>SXGT01087667.1_pt1 | contig 11673 bp, 10 predicted proteins | sample 3176221 | NCBI WGS metagenome assembly SXGT01 (sample SAMN11356862, study PRJNA531348) | freshwater metagenome | isolation source: freshwater sample F1-120 | place: China: Fuxian Lake, Yuxi | collected 2017-12-25
AGCGCCAGCAGCGGCGACACGATCAAGCTGGGGCCTCGGCCGCGGTCGCGCAGAATCCGGGTGGCGATGAAATAGACCGCGCTCTTGCCCCAGCCGGTGCGTTGCACCACCAGGAGTCGCTTGCTGTGATTGACCAGCGCGTCGATCGCCTCCCATTGGCCGGCGCGAAACTCAGCGGTGGGCGAGCCGAGCGCCTGGCGGAGCAGGGCCAGGGCGTCGCGCTGTCCGGTGGTCTGTCCCGTCATCGCGAACCTGACCCAACGCAAGCTGGACACAGAGCATACCCCAGCGCAATCAGCGACGAACGCCGGCTGGCTACTTCAGCGACTCGATGTACGCCAGCAGCGCGTCGATGGTCTCCTGCTTGGCGAGGGTGGCCTGGTGGGATTGGATCGACGGCCCCATAAGGCCGGCGGGGTAGCTCTTCACCACCTTGGCGTCTGGATCGCGGATCGACTCGGCGAGATAGGCGGCGTCAGCGGTCACGGACTCCCCGGACTCGAGGTCGCGGGTGCTACCGGAGAGGCCTTTCCAGGAGGCGCCGATCAGGCGGGTTCCGTCCACGCTGTGGCAGGCCAGGCAGCCCATGCGGGTGGCCAGGTCTTTGCCCGCGGTAGCGGGGTTGGGGGTGGCGGCCTGGACAGCGGCGGTTACGGTGGCGCCCGAGGTGGGTGTCGCGGGCGCGGCGCGCCGGGCGCAGCTGGGCCAGAAGGGGGTCAGGGCGAACGCCAGGTCCAGCACCACCAGGCCCAGCAGCAGCATCGCGCCGCGGTGCATCATCGGCCTCCAGATCGGCTCACCACAGCCTGAAGCCGGGCGAGGTGAGATTGGGTGGGAATAGGCTGACGAACACGGGTCCGTACGAAATGACGATCAGCGCGATGGTGACCGCCGTCCAGCTGCCGAGGCGGTCCAGCAGCGGCCAGCCGTGTGGCGCGCTAGGTTCCGATTGGGCGTAGGGCATCTCGGTGGTTGCCGCGCCGGCCGCGCCGCGCAGCGTGCCGAGCACCACCAGGAAGAACAGGATGCCGCTGGTGACCATCAGCAGCCCGCCCACGCCGGTGAGGAGGTTGTCGAAGTCCCAGGCCGGCATCATCGAGAGGTAGGGCGCCTCACCCAGCGCGGTGCGGCGCGGCATGGCGGCCAACCCGCCGGAGATCTGGCCGCGGGAGAAGATCAGCACCCCCAGCGCCCAGAGCCAGGCCTGGGCCAACCCCAGCCGCCGTCCCCACAGCGCGTGCCCGCTGAGATACGGCACCAGCCAGTAGCTGATCCCCATCAAGGAGAGCGCCACCGCGGTTCCCACCGTCAGGTGAAAGTGCCCGGGGATGAACGCGGTGTTGTGGACCACCAGGTTGACCGTGTAGCTGGAGTTGATCAGCCCGGTGACGCCGCCCAGCATGAAAACCAGCATCGCCAGCAGTTGCGCGGTGACGCTGGGATCGCCCCACGGTAGCCGCTGGATCCAGCCCAGCAGCCCCACCCCGCCGCGCCGCCTCCCGGCCCCCTCCAGAGAGGCCATCACCGAAAAGGCGGTGATCATGCTGGGGAAGAACACCGCGAACGTCAGCACCCCTTGAAACGCCTTCATCGTGGGGTCTATCGCCGACTCGGTGAACTGGTGGTGTACCCCGACAGGGATGGAGAACAGCAGGAACACCAGGCGGGTCAGCGGGTCGCTGAAGGTGCGTCCTCCGATCTGACGGGGGAGCATGGTGTACCAGGAGACGTAGGCCGGCAACAGCCAGAAGTAGACGATAGGGTGGCCGGTGAACCAGAACAGGGTGCGACTGAGCTGCGGGTCAGTGGTCGCCACCAGCCCCAGCGACCAGGGCAACAGCAGCACAACTACCTCCACCGCGATCCCCACCGAGGCGATGTCCCACATGACGTAGGTGACGATCGCGGTGAACGCCATCAGCGGTACGCGCTCGCCCGGGTGGTCCCGCTTCCAGGCGCGCAGCGTGAGGAGCTGGTTCAGCGAGATGAGCCAGGTGCTGAGCACCACCAGCACCAGCCCCAGGTAGAACAGCGGGTGCGCCTTCAGCGGCGGGTAGAAGGTGAACAGCACGGTCGCTTCACCGGCGAGCATCGCGACGCTCGCCAGCACCACCCCCAGCACGATGCTGACGCAGGTGAGCTGGCTCAACAACGTGCTGATCAGGGGGCGCCCCAGCCCACGGATGACCGAGAGCGACAACAGCCCGTTGCTAAAGGCGAACGTGAACACCAGCGCCAGCGCCACCCAGTGCACCGTGAGGCCCTGGTAGTAGTTGCCGACGAACGGCAGGGTTGGATACAGGTTCCAGCCCAGGCGCTCCAGCGCCTGGAGCAGTCCGAACAGCCCGCCCAGTCCAAGCATGAACAGGCTCAGGTAGATCTGCCAGCGAATCGGCCACATCTGTCCGGGCGGGATCTCCGGCCCCGCCGCGCTCGCCGATGGGGTGGCCGCCGATGCGCTCATTGCACCACCACCCGTCCGTACATCGCCTGGTGGCCGAGTCCGCAGTATTCGTGGCAGACGATCAGGTAGGTGCCGGGGGTGGAGAACGTTGTCGTCGCCGCCGACACGTAGCCGGGGATGAGCGTCAGGTTCACGTTGGTGTCCTCGATCAGGAATCCGTGGGTGACATCTACCGAGGCGATCTGAAAAGTGACCATCGACCCGGCCGGCACGGTGACCTCCGTTGGGTTGAACGACCAGGCCTGAGCGGTCATCACCACCAGATAGTGGTTTGGCCCGAGTTGCTGGACCCCTGGGGCGTCGAACGGGGGCGTCTGGGCCACGGTGCGCGGATCGACCCGCATGACCGGCCCGGGCAGATGCGCGTGCCCGGCGAACACCGAGCCGCCGATGGCGCCGAGCGCCGCCACCAGGATCACCAGGGTCAGGCCGAGAATGGTCTTCTCGTAGACGTGGATGTGCATTCGGTCAGCCTCGCTGCAACAGGGTCAGATACATCGCGAGCCAGAGTCCGATGATGACCATCAGATAGGTCAGCAGGATCGCCAGCGTTCCGATCGGTTGAAACTGGTGGTCCAGCTCCTCGCCCTCCGCGGTCAGGGCCGCTTTGGGAGAGCGCAGCGAGAGCGGCAACCAGGCGCCGGACGCCGCCGACGTGTCCGCGCCGCTGGGTGGCGTGTCGCGCGGGGCGCCGGGCAGGCGCGGCGGCCAGAAGCCGGCGTGTTGCAGATCGTCACGCGGCGCCCAAATGGTCTGGCCGGCGACCATGGGCTCGGCGAACGTCTGGATCTCGCCGGTTCGCAGGTTGACCATGGGGATTTGGAGCGGCAGGTCGGGGAAGTACCACTTGCCGTACAGCGGAACTCGGGCGGCCTTGAGCGCCGCGGTATCCAGACCCTGGGTCGCCGCCCATTCCATGAACTTGACATCCAGTACCACGCGTGGCCCTCCTGGCGCGGGATGGCCGATGGTTAAGCGCGGGACGCCAGGCGGCTGAGGTAGCCCCACAGCCACCTGACCAACAGGCCGATCAGCAGCAAGACGATCAGCGCCACGACGATCCGCGCGGGGGTTGCCGTGCCCAGCAACAGCGCGTTTAGCGCGCTCCAGACGTAGGCGATTCCGGCGCCGCCGAGGGCGATCGCCAGCCCCAATTTCACGACCAGCCCGGCTCCGCCGGGAGCGTCGGTCGTTGGGCCGGCGTCAGGCACGCGGCGGCCAGGTGGGGTGGAAACCATGCGGGGCTCCTCTGCCGAGCGCGTGCGTGGGCGTGTCGTGACCTGCCCACGCATGCTCGTCCCGGCGGCGCTCAGATGTGCTGGCGCCATGGTGGGGTTCCCGCGTTTCCGGTCAGGTAGCGAGCGGTAAACCGCTGGTAAACGGCGGTGGAGGGGTCTACTCCGGCTTCGCGGCCTCGGCCAGGGCGCGTTCGTGTTCGAACATCTCGATCAGCCCTTCAGCCAGCATCACCCGCGGGGTGAAGTCGAGTCGCGCCCGCATGCGCCCGATGTGGCCCATGATGTTGGCGCTGTAGTAGCCTGGCGCCAGGGTGTCTGACACTGGCACAAAGACCGGTTCGCGGCCTACGTGGCGGGCCGCCATCGAGGCGATCTGCCCGAAGTTGGTGGTTTCCTCGCCGGCGACGTTGATGATGTCGCTCTCGCCCAACGCCAATGCGCGCACCGTGGCCTCCACCGCGTCCGAGATGTGCAACGGATTGATGCGCGGCCTGCCGCTGGCGAGGATGGAGATCGGCTCACCGCGTACCGCGCGGCGGATGAAGCTCGGCATCGGGTTGGGGGTGCCCACCCCATAGGGGAAGAAGTAGCGCAGGATGATGGTGTGGAACGCACCGGGGTTCGCCAGCACCGCGGTCTCCGCCTGGGTCTTGGTGACCGAGTACAGCTCCACCGGATTGGGAGGATCGCTCTCCACAAACGGCCGTTCTCCGGGGCCATAGATGCCGCCGGTGGAGGCGTGCAGGAAGGTGTGTACTCCTGCCCGTCGAGCGTACTCCACCATCCGCCAGGTGCCGGCCACGTTTGCCAGGAACGATTGGTTTTCGTCTTCGTCGGCGGCGGGGTGAATCCAGGCGGCCTGGTGGATGATCGCGTCCATCCGATCCGGGAGCAGATCGCGGTCGAGCGGCTGTGTCAGGTCTTGCAGGACGTAGGTGACGCCGGCGTGGGGAGCCACGGGCGTGCGTCGCTGCAAGGCCCACACCTCATGTTCCGCGGCTAGCCGCTGGACCAGGTGTCCGCCGATGAAACCAGATGTCCCGGTGATCAGGATGCGCATCTTCGTCGCCCCGCTGCTCGTGTCACTCGCCAGTCGAGCGAGGCCAGCGTACCGTGGCTCGGGCGAGTCCGCAACCAGAATCGCCTGCCGGGCGCGAGATCGCATTACATCGTGGACGGAGACGAGCGGTACGATATACTCGTCCGATTCTGACGCGTGGCCTCTCGCCGTGCGTTCCCGTGGATGAGGGCCCGTGGCAGTCCAGACCGCTCAATTGATAAGTCCGCGCCCTTTTAGCGTCATCAGTCGCATCAGTCAGCGACATGCCCGTGGACTCGTCAGAAAGAGCGCGATCGCTGTCGGCGCCGGCCTGCTCGTTTTCTGGACGCTCGCGCCGATCTACTGGCTGCTGGTGGTCAGCACCGTCAACCGCGAGACGCTACTCAGTACCCCGGTGCCGCTGCTGCCGCAGAGTCCGCACCTGGGGCAGTATCGCTACCTGCTCAACATGCACCTGTTTCCCGAGCCCGGGGTGGTGGTGGCGAGCAGCGGGTACAACGAGTTGGCCCTCCAGGGGTGGGTGAACAGCCTGATCCTGGCGCTTGTTGTGGTTCCGGTGACGATGGCGATCGCGCTTCCGGCCGCCTACGCGTTCGGCCGCCTGCAGTTCAGGTTTCGCATCTCGTTGCTGGCGGTGCTGGTGATGACCCGCGCCTACCCACCGATTAGCGTGCTGATCCCCTTTTCGTTCCTGTTCATCCAGCTCAACCTGGACAAGAGCCTGTTTGGATTGGCGCTCAGCCACCTGTCGCTCACCGTCCCGTTGGCCACCTGGATCATGACCGGATTCTTCGCCTCCATCCCGGTGAATCTGGAGCGCGCCGCGCGCGTCGACGGGCTCACCCGCATGGGGGCGCTGGTGCGTATCCTGATTCCGCTCTCCAGCTCTGGCCTGGCGGCGTGCGCGGTGATCGCGTTCATCACCACCTGGAACGAGTTTTTCTTCGCCCTGATCCTAACCAACGGCTCGCACGCGCAGACCGCGCCGCTGAACACCGCCACCTCCGGTCCCGCCTACGTGGTGATGTCCATGCTGCCCACCATCGGGCTGACCCTGCTGGTGCAACGCAGCATCCGGTCGATGAACATCGTCAACCCTCTCTAGGGCGCGAGTTGCTCCAGGGCGCGGGCGTGATCTAGGGCGCCGGGCCGCGCTCCAACAGGCGCATGCGCACGTCGGCGGCTCGGAACGTCGCCCGCTCGTCCGGGTTGTAGGACTCGTACTGGTAGGGCAGGAACTGGATCGGGTGCGCCGCCACCAGGATTTCGCGGCCTTCGAACCGCGGCCTCGACCCGTACACCGGGTAGAGATAGCTGGTGTTGAGCAGCACGTAGCGAGGATCGAAGCCGCCATCTGACGGGATTCCCTGGCGATAGAAGTTGTCGGAGTCGAAGCTTCCGCAGCAGCCTTCCAGCGTGGAATCGCGAAACAGCGGGGCGTAGGGCGCGGAGGCGCGCTCCAGGTCGCCGGGGAAGCGCTGCTGGTAGACCGGCACAAGGTTCAGTCCGAACTGCAGCGCGACGAGGCCGCATGCCGCGCCTACCGCCACCCGGCCGGGCTTGCCGCGTAGCCAGAGCTGGTGTGCTGCGTAGGCGGTTGCCAGGCAAAGGTAGGGCGCCAGTTGGCGCGCAAGGCGTCCGTAGATCACGAACTCCTCAAGCACCGCCGAGCCGAGGGCGAGCAGCAGGTAGATTCCGGTCGCGGCGGCGAGCCAGAGCAGTCCGCGAGTTCGCGCCGCCGGCCAGCCGCGCCAGAGGCCCAGACAGACTCCCAGAACACCCAGGAGCCAGGCGAGCAACAGGCCGTGCTCCGCGTGCCAGAGATACTCCCAGGGGAAGGTCCACCCGTCGCTGAAGGCTCCTTGCGTCACGGTGGTGGCAAAGGCGCCCAGCGATTCGTACAGCGAGGGGGCGTCGCGAAGAGTGGTCAACACGGAAAGCGCCAGGAACGGGATCGTCAGTCCGATGCCGCTCAACGCGGCGCGCAGGGCCATCCGGGGTAGCGTGGCCCGCCGATACGCTAGGTGCAGGCCGATTGCGATGGCGCCGCTGAGCCAGTAGCCGTTGTAGGTGAGGAACGCCAGGCCGGCCAGCATCCCCACCAGGATAGAGAGGCTGGGCCGCGGACGCGGATGAATGCCCACCCAGGCGGCGAGCAGCGCCAGCGCCAGCGCGCTGTCATAGGGAACCAGATGGCGGGAATAGTAGAACAGCGAGGTGGAGCAGGCGGCCAGCAGCGCGGCGAACAGTGCCTCAATCCGATCCGCCCCGGCACGGATCGCCAGAGCGTAGATCAGCCCGATGCTGCCAACTGAAGCCCCACCGAGCAGCGCCGCGGAGAGCCAGAACGGCGACTCCGGCCGCACCGCGCTGTAATCCGGGAGCCCCATCAGCGCGCCGCCCAGGTAGCGCAATGCTTCGGCCACGGTCCCGATCGCCACGTAGCCGATGTGCTCTGGGTGTGAGAGCAGCTCGTCAAAGGGGGAGGGATACGCGTTGGGAAACCAGAAGTAGCGCAGCAGCTCGTGCGAGCGGAAGTAGCGCGCTTCGTCCGGGAAGTAGAACTGGCCGCCGCGCCAGGCGAGTACCGCCCGCAGCGCCCAGGCGAGCGCGAGGAGCACCGGCAGCCCCCAGCGTACTGGCAGGGAGTAGCCGACGCGCTCCTCACGCTTCACCGGCGCGGGACCACGGTCCGCTAGCGCGGAATCACCGGGAGGGTGATGTGGGACGGACGGCCGCCGTCGTGAAAGACGGTCTGCGTCGCCGTCTCCACGTCGGAGATAGTGTCAGTCCCCAGCGGGTGCCCGGTGTTGGGATTGCGATCCCAATGTGGGAACGAGGCGCTCACCACGTCCACCCGAATCCGATGCCCGGGCAAGAAGACGTTGCTGGTGCCGCGCAGATTGATGGTGTAGCGATGAATGCTGTCGCGCTCCAGGAGCTCCGGCGTCTCCGTCCCGTTGCGGAAACGTGCCCGAATGATCCCCTCGGTCAGGTTGATCGCCCGGCCGTCCGGATAGACATCCACCAGCCGCGCCACCCAGTCGGTGTCCACCGCGCTGGTCGCCGCCCACAGCGTCACCGACACCCGCCCGGTCACCTCCAGGGGCGCGGTCATCGGCTCGGATGTGTAGCAGAGGGTGTCCTTCCAGGTTTCGGTGGGCCGCTGATCGTACGCGCCCTGCGGGGTGAACGCTTCGACGCAGCAGGAATGACCGCCCAGGCTGGCCGAAGGGCCGCGAGGATCGTAGACGTAGGTATCCGGGGGTTCCTCGGTGGGCGGGATCGGCGAGAGTGTGCCGTCGCCGGAGAGTGAGTTGGCGAAACCGGCAGAGTGCAGGTAGTAGGGGGTGGTGACCGCGCGCTTGAGCGGCCAGGCCGCCTCGTCGCGCCAGACGTTTTCGCCCATCACGAACAGCTTCACCGGCGGTTCCTGGGAGATACCGTCGTCCTGGCCCTTCATGTGCCAGTTGTAGAAGCGGATCTGGGTCTCATCCACAATACGGCTGGCGGCACTGGGGCCAAAGTTGATCTCGCCAACCTGGGGGCCCCAGGGATGGTGGTACCAGGGAGCGATCAACATTCGCTGGCCGTTGCGGGCCAGTTCACCATCGCCGTTCGCGGAGATGCCCTCGTAGTTCGCCAGGGTGCCATCCAGGAAAATGTCGTACCAACCGCCGATGTGCAGCGCCGGGACGCGCACCTTGTCGTGGCGTCGCTCGGGCGCGCAGGCCTTCCAGTAGTCGTCATAACTGGAATGGGTGATCCAGTCGAAGAAGTAGGGCGCCATTCCGCCTTCGCGGTGCGGCTGGAACTGCTTCAGCGGCAAGTACCAGTACCAATCGTGCGAATCGCGGGCCGACTTGTTCAGCATGCGCTCGATGTCCGGGGCGCCGGCGCGACGCGCGGTGTCAGCGGCCAGGCCCATCGACCAGTTCTCGGTGAACGCCAGGTGCAGCGCCCCGCCTTCGTAGGTCCAGCCTTCGTAGTAGTTGGAGGCGGTGATCGCCGGGCAGATGCAGGTGAGCCCGGAGGGCGCCTCCACCGCGGCGAGCATCTGGGTGGCGCCGGGATAGGAGGCGCCGAACATGCCGACTTTGCCGTTGGTGCCGGGAAGCTGAGACACCCACTGAACGGTGTCGTATCCGTCCAGCGCTTCGTTCATGAAGGGGGTCCACTCACCCTCCGAGCGCCAGCGACCGCGGCAGTCCTGGATGACCACCACGAAGCCCTGGCGCGCGTACCAGGAGGGGTGGGCGTAGGTGTAGCTTTCGGCGTTGGTCTTGTCGTAGGGAAGACGCATGAGAACGACCGGGAAGGGACCGTCGCCTTTGGGACGATAGATGTCTGAATAGAGGGTGGTGCCATCGCGCATGCGGGCGCCTACCCCGCGTTCCAGCGTCACGTCGTACTGCATGGGGTTCCATCTCCATTGGTGGACCGGCCCTATTAGCGGACCAGATTCCGCGGGGATAGCCAGATGTGAGGGGGACAGCGAGAGGGGAGGGGACTTGCGCCCCCTCCCCTCCTTGCCAGGTGAACCGAACGACGAACCCTAGGTGGGATCGTTGCGCTTGTTCTTCTCGAGAAGCTGCTCGGACAGAGCCTTCAGCTCGTCAACCGTCTGCTTGACCGGCTTGGAGCCGAGCATCGCCTCGGCCAGAGACGGGCAAGCCTTCTGGTTGAACTCGTCGTAGAAGGCGCGCTTCTGGACTCCGAAGCCCTTTGCCGCGGCGAACAGACCATCCATCGCCTTGAGCATCTGCTCGGGATTCGGCATCCACTTGGCATAGGCGTCCTGCACTTCCTTGTCCTGCAGGGTGGAGGGGTAGCCTGAGTTCAGCGCCTGCTCGATGGCCCAGCGCTTGGAGACGTGGTACTTGCCGTCCTTGTCCTTGTTGCCGAAGAACTCGGCCAGGCGGAAGGCGCGCGCCACTTCGTCGTCAGTCTGGCCTTCGCGCTTGATCACGGTGTAGATACCAGACTCGATGAAGCCCCAGGTCTGGCCCGCCACCGGGATGAAGCGGGAGCCGCCCTTGGTGTGCGGTCGGGCGATCTTCGACTTCTGCGGGTCGTTGTGGACCTTGTTGTCGTAGATCTGCTGCGCCGAGTAGGCGTAGCGACCGCTGCTGAAGGCGTCGACGAAGTCCGTCTCCTGGAAGGTGAACATCTCCTTGGGGACGATGCCATCGGCGACGAGCTTGGCGGCGTTGTCCAGCACCGTGTAGCACATCTCGTCGAAAACCGGCAGGCCCTTCTCGTCGAACAGCTTGCCACCGCGGTTCTCGTTCTCAGACTGGTAGCCCCAGGCGCGGATCAGGAACGTGCCGTACCACTGGGGCAGCAGCGGGATGTCGGTGATGCCCGCCTTCTTGATCTGGTAGCTCTGGTCGTACAGTTCGGTCCAGGTCTTGGGCCACTGCGCTTCCGTGATACCAGCCTTCTCGAGCATGTCCTCGTTGGTGCAGATCGTGCCGCGCACCGACTGGAAGTAGGGCAGGCCGATCAGCTTGCCGTCAACGGTGGTGGCCAGCTCTTTCCAGCCCGGATACAGCTCGCCCTTGATCGCCTCAATGTTCCAGTGGCCTTCCAGGTCCCAGACCCAGCCGGCCTTGTACCACTTGTGGAGGCTGGAGTTCACGCTGTAGGCGAGGTTCAGCGGCTCCTTGTTGATGTGGATCTTGTCAATCAGCGGGATGTAGTCGCCCGAGATCGTCTGGTAGTCGACGTTCTCTTCGTACATCTTGTTGAAGATGTTGTTGTTGTCAACCACAACTTCGGGGTGGTAGTTCCAGCCGCGGAAGATGAGCGGCTTGCCGCCGCCGTTGCCCTGCGCGGGCTTGGTGGCCTTGAAGGTCGTCGGCTTCGTGTCAGCCGCCGCCGCGCCGGAACTCGCTGCCCCAGCCGCGGTCGGAGCCGCTGCCGCGCCGCCGCTCGACGTGGGCGGAGTGCCGCCGCCGCCGCCGCATGCCGCGAGTACCGACATCCCGGCGAGCCCGCCGCCGATCATCCCTGCCCGCTTCAGAAAATCGCGTCGATCCATGTGCTTGATCCCCCTCTTTCTTGTACCGAGCCTGCACGTCCTCGTGCCCAACACGAGCGTCTTTGCGCGAAACCACGCCCTGGACAACATCCCCATCTGCCGAACGTGGCTGCGATCGAACCGAACTGGGTCCCTGGGCGCCTGAACTGGGTCGTCCTTCCCCGTCTTCCTCCCCGTCTACCCCGCCGACTACACCTCGAGGCGCTGTTCCGTCTCCCCGTTGAAGAAGAAGGCGCGCTGCCAGTCAACGTCAACTACCACGTTGCTGCCCACGGCGAGTTGATGATCCGACCCCGTCACCGAGGTGACGTGTTCGTTGTTCGACCGCACGTCGTACAGGATCGACGTGCCGAGCACCTGCCTGGTGTAAACCTCTCCCAGGTAGTTGCTCGTGCCGTTGGCGGCGCCGCTCGGGGCGAGTTTGACGAACTCGGGGCGTGCTCCGACAACGACCTTCCCGCCGGGCGCCGCGGCTCGCAAGCGAGCGTGCAGCGCGGTGTCCATCGTCATCGAGATGTCTGGTCGGGCAACCGGATGGGCCACCGGCTTGTTGGCATCCAGCGAAACCTCGAACAGGTTGATCGGGTGGGTACCGATGAACCGCGAAGTCCAGATGTTGACCGGGCGATAGTAGATGTCCAGTGGCGAACCGACCTGAACGATCTGCCCCTTACGCATCACCACGATGCGATCCGCCACGCTCATCGCCTCTTCCTGGTCGCGCGTGACGAACACCATTGTGGTCTCGAGCGCGCGGTGGATGCGCACCAACTCGGTGCGAAGCTGGCGGCGCATGTCCGCGTCCAGGCTGGAGAACGGCTCGTCCAGCAGGAACAGCCGCGGGCGCTTCACCAGCGCCTTGGCGATC
>SXGT01527084.1_pt1 | contig 11672 bp, 9 predicted proteins | sample 3176221 | NCBI WGS metagenome assembly SXGT01 (sample SAMN11356862, study PRJNA531348) | freshwater metagenome | isolation source: freshwater sample F1-120 | place: China: Fuxian Lake, Yuxi | collected 2017-12-25
CGTTGCTTCTGCCCGCCGGATAGGGTGGCGCCCCGCTCACCGACGATGCTGTCCAGCCCTTTGGGCAACTGGGGCAGGTCATTGGTCAGGCGCGCCTGCTCCATTGCTCGATAGATCTGCGGGTCGGGTGTCTCCCCAGCGCCCAAGGCAATATTACCGCGCAAGGGCATACTAAAGAGCAACGTCTCCTGTAACACATAGACGACATTGCGGCGCAGCGCCATCAACTTGATCCGGCGCAGGTCATGACCATCCAGATAAACCGCCCCTTCGTCGGGGTCGTAGATGCGCCCTAGCAAGCTAATGAGCATACTCTTGCCGGCGCCGGTGGGGCCGACAATGCCGACTGTGGCGCCGGGCGGAATCGTCAGGTTGATGTCGCGTAAGATCCAGCGCTCCTGCCCTTCGGCGTAGACGCTGACATGGTCAAAGTGGACCGCGCCTTGGAATTCCGGTTCGCCCGCATCGGTGGCATCGTTGATTTTTGGCAGCAGATGCAATACCTCACCGACACGCCCCGCCGCTGCGCTCCCCTGTTGGAGCCGTTCAAAGGCGTCAGTAATCTGTTGCGCACCGGTGTTAAGCAGATTGAGGTAGATAATAAACTGGACATATTGACCGATTGTCAACTGTTCTCCAATAATAAAGAGACCGCCGACTAGCACAATGATCGTCGCCGCGATACGCACCATCAAACTGGGCAGCGGCGAGATCAGCCCGGAGCGGATGATAAAGTCCATATTCTTTTGTACAAAGACCTTGTTGGCTTCCCGAAAGTGATCGCCGACCGCTTTTTCCTGGGCATAGGCCGTCAACATACGCACAGCATTGAGATGCTCCTGGCTAAAGGCCGATAAGCGCCCCGTTTCCGCCTGGACACGGGCAAACGCCTGTTCCAAAATGTTGCCCAGCCGCATCTGGGCCAGGATGCTGATCGCCAACATGCCCACCACCAGGCCCGCCAGCGCCGGACTCGTGATCGCCATGAGCGAGGCGCCGATGAGCAGCAGAAAGAGCGAATGCATCGCCATCTGAAAGCCGGCGCTGTAGAAGCGCCAAATATAAATAAAGTCATTGGTGGCGCGCGAGAGCAGGTCGCCGGTGCCATACTTCTGGCGCGTCTCATAGTCAAAGAGCAAGAGCCGGTGATAGAGATCCTGGCTCATGCGATAGGAGACGCCGGCGGCAATATCACCGGTCAACATGCGCAACAAATAGCGCAGTACGGCCACAATCATCGAGAGCGCAATTAACCCGAGGGCGTAGAGCGCCAACTTTTGCGCGTCGATACCGTCGGTCAAATCATCAATGCCCCAGCCCAAGAGGGTTGGGCTAAAGGCGCTGGCCCCGGCGCCAATCATGGCGTAAACCGTGCCGATGATCAGGGCGTTGCGATAAGGTCGCATATAGGGCAAGAGAAAACGTAATCCTTGGCGTTGCATGATTTCCTTCACATCCTAGTTATACCAATGTGCGCCAGGGCGTAACACTTTTTACAGAGATACTAGGTTACTTTCTGTGCTGCACGTGAGTATAGTTGAACAATCACCTCCTACAACCACGATCGACAACCACTAGCCGGTAGAAAAGACAAGCAGCCCTGTGTCCCGGTCACAGGGCTGCTTGCCGCTTGCCGTCAAGGTCAATCGCGGATCGCCTATCGCCATTGCACGCGCCTCCTTTCGTTAGATTCCTGCCCTGCTGCTTTTCAGCGCTATGTCAGGGTACCTACAATTCTTATTGTCGCGCCATTAGCGGGATTTGTCCAAGTTGTCGAATTCAAACCCGCGGCTAATTGTTGCCGGTCGTTTATGGACAGGAGGGGCGTCCGCTTGCCGGCGCCCCTACGATAAACCTGGCCGTTGGTCTAGTGCAACTTCTATCCGACTGACCAGCGGCAAAGCGTCGTTTTTTCGGTATGATCAAAGGTGACAATGGCAGTTGCCTGAGTTCCCCAATTTCCGCAAAGCGTTGATGCAGCCCTCGCGGGCAACCATTTGGCGTCAACCCTTTGCGCGTTCTGTGAACAGGAGCAAGGATCATGAACAAGATAATTCTACAAGGTAAATGGCGACAATTGCGTGGCAACCTGAAGACCGAATGGGGCCGCTTCACCGAGAATGACCGCCGCCAACTTGACGGCAAGATCGATCAAATGGTCGGCCTGGTGCAGGAGCGCTACGGCTACAGCCAGGAAGGTGCAACCAAGCTGTTGACACGCTACCTGGGTGCCTATGGCAAACGCACCACCAAACCGGCTGTCATGCCCGTCAAGGTGTGGGCGCCGGCGCTCACCCTCGCCAGTCTGTTCACTCTGGCGGCGATGGGTTGGTTCTTTTTTAGCCGGTTTCTGGCCGAAAACCCGGAGATCGACGCCCCACCCATGTCCACAGAAGATTACGTGACCAGTCCTGAAATGGAATTGGTTTAATGAGGGATGGTAGGTGTCGGCTAAACCAACCAGAAGACAGTACGCCAATAAGCCATCCCCGCTTCTGTCTTCTGGTCCTCTGTCTTCTGCCTTACTAAGGAGGTTCGCTATGCGTAAGATGATGGTAGATGAACTCGCCCAACCGGTGGCCGATCCCCACACCGAAGTCGAGATGATGTATATTGCTGACTATTTGAAGAGCAAAGGCTATTCCTTGGAAAAGCTTGCTGAATTGCCGGCCGCGACCGCCAAAGCGCTCATGGAAGAAGCGTCACAATTTGCCTCCTTACATCTCACCGAGGTGGAGATAGGGGCTGCCTTTGTCGGCGCGATCCACCAGGATGCTCCACCTAAGATGGTAACGGCTGTCTCTAAGGCGGAGTAGAGACCGACAGCCTAGGTTGCCGCCATCCTGCGGCATTGACAAGACGCGCACTATGATGCCCAACAACAGCTTATTCTCCGCAACCGACCTGGCCGCCACCCCGACCGCGCAACTCTATCAAACGCTCAACACCGAGCGCCAGGGGCTGAATCGTGAAGAAGCGGCGACGCGCTTACGCCAAGTTGGCGCCAACGCGCTGACGGAAACCCATGGCCCGCCCCTGATTCGGCGTTTTTTGGCCCACTTTACCCATCTGATGGCGATCTTACTCTGGGTAGGGGGCGTCGTCGCCTTTATTGCCCAACTGCCCCAACTGGGGGTCGCCATCTGGCTGGTGGTGGTGATCAACGGCGCCTTTAGCTTCTGGCAAGAATTTAAAGCCGAACGAGCGACCGAAGCGTTACGTCGTCTGCTCCCGACCTACACGCGTGTCTTGCGCAATGGCGTCGAGCAGCGCATCCCCGCCGCCGACTTAGTGCCGGGCGATCTCATGTTGCTGGCCGAGGGCGACCATATCTCCGCTGATGGTCGGCTGGTGCGCGCAGCGGAGTTGCAGGTCGATCAATCGACGCTCACCGGTGAATCGCGACCGGTGCGCAAGTCGGCGGAAGCGGTGGCCGTGACTGGCTTGACCCACGCTGAATTGCCCAATCTGGTCTTTGCCGGCACCAATGTGGCGGCTGGTTCTGGCGCAGCGTTGGTCTACGCCACGGGGATGCGCACCGAGTTCGGCAAGATCGCTAACCTGACCCAAAGCTTGGGCGAGGAACTCAGCCCGTTGCAGAAAGAGATTGCCGTCGTCACCCGGATTGTCACCGTCATCGCCGTCGCCATTGGCGTTCTCTTTTTCTTTCTGGCGGTCGCCATTGCCGGCATGAACCTGGCCGAAAGTTTTATCTTTGGCCTGGGCATGATCGTCGCCTTTGTACCGGAGGGGTTGCTACCGACCGTCACGCTGGCGCTGGCAATGGGGGTACAACGCATGGCCGGTCGTCACGCCTTGATCAAACGGCTCTCTTCCGTCGAAACGCTTGGCTCGACCAGCGTCATCTGCACCGACAAAACGGGCACGCTGACCCAGAATGAGATGACCGTGAGCGATCTCTGGGTCGCTGATCAACGGCTGGCGGTCAGCGGTATCGGCTATGCGCCGGAAGGACAGATCGGTGCGGGGCCGACCAAAGAACAGCGCCTCGACTTGCGGCAATTTCTGTTGAGCGTGGCGCTTTGCAACAACGCACGCCTGCTGCCGCCGAATGGCGAGACAAACCAGTGGACCATTCTCGGCGACCCGACCGAAGCCGCACTCCTGGTGGCGGCGCGTAAGGGCGGCATTACCGCCAATGTCGAAGAGCAACTACCGCGTGTCCAGGAGATACCTTTTGACTCGCACCGCAAACGCATGAGTACCATCCATCAAGTGGGTCGGCAACGCATCGCCTTTGTCAAGGGCGCGCCGCGCGAAATGCTTGACCTTTGTACTTCTATTCAACGCAATGGACAGATCGTATCGCTGGATGAGCCGACACGCACGGCGATCCTGGCGACCAATGACGATTATGCCCATGATGGCTTGCGGGTGCTGGCCGTCGCCATGCGCACCCTGCCCGACACCGTACAGGCGTTGACTGCCGAAGCCGTGGAAACCGATTTGACTTTTCTTGGCCTGGCCGCAATGGTCGATCCACCACGACCGGCTGTGGCGGCGGCAGTGCAAGAATGTCACCGAGCCGGGATTCGGATCATCATGATCACCGGCGACTATGGGTTGACGGCGGAAAGCATTGCGCGCAAGATCGGCATTGTGCAAAGTCCCCATCCGCGCATTGTCAGCGGCGGCGACCTAGAGACGCTGGACGACGCCACCTTGACGGATTACTTGAAAGACGAGGTGATCTTTGCTCGCGCCGCGCCGGAACATAAATTGCGTGTAGTCAAGACGTTGCAAAGCCTGGGCCATGTGGTGGCCGTGACAGGCGATGGCGTCAACGATGCGCCAGCGTTAAAAAAAGCGGACATTGGCGTGGCGATGGGCATTGCCGGCACTGATGTCGCCAAAGAGGCCGCCGACATGATTCTGACCGACGATAACTTTGCGTCGATTGTCGGCGCTGTGGAAGAGGGGCGGGCGGTCTATGCCAACATCAAAAAGTTCACCGGCTATATCTTCACCTCCAACACGCCGGAGGCTGTCCCCTTTATCATCTTTGCGTTTACCGGCGGACAGACGCCATTGGCGCTCACTATCATGCAGATTCTGGCCGTCGATCTAGGCACCGACTTGGCGCCGGCTTTAGCATTGGGCGCTGAACCACCGGAGCCAGGCGTCATGGATCGACCGCCGCGTGCCCGAACTGAACATCTGATTACTTGGGGCTTGCTGGCGCGCGCTTATCTCTGGCTGGGCATGTTGCAAAGCCTGGCGGCGATGAGCGCCTTCTATTTCATGTACTGGACCAACGGCTACTGGGGTCAATTCACCGGCCTGCCCGCTAGTGGCCCGCTCTACCAGGCCGCCACGGCAATGACTTTAGGTGCAATTGTGGCGACGCAGATCGGGAACCTCTTTGCCCAGCGCACGGCGTATAGTTCTGTCTTTCGCGTGGGTCTCTTTAGCAACCGGCTGGTCTGGGTCGGCATCGCCACCGAAGTCGCTTTGCTGCTGTTGATTGTCTATGTCCCCCTTCTGCAAAATGTCTTTGGCGCTGCGCCGCTCGGCTGGGGCGACTGGCTCTTCCTGCTCGCCTGGACGCCGGTGCTGCTGCTGGCCGATGAGGCGCGGAAGTGGGTCGTGCGGCGGAGGTGGGGAAGCTGGAGATAAAGAGATTGAGAGATTAAGAGATTTACGCTGTAATCTCTTAATCTCTCAATCTCTTTATCTCTGTATAACCGCAAATACAGGGGTATCTATGAACATCATCATCATCGGCTGTGGGCGCATGGGGTCGGGGTTGGCGCACCTGTTGGGGTTGCGCGGCCATGCGCTTACGGTTGTCGACAAGGAAGAGCGCTCTTTCGCGGCGCTGGGGCCGGCTTTCAAAGGGCGCACGTTGGTGGGCGTCGGCTTTGACCGGGCGGTGCTGCTGGCTGCCGGGGTGGAGCGGGCCGACGGTGTCGCCGCAGTGACCAACAGTGATGAGGTCAATATTGTGGCGGCGCGTATTGCCCGCACCATGTTTCGGGTGCCCAGTGTAGTGGCGCGCGTCGTCGATCCGCAGAAGGCGGAGATCTACCAACGGCTAGGGGTGCAGACCATCTCGACCACGATCTGGGGCGTCAACCGGATTGCCAATTTGTTGAGCAATAACGAACTGGATGTGATCTGTGACCTGAGCAGCAGCGCCCAGATGGTGCAGATGGCATTGCCGGCCCAACTTGCCGGGCGCACCGTGCAAAACTTGACGATTCCGGGCGAGGTGCATGTGGTGGCGATCAAGCGCAGCGGTCAGACTTTTTTGCCGACGGGCAGCGCCAGTTTGCAAGCGGGCGATCTGCTCTATCTGGCCGTGCAGGCGGCCTCGGCGGATCGCTTGACAGCACTCCTGCGGGGAGGGTGAACCTATGAAAGTTTTGATTGTGGGCGGCGGCACGGTGGGCAGCCATCTGGCGACGCTTCTGTTAGCCGGTCAGCACCAGGTTGTCATGATCGAACAGCGTGTTGAGGTCGTGACACGCTTGCAGCATGAGTTGCCTCGCGCCCGTCTCCAGTTGGGTAGCGGCACCGACCCACTGCTGTTGGAAGCGGTGGGCATTCAGCAAACCGATGTCGTCGCCGCCGTGACCGGGCAAGATGAAACCAATCTTGTCATCGCCACCCTGGCCCGTTTTGCCTTTAACGCGCCGCGCGTCATTGCACGGGTCAACAACCCCAAGAACGCCTGGATCTTTACGCCGCAGATGGGCGTTGATGTCGCCCTCAACCAGGCGGATGTCATGGCGCACTTGATTGCCGAAGAGATGTCGGTGGGCGACATGATGACGCTCCTGAAGTTGACCAAGGGACAATATTCGCTGTTGGAAGAACGGGTGGCGGCGACAGCGCAGTCGGTGGGCAAAGCGCTACGTGATCTCCCCTTGCCCACCGACTGCTCGCTGACCGCCATCATCCGCCAGGGACGCCTGTTGCTGCCCCGCCCCGACCTGGTCTTGGCCGTGGACGATGAAGTGCTGGCGGTGATCCATGCGGAACAGACGGCGGCCCTAGCTGCGCTCCTGAGTGATGGTCAACCATAGGTGCATGGCTGCCCCCAAGCGTAACGACGCAGCCATGATGCTACCGATGGCTGCCAATGGATCAACCGGCAAACTGTTCATTACGCGTTCAAGCGGCGGCATAAAGACTGCGGTGGTGCAAAGTGGGCAACAGGGTTTGGGCCGCCGCCAAGGTCGCTGGCGTCCCGATGTCGAGAAAGCCTGCCGCTTGCCGGAAGGCATACAACCCGCACCCCGTAAGCCGGGGAAAGAGATCCCGTTCCAGCGAATAGGGTTGATCCGGCGGAATCAACGCCAGCATGGTTGCTTCCAGCAAATAGACCCCGGCATTGACCGCGCTCGGCCCCGCCGCTTGCCCCTTCTCCTCAAACGCGACAATGGCATCATCGGCGCCGATGACGAGGCGGCCATAGGACGAGGCGTCAGGGACATGGGAGGCAACGATGGTCGCCTGGGCGTGGTGCGCTCCATGGTGCGCCTGCAAGGCCACAAAATCGACCGGACAGTAAGAGTCGCCATTCAGGACGAAGAACGGCCCCGGCGGCAACAGCGGGCACGCTTGGGCGAGCGCCCCGGCGGTGCCACGCAACTGTTCCTCCTGTGAATAGCGCAGACGCAGACCATAGGCGCTGCCATCACCAAAATGATCAACGATGACCTGACCGCGATAGCCGATACAAAGCACCACATCGGTACACCCAGCCGCACGCACTTGTTCCAACAAATAGGTGAGAAAGGGCTGACCGGCGATGGCGACCATTGGCTTGGGGATGGCAGCGGTGACAGGGGCCAGCCTGGTTCCCAAGCCACCGGCTAGAATGACACAGGGTAGAGCGTTATTCATACGATACTCCGAAGATGACAAGGTGACAGGGTGAAGGGGTGACAAGGTGAATGTCACCCCTTCACCCTGTCACCGCTGCTGTTTCTGCTGGCAATCAGCGCACTGCCCGTCTCTTCCAACACAAAGTGGACTTCTTGCAGGTTGGTGAGCGCTTGCCGGATCTGTGGGTGGGCGGTGGGTGGGGCAAAAAAGAGCAGAAAGCCGCCGCTGCCTGCGCCCAACAGCTTACCGCCCAATGCCCCGGCGGCGCGCGCCCGTTCATAAAACGCGTCGATGGCCGGATTGCTCACCTGGCTGGAGAAACGGCGCTTCAAACACCAGCCTTCATGCAAAAGCGTGCCAAAGGCCGTCAGGTCGTCCCCTTGGGTCAAGCGATGCACACCCTCCTCGACCAGCGCAGCCATTGCCCCTAGTTCCACATCCAGTGCCTGTGCAGTGGTGCGCGCCAGTTGCTCGGCCAACACCTCATGCGCCCGGCGTCGAATGCCGGTATAGAAGAGCAGCAAATGTTGGTGTAAGGTTGTCCGCTGCGTAGCGTGCAATGACAGGGGTGTCACCGTAATCGCATCATCCTGACGGAATTGCAAATGCAACAACCCGCCATGCGCACAGGCCACCTGATCCTGACAGCCGACCCGTTCGCCGATCAACACCTGTTCCACATGGATTGCCTCGTGCGCCAATTGGGCTGCGGTTACCCTTTCGCCTTGGTAGGCGTGCAGGGCATGGAGCAGACCAACTGTAAACGCCGACGATGAACCCAACCCGGTGCAGACCGGCAGATCGCTATGCAGATGCAGTTCCACCCCTTCGGCAATGCCGAGAAAGCGCAGCGTTTCGCGCACGGCTGGGTGGGCCAGATCGTCCAGGCTCTGCACTTGCTCGGTGCGTTCATAGTGTACGCTGAGCCGATGAGTGCGCTGTTTTGCCAGCGGTTGCACCGTAACGTAGGTGTACTTGTCAATAGTTGTCACCAGCGTGGCGCCGCCGTGCCGCTGAAAGTAAGCCGGGTAGTCGGTGCCGCCGCCGAGGAAACTGATACGCACCGGTGTGCGAGTCGTGATCATCCCGTCCCTCCGGCTTTGGCTACCTGCGCCAAATCGATCAGCCGCAGGCAACAACGTTCTTCATGTACGCCGTAGCTGACCAGCAATTGGGCATCGTTCACCAACAGCGCCCCCGACGGATAGACTGCCAGCTCGGAACTAGGGTCAATCCAACGCGGTCGTTGTCGGGGCAACTCCTGTTCCGGGCGCAGGATGGGGGCCGGCGCCAACCAGCACGGTTGAAAGGGCGGGGTGGCGGCAAAGGCATAGAGGCCCCCGTAATAGCGGCGCTGATAGCAGAGCAACCGCAGCCGCCGGAGGAGCGCCGCTGGGATGCGCGGCAGCCGCCGGATGAGCGCTTCGGGAAACAGGGGCAAGAAGGGCCGTAGCGCGCCGACCAGCCGGTGGGAGTGAAAAACGGAGAGGTAGAGATCGCCATAGCGCACCGGCGGCGCACCGCCACAAGGCTGGCCGTACTGGCTGGCATAGGGCGCGACATCCCAGGTGGAAGTATAGGCGGGGTGACACAACACGGCGCCCCTTTCGCCCAGCGTAACGCGGAGGACGCGATGGGGGGCAATGGTGTAAACCGCCAGCAGCTCCCCATCGTGTTCAAAGAACATCCAGTTTTTTTCGATTTCCTGGCGCGGTCCTCCCAAGACGATGGGGCGAGCCGGGCCTTTAGCGCACAAGGTGTCGGCATCCACCTCCACTAGGTAGATTTGGTTGGGGCGGGTCAGCATATTGTTGTTGTAATGGATAAACAAGCGGTCGCCATAGACCAGAAAACGAGGGTCATAATGGCGCGCACCGCCATCCGTGATCGTATCGGAAAACGGGGTGGCCGAACCGGGGATCACGCGCCATTGTTCATCCAACGCGCACAGCCCAATGCGCCGCCAGGCATCCTTGCCCCGGTCGGCGTCCAGCCGGTAGGCCAGCAGGCGCTGCCCCCGAAAAACCATCACGGCCGGGTTATAGAGATGACACGCTGTCAGCGGTTTTGTTGCCAACCAGCGGGGCGGGATCAAGCTCTGGGCGTCGAGCGCATAGGCCGGCGCATCCGCCATAATATCAAGCATTGGCAGCATGGTCAATCTCCTTTCGGTGCGCCATTGACTGTGCATAGGGGAAGGCGGCCAGAAGCGGATCCAAGTCACGGAGGGCGCCCTGCTTGCCCTCGCTTTGCCACCACTGTTGACCCGCCGCCAAGTTGGTGACAAAGGCCAGCCGCACCCCCAGATAGGCGGCCCAATCCTGCCATTTGGCCGGCGCATCAACATAGCCATCGTCATAGGCGGCCCACGGCACGCCATAGGTCTGCGCTAGGATTGCGCCGTGCAAACTGCCGGTCAGCACAAAATCGGCGCCGGCAATCCGCTCGACGGCGCGCCAGGTTGTCCGCAATGGCACACCGCAGCGCAACCAGACTTTGGCAAAGGCAAGCGCTTCGCGCCCCCAGGCTCGGCGTTTTAGGCCCTGGGCTTGGAAGACCTGGGTAGCGACCATTTCCGCACAGCCCGTCCGCCGGCAACGCGCTTGTACACTCATCTGCGCTGTGCGATGCAAATGAGGTACAACGACCGTGCGCCCATGCCGCTGGCTGCGCCGTGGCAGCAGGCGCGGCAAGAGCAACGCCGGATCACCACACGGCGTCGCTGGCGGCAGCCCCAATGCGGCCACCGTCTGCGGCCCGCGGACAGCATGAATCCGCAGCTTTGCCAGGGTAGCCGCGTTTGGTGATTTCCCCTTCCACCCACACCCCCATACATCAATTGGACCAGCCAACGCAGCGAGATCCGTATCTGTTAAGATGGAGCCAATGACGATCAGCGCGCGCCCCGGATTGCAGACCCCAGGGCCGTCCGCCGTCGGTGGGACGGGATCATACCCGAGGGCTTGGAGCAGTATGGGGACGAGGGCATCGCCCAAGTTGCCGATCAAGGCGTTCTGGCGCCAGTAGTAAACACGCAGTTGTACTCTTTGTTTCATAGCCTGCTTCTCTTATCTTCTTGTATCTATTCAGGCTACCCCCTCCCAACCTCCCCCAAACTGGGGGAGGTTGGGAGGGGGTGAATAGTTACATCTTCTTTATGCTTCCTTGTCCACCAGCCAATGGGTCAGATCTTGCTGAATCAACGCTTGCGTCGCCAAAATATCTGTAGAGAAATCGTGGGTCAACTGCTGGCGTAGGGCGGGATCAAGCGGTGGCGGCTTGGGCGCCAGTCGATCCAGGCCACGGAAGAGGGGGCGTCGCACTGCAGCGGGCCAGATCTGCCAAAAGCGTTGCGTACGTACATTCCACGGGCTGCGCAACCAGGGCGCCAGACCAACGCTTGCCGGGTTGCGCTTGATCGACACATCGGGGATGAAGCCTGGGTCAACGCCCAAAAACTGGTAGATTTGCCGCATGACGGTGACCGTGTTGCGGACAAAGTCCTCGAAGCGGGCAATATAGATCTGGCTGGGCGGGAACTGCTCCAGAAAGGCGCGCACGGTAGCCGCATAACGACTGCTTTCCGCATAGCGCAAAAAGGGAAACCAATCTTCGGCTTTACGCCTGCCTTCCTCTTGTATGGCCGCGGCAAAGGTTGGCGCCGGCTCCCAACCCAGCCGTCGCGCATAGAGGTATTGTGAGTAGGCCCGGTCGGCCGGCTGCCGCAGCAGCAACAGCAAGCGGGCATCAGGCCGATAGTGGTGAATGCGGGCGGCGGCACGCGGGGTAAAGTTGAAGAAGGAGGAGCCTTCCCCTAC
>SXGT01764810.1_pt1 | contig 11672 bp, 10 predicted proteins | sample 3176221 | NCBI WGS metagenome assembly SXGT01 (sample SAMN11356862, study PRJNA531348) | freshwater metagenome | isolation source: freshwater sample F1-120 | place: China: Fuxian Lake, Yuxi | collected 2017-12-25
GGACCCCTGCTTAATTCCAACGGCCGACTGATCGGCATGAACACCGCAATCGCCAGCGCCACGGGGCAAAGCGCCGGAGTGGGTTTTGCCATTCCCGCGGCAAGTATTGCCCGCGTGGTGCCGCAGCTCATCCAGCGAGGCAAAGTCATTCGTCCCGACACCGGCATCACCAGGGTGATGCAAACCGAACAGGGACTGATTATTGCCACGATGCAGCCGGGCGGCCCTGCCGAGCGCGCGGGCTTAAAAGGCTTTCGCCTCGTCAAGCAGCGCAAGTCGAAAGGCCCCTTTGTTTATGAAACGCAAACGATTGACCGCGAACAGGCCGACATGATCGTGGCCGTCGACGGCGAAAAAGTGAACACGGCCGGCGACTTTCTCAGCCTCGTCGAAGCCAAACGCCCCGGCGACGAAGTTGTGCTCAAGGTGATCCGACAAGGCCAGGAGTTTAACGTCGCCCTGCGTCTCGTGGCCGGCGAGTGAGTCGTGAAGCTGCCGATGCAAAAAAAGCCGTGTTGATGTTCCCAATGCGATCGGCGCTCCCGTAAACGGGATTGCATCGACAAGCGATACCCTGACGCCCCGGGATAAAAGATCGCTTCCCGGTACATGGGTCCGAGATACATCACCACGGCACCTGCACGATAGCACGGATTAGTCCCTGTGCAAGCGGATTTTCTTCAAGACCTGCACAAGAGTGTCGATTCGCCGTGTTTTTGCCGATCCGCTCGCTGTGACGCGCGGTGGAAAAGTTGTCAGTGATCGTTCCACTGCGGAGCATTGCCAACAGCAGGCTGGCCAGCGCGATTCGGTACACCACGAAAACCAGCGTTGTCCGTTTACGCAGATAGCGCAGCAGCCAGTCGATCGAGAGGTAACCTACGATCGCCGCCGCGATCAAACCCGCCAGCAGGTTGATTGCCTGGCTCGAACTGCCAAGCAAGGCATCGCGTTGTTTGAACAGCTTGTACGCTCCAGCAGCGAAAACCGCGGGCACCGATAGCAGGAAGGAGTATCGTGCGGCCGTTTCTCGATTCAGCCCGCTTGCCAGTCCGCCCAGCAAAGTGACGCCGGAACGCGACGTGCCAGGCACGAGCGCTGCGGCTTGGGCCAATCCAACGATGACAGCGTCGCGCCATGTAATCTGCCTCAAGTCGCGACCTGTGCGGCAATCGGTGCCAAGCCACCATTCCGCCAGCGCCAAAAGCATCCCCACGAGGATCAGTGCGGCGCAGATGACATACAGCGAACGCAAGGCATGATCGATGGGGTCTTCGAAGAGCAGGCCCAGGATGACGATGGGCACCGTTCCGACCGCGATCATCCAGCCCAGCCGGCTCTCGGCGGTTCTGACGAGTTTACCGTGCCGAACATCATGTCCCATGGCGATGGCAATTTGCACAAGGTCGCGCCAAAAGTAGACCAGGACGGCGACCAGGGTGCCGATCTGAATTACCGCCGAAAATGCCGAGCCGGGATCTTTCCATCCAAGCAGAACCGGAACAATTTTCATGTGCGCTGTGCTGCTGACGGGCAGGAACTCCGTAAGACCCTGGACGACTCCGATGACGATGGCTTCAAAAAGGGTCATGATGTGCAAAGGTGTAAGGCGTGCAGGGCTGGAGTGTCGGCCAGGTTGGAGTTCCGCCTTAAGACGGGCGACAAATTACATCCCGAAGTTGGCAGAACGGAAATCCAGCTCGCGAAACCGCTCGACTCGATGCCCCCCATTTTCGTCGCTTCCTTGCGCGGCCGGAACTTGACATAATGCCAGTTTAGGTCAGAGAACGCCAAGTATGATGTTTAAGAATCTAAGAACGGAAGCACTCGGGGTGTCGGGCACGCCCAGCGAGATTATCGAACTTGCGCTGTCGTACGGGTTCAAAGGGCTGGACCTCGATATCGTTGATTTCGCGGCCCAAGTCAAGGCGGTCGGAATCGCCAAAGCGCGGCGATCGTACGAAAGCGCTCGATTGAAGTTTTCAGCCTTCCAATTGCCCGTCGAATGGCACGATGATCCCGATCATTACACGCGAGATCTGTCCGCGCTAACCAGCTATCTGGAACTCGCCAAGGAGTTGGGGTGCCAACGGGCGATCACAGCGATCGAGCCAGCCGGTGACATGCGGCCGTTTCATGAGAATTATGAGTATCATCGCCGCAGGCTCGGCGAGCTGGCGGCCGCGGTTGATCCCTTCGGCATCCGCCTGGGCGTGGAATTCATCGCGCCGGCCAGCCACAAGAAGGGGCGGGCGTATCAGTTTGTTCAAACGGTCGATCAGGTGTTGATGTTGCTGCGGAGCGTGCCCGCGACGAATCTGGGGCTGGTGCTCGACACCTGGCACTGGTATTTGGGAGGCGGAACGCTGGAGCAAATTCGATCGCTCACCGGCGACAAGATTGTGGCCGTCTATCTGGCGGACTGCGATCCCGATGTGACGGCCACCAGCGCAACAGGCAAAGCACGCCGCCTGCCCGGCGAGACCGGCGTCATCGACTGCGCCGGGATCCTGACGGCACTGGGGGGAATCCGGTACGCCGGTCCGATTACGCCGTCTCCGGTTAAGGGCAACATGGCGGGCCAGGGACGCGATAAGATCGTCAAGGCTGCCAGCGCCGCCTTCGATCAAGTCTGGAAAGCGGCCGGACTGAATCCGCACGGTAACCTGGTGGCGGCAGTGAAATAGTGGCAGTGAAATAGCGGCAGTGAAATAGCGGCAGTGAAATAGCGGCAGTGAAATAGCGGCAGTGAAATAGCGGCAGTGAAATAGCGGCAGTGAAATGTTTCACTACGATCGCGGACTCAAGCTGACGGCGATTGATCTGGCGATCGACGTGCGGCGTCGGCAGCCGCGAGGATTCATTTCGCACGCGCACGCGGATCACATGGCGCGGCATGAGTTTGCCTATTGCACCCCTGAAACGGCGAAGCTCTACCATCACAAGTTTGGCAACCGCCCGCTGCGGGAGCTGCCCTATCGCGAGCCAGTCGAGTTAGGCTCCATGCGGCTTACCACGTATCCCGCCGGGCACTGCCTGGGTTCGGCGATGTTGTTGGCCGACGACGGCACGACGAGTTTGCTCTACACGGGCGACTTCAAGCTCGACGAATCGGCCACCGCCCGAACCGCGGAGTTGCCGCGGGCCGAGATCCTGGTGATCGAAAGCACGTTTGGCGATCCCGCCTATCGACTGCCGCCGCGCGACGAGGTGATTGGCAGGCTTCTTGAGTTGGTCTACCAGGCGCTGGCCGAGGGCGCGACGCCGATTGTTGAGGCGTACGTGCTCGGCAAGAGCCAGGAAGTCACGCGCATTCTTACCCTGGCCGGCATTCCCGTTCTCCAGCATCCGTTAATCTACGAGGTCAGCCAGATTTACCGAGCGTGCGGCGTGGATCTTGGCGATATGCATCGGTACGCTGATGGGCCGCTCGCGGGGCACGCGGTCGTGGTGCCGCCGCGGATGCAGCAGACGTACCCTTTGCGCGGACTCAAAAAGACCGTAACTTTCGCCGTGACGGGTTGGGCCGCTCACGCAGCCACCAGGTTTCGCTTGGGCGTCGATCATGCCATCCCGCTGTCGGATCATGCCGACTACGACGATCTTTTTGAAGCCATTGAGCGAGTTCAACCGCGCGAGATTTATTGCACCCATGGGCCGGCCAGTTTTGTCGACCGTTTGCGCGAGGCCGGACTGAATGCGCATCCGCTCGATCGGGGACGTCAGTGGCTGGTTCCTCAGGCCAAATTGGCTGACGGAGCGCAACCCGCTAACCAATCTCGTATGTAATCCTTCCATGTTTCTGGCTGCGGCTGATGCGATCGGCCGCGTACAGCCCCGCCAGCACAAACTCCACGCAACTTGCACGCATCGCGGGATCGCTCGAGGCGTTGACTTCAAACGCTTTGTCCCACGCCGGCGGCACGCGCTTGAGCCGCTCGGCATAGTGCGAGCTCGGCAACAGGTCGCCGACTTCGATTTTCACGCCTTCGCTGAAAATCTGGCTGATCTCGTCGAGGCCATGGCGATCGACGTATTCACCAAAGACCTTGCTGATCGCTTCGGCTACGATCGCGTCGAGCACCTGTCGGTCGCTCATCTGATGGCTGCCCATCAGATCGAGTTCGAGCTTGCCGAGCGATGAGGCGTACAAGTGGCCTAAGTCGCTGATCCGCGGCACGGAGGGCTTCTCGCCGAGCACTGCGGCACGATGCCTGGCCGACGCGACCATCGTTCGATAATTGGCGATACTGAACCGGGCGCTCACGCCCGACTGCTGATCGACGAACTTACTCTTGCGGGCCGCGCGGCTGATCTCTTCATTGATCTCTCGCATGAAGTAGGGCACGGCAACGGGAAACTCGCCATCCAGGCTGACGCCGGCTTCTTGTTCCGTGATCTGGATGCCCAGATCGCGCTCGCGCGGATAGTGCGTGTGAATGATCGAGCCGATGCGGTCCTTGAGCTGCGGGATGACCTTGCCCGAGCGGTTGTACGTGGCGGGGTTCGCCGAGAACAAGATCAGCACGTCGATATCGAAGCTGACGGGAAAGCCGCGAATCTGCACGTCGCGCTCTTCCAGAATATTGAACAGGCCGACCTGCACCAATTCGTCGAGTTCCGGTAATTCGTTCATGGCGAAGATGCCCCGGTGCATGCGGGGAATCAGGCCGAAGTGCAGCGCGTCCTCCGCGGACATGCTGGCTCCGCCCGCCAGCCTGGCCGGATCGATCTCGCCGATAATGTCGGCGAACTTGGTGCCCGGCGCCAGCCTTTCGGCATAACGCTTCTGGCGCGGCCACCAGGCAATCGGTACTTCGTCCTCGGGCGTGTCGGCCAAAAATCGCTGGGCTACACCGGTGGTTGGATGAAACGGATCTTCGTGGACCGGGCAGTTGGGAAGATCCAGGTACGGGATCTCATCATCGAGAAACCGCACGAGCGCACGCATCAGCCGGCTCTTGGCCTGGCCCTTTTCGCCCAGGAAAAGCAGATCATGCCTGGCGAGGATCGACAGATTAATCTCCGGAATCACCGTGTCGTCGAAACCAAGGATGCTGGGAAATAACTCCTCGCCGCTGGTCAGCATGCGGAGAAAGTTGTCGTAAATCTCTTGCTTGACGGACTTCGAAACCCATCCGCTCGCGCGCAACTCCGCGAGCGTCGTGGGTTTTGCGAGCGTTTGCATGTGAAAACCGCGTCTGGGTGAGTAATCCATGGACAAGATGGATTATAGCGCGCACGCGGGGCAAGGAAACCCACCCTCAATTGCCCGGCACAATCTCGTTGCCCGCGCGGGTGCAGAGGGCTTGAAACACCGATCCTTCGATGTCGTCGGCAACGGCGTCGACCGAACCATCGCACCGCACCAACAGCGTGATGCCCGTATGGTGGCTGCTGAAGTCGTCGAGATGTCCGTCAGGCTGATTGGGTGTGTGATCGCCAGCGGCAACGATTCGTGCCATCGCCTCGTCGCCGCCCGAAATCATTCCCAGCCAGGTCGAGCCGCCATGCAAACTCGATCGCTCACCCGCCATCAGCGTCTTGCTCAGGCCGTCGGTGACTTGCTTGAAGCTGATGCGGCTGTTGTGAAAGAAAACGCCATTGCCTCGGCTGGGGTCGTCTTCGATCTCCCCCGTGCCGTAGACGCCCACGTAGTTCGATCGCGACAATTCGCACAGTTCGCCCAAGCCGTCCTCCTTGTCAAGCTTCCAGAGAGGATCGAGAGGCTCGGAGGGGCAAATGAAGTCGGGCAGCACAGTGGTTCGCACCGGATCATGGATCGAGTCCAAGATGGCGACCTTTTCCTGCACACGGACCGAGGTAGTGCCTTGCTCCAAATAGGGCAAGATTCCTGCCGACCAACCCCAGCCCGGCTCACCCTCGGCATCGGGTGTCAGCGTGCCGGATTGGAAAGCGGTCCAGCCAGTGGGCAACAGCTTCCGTGCGTCGTGATGATTGTGAAGCGCCAGGCCGATCTGCTTGAGATTATTGGTGCATTGGGTCCGGCGAGCCGCCTCTCTGGCAGCCTGAATCGCGGGCATCAACAAGGCAACCAAAACACCAATGATGGCGATTACCACCATGAGTTCGATTAACGTGAAACCGGCTCGGCGATCTCGCATGGTTCCTGCCCTCCACAACGGTGCATGTCAAAATAAAAATGAAACTGGGTTTCACCCGTTCGACGAAACTAAATGCAAATGCATGCAAATGCAACTGAGTTGTGGATTCTACCAGCCAGCGATGGTTTTGCAATGCAATTGCAATAAGATTACCGTTCACGGGCCGGGGACTGGCTCATTTTCCCGGCGAATTCGCCAGAGGCGCAGGGTTCTGTCAGGAGGTTGTCCAACGTGGTTCCCGGGAAAATGTGCCTGTCCCCCTCTCTTGGCCCGTGAACGGTTACGCAATAAGATCGCTTATTGGCCGTTCGCGGCCTTGTAGAGATTGAGCGTAAGATGTGCCTGGCCTTGATGATGCGCCTCGTGCCAAGCAATGATGTGAAGTACGTCCAAAACCGTCAGTCCTCGCTGAGCCAATGCCGCCGGAATTTCATTCAGCCGATCGTCGGAGTACTCAGAAAGAGTTGCCAGGAGGTGCGAACGCGAGCCGTTGAGCACCACCCGCAACAGCGCGATCGTCGGCGGATGGTCGTCAGGCGTGCTGCCGCCTCGATAATTTGGCCATAGCTCGGGCCATTCTCCCGCCTTCTGCGGAGCCAGCCGCTCGGTCGCAAAAATCTCTTCCGTGATGGCAATGTGCATCAATTGCCAGCCAATGTGGGCACGCGCCGGACCGGGACGCCAGCCCAGCACTTTCGAGGGGTCTGCCAGTTTGTCGATTGCTTCGAGCAAGCCCAACGTCCTCGTACGATTGAATTGATAGGCGGCTATCAGTGTGTCAATTCGGTTCATCGAATGCTTCCTGTACGTTGCGGTGCGGGTTACCTTGCGCGATTCTATGCCCTGCCGTGCCGACTTTCTACCGTCCAATGGTCAAGAATTCGCAAAACCGAGGTTTGACGTCCGCCATGATTCGATTAGACTCAAAAGCATTGCAAGCATGGCAAGCGACGAGAAGAGGCAAGCTCGTGGCGGTGCATGTTACTCATTCGCGGCCACGGTCGTATTTTCGACCCCCCCCATTATCCTGAGGAGGCCGCGCTGCTGCCGGGCACCACCGATCTGGCTCCTGTCCGGCGGCCTTCTTTTGAAGGCACGATTTCCCTATCCGTCCGATGTTGGTCGCTTGTTCGACCTCTGCAGGAAGCGGTGGATCGAGTGGCGTGCGACCACCGTCGACACCCAGGCTTTGGCTTGTGGTTCGTAGCGGCGAATCCCGTGGTGTGAGAGCAGGGCAGGGCTGCATTACGCCGCGGCCAGAGCTTCATCAGCAGGGCCGCTGACAATGAAACTTTCGCGCACGGTGTTCTATGCGGTTCAGGCGACGCTTCGCCTGGCCGAAGCCGAGTCAACTCGTCCGATGCCATGCAGCAAACTCGCTGCGGCAGGGAAAATGCCCGAGCGATTCTTGCTGCAAATCCTGCGTCACATGGTGACCCACGGAATTCTTCACTCCACGCGCGGTGTCGAAGGAGGCTACGCTCTGGGCCGCAGCCCCGACAAGATTTCGCTGCTCGACATCATGGAAGCCATTGAAGGTCCGCTCGACACTTCATTGCCGGAAGGCATCCATGGATCACCGGAGCAAGACGCGATTCTGCGCAAAGCGCTCGGCCGGGTCGCCTGCGCCGCACGCGAGCAGATGGCGGCCATCAAACTCTCGGACCTGGCGGTTCGTCCGAATCAACGGGCAAGGGACCAGCCCAACTCCCCCAACGTTTGACGTACGTGCTTACGCAGCGCGTGTTAACTCCACTAGGCGCTTCGCGCCCATTGCGATGGATCGCAGACTTCCACCTGGTTGTCGACGGCGTGTACGCCGTCGACGCTCGCTACAATCCGCTCGGCGAACTCGCGGAGGCGGCGATCGGGCACGCGCCCGCGGACCGTCAGCACGCCACGGTCGAAATGGCAGTTGAGCCATTTCAAGAAGAAGTAGGGGCTGTCGCGCAGCTTCCGCTGGGCCAATTCGGAGATGGCCGAAGCGGTCGCGTTGGAAAACGAGATTGCGTTCATCGTAGGTCAGGGCTGCTGGCTCGACGCCGCAGCGCGCCAGGCCCGAAAGCCTGACGAGCGCCCCGCCAGCTAGCATTCACAGTGATTGGGTATCGGCGACCGGTCGCGAGAAACTTCCGTGCAATAGCCGCACGGCGCCGACCCGGCGAGCCAAGCGCTCCGAAGATTCCCAAGGTATCGACCGGTCGGTTGACAAACGTTAGTTTCCATCGGATTGCAGTCTCTCACCGTTACCGCTAAACATGAACAATGCCTGACCGCGTGCGGGGCCCGCGGCCGATCCGTGTTTTACGTTCGGCAACCTGGTAGGGCCGGCTTTGCCGGCCGTGGATGGGAAAGTCACGCGAATCCGGCCGGCACAGCCGGCCCTCCAGCGGATAACTGATTGGCCCTGGTGCGGGGCCCTAAGCCGTTGCCCGGCGCGTAACTTCTGATACGATTAAATAGTGTGAGTCCGGGCGGCCAGGGTTCGTGATCGTGCGGCAAGTCGCGGCTGTTAGCTGGCCTTCTTTCGTCCGCAACCGGTAATCTCGTGGCCCATCGCCCATTGCCTCGCGTTCTTGACGAAACAACCGGCGGCGAGTCGAAGATGGAATCTTCCGTGGTCGGCAGTTCACTTGCCGACCGTGTGCGTTCGCTGCGACTGCCAGATGACGATGAGATGCGCTCCCGCGGCGCGGGGCGGCGCGTGGTTCGTTTTGTATTGCTCGCGGGTCTGTTGGCTGGCGCCGTTGGTCTGGGCTACTACGCCCTCAAGCAAGGTTGGTTCGGCAAGTTGGTGGATGCGACGACGCCGGCAGGCGCGGCGTCGACCCGCGCCGGGCAACCGCCGCCGACGGCAATCGCGCTGCCCCTGCCGAGCCGTGACGCGGACGGCGGCTCGGCAGGAGACTCCCCCGCCCCAACTCCTTCTTCGCGGACCATTCCGGTGGCATCCTCTGGCGACGTGATTCTCGAAGCCAAAGGCTACATCATTCCAGCGCACCAGATTTTAGTGAGTCCGCTGGTCAGTGGTCGCATTACGTCCTTGGCCATTGAAGAAGGTCGACGGGTCGAGAAAGGCGAGGTGCTTGCCGTTTTGGAAACCACCGAGTACGAAGCCGACGCGGCCGGGGCCGCAGCCACCTTAAGCGCGGCGAAGTCGAGCTTGCAGGAGCTCGAGCGCGGCAATCGTCCGGAAGAAATCGCCGCCACCCTGGCCGAATTGGCCGAAGCCGAGGCCCAGCGCGACATGCTGCTGCTGGACTGGAAGCGAAAGAAGCAACTCCGTGACAGCCGCGTGCTCACCGAAAACGAATACGAGCAAGCCGAATCGCAATTCAAGGCCATGGATCGCCGCGTCGAGCGGCTGGGCAACAACCACAAGCTAATGGTCGAAGGTCCTCGCGTGGAACGGATTGCGGTGGCCAAGGCGCAAGTGCATCAAGCCGAGGCGGAGCTGAAGCGCGCCGAGTGGCGGCTGGGCAACTGCACGATCCGTGCGCCAATTTCCGGCACGATTTTGAAGAAAAACGCCGAGGAAGGAAATATCGTCAATCCGATTGCCTTCAACGGTTCGTTCAGCCTGTGCGAAATGGCCGATCTGAGTGACCTGGAAGTCGAACTGTCTATTCAAGAGCGCGACATCGCGCGTGTGCTCAAAGGCCAGCGCTGCAAGGTTCGCGCGGAAGCCTATCCCGACCGCGTCTACGACGGCCAGGTTTCGCGGCTGATGCCGATCGCCGACCGCGCCAAAGGCGCCGTGCCGGTGCGCGTGAAGCTGACTGTGCCAGCGGACGAGGAAGGCGTTTACCTGAAACCCGAGATGGGCGCCGTGGTGTCGTTTCTCAAGTAGGATGGATTTCCAATCCGTCCGTCGGGCTCGGTACGGAAAGCTGCCGCGTCTTCCGCCCCGCGGCCGTGCCGGCCGATTACTTTGCTCCCGAGTACCCGCATATTTGGCGCCGTGGTATCTTGAAGCTTGCGGTTCCATGGAACACAACCGAATCGAGGGAGTCTGATCACCAATGCCCTCCCCTGCTATCCTTCGCATCCATCACGTTCACAAGTACTTCACGCGCGGCAGTGAGCAGGTGGACGTGCTCAAAGATCTCAACCTGTCGGTGCCGGCCGGCGAGTTTCTTGCGCTGATGGGGCCCAGTGGATCGGGGAAAACGACGCTCCTGAACTTGATCGCGGGACTTGATCGGCCCAGCGAAGGTGAAGTCTGGGTTGGCGAGCAACGGATCTCGAGCATGTCCGAGTCCCGCCTGGCGCGCTGGCGAACGCGGCACGTGGGGTTTGTGTTTCAGTTTTACCACCTGCTGCCGGTGCTGTCGGCCTACGAGAACGTCGAGCTGCCCCTGCTGCTGTTGCCCCTGAGCGGCAAGGAGCGTAAGCGTCAGGTGCTGACGGCACTTGAGCTGGTCGGTCTTACGAATCGCATGCGTCACCGCCCCGGGCAACTTTCCGGTGGCCAGCAGCAGCGAGTTGGCATTGCGCGGGCGATCGTGGCCGATCCGACGCTGATTGTCGCCGATGAACCCACCGGCGACCTCGACGCCACAAGTGCCGAGGAGATTCTGGATCTCTTGCAGGAGCTTCAGGCAGCGCTCAAGAAGACGATTCTGCTTGTGACGCACGACATCCATGCCGCCGAGCGCGCCGACCGGATCCTGCATCTCGAGAAAGGTAAACTTGTGGAGAACCTGACGGTGGTTTAGCGGAGCCCCGTCCGGGCGGTCAACCTATCATCCATGAAGTTCTTCTTCTTAATCCTGAAAAACCTGCGCCGCAATTTAGTGCGGACGATTCTCACCGGGCTGGGCACCGTCGTGCTCGTGTGCGTGGTGACGCTGGTCTGGAGCGTGCTTGATTTTCTCAACAAGGCCACGCAGGAAAAGAGCCAGAATCTCAAAATGATCGTGACCGAGCGCTGGCAAATTCCCAGCCAGATGCCGTTCACCTACGCGGCCACACTCTCCGAAGGGGCCGCTCGCAACCCGGGTGATATCCGTCCCGCCGACTCGATGACCTGGGCATTCTACGGAGGCACGCTCGACCCGCAAAAGGTGACGGCCGACAATTTTGTGTTTTGCATCGCCACGCAGCCCGAGTCGGTGATGACGATGATGGACGAACTGGACGAGATGCAGCCCGGTCCCGAGCGTGACAAAATGTTCGCGCTCTGCGAGCAACTCAAGGCGAATAAGCAGGGCATCATTCTGGGCGTTGATCGGCTCAAAACGATCAACAAGCAGATCGGCGAGCGCATGAAGCTTTACGGCATGATTTACAAGGATATCAACCTGGAATTCGAGATCATTGGCACGTTTCCTGAGAGCATCGCCCGGTACGCCACGTCGGCGGTTTTCAATCGCGACTATCTTTACGATTCGCTGGATGCCTGGCCGCGCAGCCACAATGGCCAGCCGCACCCGTTGGCGCAAAAGAACATGAACCTTGTCTGGCTGCGCGTTCCCAGCAATGCCGCCTTCGAGCAGATCGCGCGGCAGATCGAAAGCTCGCCGCTGTATACATCGCCGGCGGTCA
>SXGT01793471.1_pt1 | contig 11672 bp, 18 predicted proteins | sample 3176221 | NCBI WGS metagenome assembly SXGT01 (sample SAMN11356862, study PRJNA531348) | freshwater metagenome | isolation source: freshwater sample F1-120 | place: China: Fuxian Lake, Yuxi | collected 2017-12-25
AGTTCTCGCGGTAATGCACGAGGCGCTGGGGGGAGACTTCCCGCTCGGTTGTCTCGCCCTTGCCGCGCGCGAAATAGGTGATCACCATGCGCTTGCGCCGGAGGAGGGCGGAACCAACCCGCTCGAAATGCTCGATCTTCATCTTGCGCTTGCCCTGGCCGACGATGAGGATGCGCTTGCGTATTTCTTCGGCCGTGTTGTCGGCGGAGCCGAGGAGGGCGTTGAGGCGGGCCATCAGCGGCTGAATGTGCGGGGTAAGGATGCCGCCTGGATCGACGTTGGCCAGCAGGTGCTGCATCGTCAACAGGGCATGGACTTCGCTGGAGTTGAACCACAGGCCAGGGAGTTCATATTGCCCGCCGACGTTGGGCGCCACCTTATCGAAGCGGTACCCGCCGGCATCACGATCCCAGATGATCGGTGCGTTGAGCCGGTTCCGCATGTACTCCAGATCACGCTTCAGGGTGGCACGGGATACCTCGAGTTCATCCTGCAAATCCTTGAATGGGACGAGCTTGCGCTCGTTGATCAACTGGTCGATCTTGTAGAAGCGTTCGGTGCGGTCCATGGCGATTCCTGAAATTAAGATGCAGGCTGAATGACGGCATCACTTGGTGAGCCTCACCGGGAGCAGCATACCGCACTGAAACGCCAGCCGGACGCATTGAAATCAATGTTCTCCGGGATCATCCAAACCATCATCGGGAGTTGAAATGAAGACTGTTTTGTCTGCTGTGCTGATTACCTCTGTCCTGCTGTCAGCAGGGTGCTCTACCATTACCCAATCGGAAAACCAGCGTTTGTCGGTGACGGCCACCCACGAAGGCGCTCCAGTGAAGGATGCCGATTGTTCCCTGACAAATGACAAGGGAACCTGGCTTGCAAAGGCACCAGGGCAGGTTGATGTTCGCAAGAGCGGGGAGAACCTGAACGTCGTGTGCAAGAAGGAGGGGCTCGTCGATGGCCTGCTGACCGCCATCTCCCGAGCAGCCGGTTCAATGTTTGGCAACATCATCTTCGGTGGCGGGATCGGCGCGATCATCGACCACAGCAAGGGGACCGGCTACGACTACCCGAACAACCTGCCGGTCGAGATGGGCAAATCGGTGATCGTGGACAAGAAGCAGGAGAACCCGCAGACCGCATCGTCCGCCCAGTGCTTACCCGGTCAGCCCTGCTGACCTCGCTTGCGCAAGGAAGCTGCATCAGGTAGAAGAACGGGCATGAAGCGCCCCCACGACAACTGTTACTGGGTGATCCCCGGCCGACTCATGGCCGGGGAGTATCCGATCGCCATCCGGGAAGAGGATGGCCGGAAGAAGCTGTCAACCATCGTCGCGGCCGGCATCAGTCACTTTATCGACCTGACGCATGCCTGGGATCCGCTGGATCCCTACGTGGAACTGCTCAGGGAGGTTGCACCGAACGCCCCTGTGGCTCCCGGCTACGACCGTTTTTCGATCACCGACATGGGGATTCCCGAATCCTCTGAACTGACTAATGCGGTTCTTGACCGCATTGACGATCTTCTTGCCGACAACAACGTTCCCTACATCCATTGCTGGGGCGGCATCGGTCGCACCGGAACCATCGTTGGCTGCTGGCTGGTGCGCCAAGGTCAAGGTGGGGAAGAGGCGCTGGCGACAATCGCCGGCCATTGGGCTACGGTCGCCAAGCGGGTTAGCTATCCTCAGTCGCCGCAGACCAAAGCGCAATGTGCCTATGTCCTGAGCTGGGAACAACATGACAGGCGTAGGAGAACGGGGAACTGATGGCGATCCGCCCCATCCTGCGCATGGGTGACCCACGACTGCTGGGGGTCGCGAAACCCGTGGAAGATCCGAATGCGTTAGAAATCAAGGAACTGATCCAGGACATGTTCGACACCATGGCGGCGGCGGGTGGGGTCGGCCTTGACGAGCCGCAGATCGGTGTCGGCCTTCAGGTGGTGATCTTCGGCTTCGAGAAAAGTGAGCGTTACCCCGAGGCAGAACCTATCCCGCAAACAGTCTTGATCAACCCGGTGATTACGCCCCTGTCAGATGAGGAGGAACTCGGCTGGGAAGGTTGTCTGTCCGTCCCGGGTATGCGCGGCGAAGTGCCAAGATACCGGCGCATCCGCTACCAGGGCATCGACGAACAGGGCAATGCCATCGACCGGACGGTGGATGGCTTCCATGCCCGCGTGGTTCAGCACGAATACGATCACCTGATCGGCAAACTGTATCCGATGAGGATGCGCGACATGAGTCGGTTCGGTTTTACCGATGTCCTGTTTCCTGACTTGCCGGGAAGCGATGATTGATCGCTGTCAGTCCATGTCGCCGGAGACTTCGATCGTGTCGCCGGTGACAGCAAACGAGCCGCCACCGTAATAGTGGATGGTGCGCAGGTCATCGTCGGAGAACTGCCAGCGGCCATCCTTGAATACTCGCTGATCCGCTTGAGCCGCCATCACTTCGGCGAGGAACAGGTCATGGCGCTGCTGGTTGTCTGGCCGCGGCAGGACGCGACATTCCAGCCACGCCACGCAACCTTCGATCAGGGGTGCGCCAATAATCTGAGCCGGGAAGCTCCCGAGTCCGGTGTGGGCGAACTTGTCGACATCCTTGCCCGACGCGGAGCCGGCTTTCAGCACTTGAACGGCGATGGCCTTGCCGGGGATGTTGAGGGCGAATTCTCCCGAAGCTTCGATGAGGCCACGGGTAAATGTATTGGCGTCGATCACCACCGCGACCTTGGGCGGATCGAAGTCGAGCGGCATCGCCCAAGCGGCAGCCATCACGTTTTTCTTGTCCTCATGAGCGCTGCTGACGAGGGTGACCGGGCCATGGTTGAGTAGCCGGTAGGCTTGGGGGAGATCGACGGGAATACGCATGGTGGTGGTTGTCTGGGTAAATGTCTGGAGGGCGGCAATCTTTCGGTCCTTGGGCAGGCGCTTGAGAGCCATTTCGGCCCGTAGCGCCTCGGCACGGGAACCGACCGGACAGGATGCTACCAAGCGGACAGGCTTGTGGGAGCGGGTGTAACGGGCTCCCTTTCCATCACGATGATCCTGAAACCGGCGTTCCACGTCGGTGGTGATACCCGTATAGAGGGAGCCGTCGGTGCATTCGAGCAGGTAAAGGTGCCAAGTCATTCAGTGGAATCCTACCTCGCTCATTCAGAAACATTCGGTTGCATCTGAAAATTGAACTTGGTGGGTTCGTGCCCATCTAACCGAAGACGAGTTGAACAACAAACAATGGTGAGAGCCGCATGCAGCAGAACATTATCGAAAAATTCTTCGCCGATAGCCGCCGATACCTCGGCCAGTAAGTCGATCCGATCCCCCTTGGCGGCCGTCCCTCCCTCGGTCGCCCGGATGCCCCACCTTGCGTGGGGCATCCGTTTTATGGGTTACGCATGTCGATGCACCTTGCTGACTGCGTTTAAATACCACGTGACCAAGATGCCCACTACGACCAGGCTGGCCGCACCCGCCAACCAGAAGCCGGCTGCGCCGCGCGGCGGGCCAAGCCAGTCGGTCAAGCCGAGCAACACCCCACCTCCCAGGCCAACGCCCCAGAGTGTGATGGTGTAGATCACCATCGGTACCGTCGACTTCTTGTAACCGCGCAGGGTATTGACCGCGACCACCTGGAGCGCGTCAGCCAGATGGTAGAAGCCAACCAGCACGATCAGGGAAGCCGCCGCACCGATTACCTTTGTATCCGGGGTGTAAAGCGCGGCGATCGGGTCAGCACCGATCCATAGCACCGAACTCACCACCGTGGCGAAGATCAGGCCGATGCGGATCCCGTTCAGAGCATGGCGACGTGCCTGGTCGGGTTGTCCCGCCCCGAGCGCCTTGCCGGCCAGGATCGCCGCCGCATTGCCCAGCGAAAGGGGAATCATGAAAGCGAGCACGGCAAGATTGGACGCAATTTGATGGGCCGCCGAAGCGGTGGGTCCCAGACGGGCGATGAACAGCGCCATGAAAGTGAAGGCCGTTACATCGGCAAGAAACGTGAGGCCAATCGGGAGGCCCAGTCGGAGAAAGGCCGCGATGGTTTTCCAATCAGGGCCGGCAAACCGGTTTCGGAGTTGGTAAGCCGCATATTCCGATTGTCTCAGGCACCAAACCCAGGCCAACAAGGCGATCAGCCAGGCGTCGATGCTGGTGGCCACCGCGCAGCCGGGACCCCCCAATGCGGGTGCGCCCACGAGCCCATACATGAATATCGTGTTGAGGGGCACCTTGAGCAGCAGGGAAAGCAGGTTGAAGAACATCACCGGCCGTGGCCGGCCAACGCCGGTGGACATGCCGATGAAAAGGCGAAAGGCGAGGGTGCCGGGAACACCCCACGCTGAGGCATCGAGATAGGCGCGTACCTTGATCTCGACATCCGGTTGCAAGTCCGAGACCGCGAGGAGGGGCTCCGGATAGATCAGCATCGGGATGGCAATGATTGCCAGAGCCAGGGCAATCCAAATGCTTTGATTGACTTCATGGCCGACCAGCCAGGCTTGGTTGGCGCCATGGTGGGTGGCTACAATCGGCGGGAGTGCAAACAAAATCCCTGACAAGGCCATCACGATGGTGACCTGGATCGACGCGGCAACCCCGACGGCGGCCAGATCGAGAGTGGAAAGTTGCCCCGCCATGACCGTGTCGATGACGCCGTTACCGATGACGGCCAGTTGGGCCACCAGCATCGGCCAAGCCAGATGCAGCAGTTCCCGCGTGGGCGTCAGAGGGGCTCCCATGGCGTGGGATCAGGATGGCCGATTGATCGGGAGGTCAGACCTCGATCAAGTCGAGCGACAGGGCAGGGGGCGTCTCAAGGGCTTTCTTGACCGGGCAGGCACCGGCGTTGCGCAACAGACCGGCGTGGTGTTCCTTGGGAAAACTCGCCGGCACCTTGAGCTTCATACTGACGTCGGTCAGGGCGTGCTGCGCATTGAAGACCGGTTCGAGTTCTACGGTGATGCCGTCGTGGGGGAGATTCCATTTGCGGCAATAACGCTGCGCAAAATAAGCGGCGCAGGCCGAAACGCCGGCCAGAAAGATGTCGAAAGGGGCGGGCGCCGTGTCTTCACCGTAAGGCAGGGGCTGGTCGGATGCGAGGTCGAACTTGCCTTCGATGTTGGTGGTGATCTTTGCACCATCTTGAATTGTCGAAACGATCATTGGGGTCTTTCGTCTGGTTGGGGGAATGCGCCCAATACTATCCCGTTTTCCTACTGGTTTCCTGGCGCCACAAGCTCACGTCATGAGCCCCATTGGCCTGATACTGGCGTTACATTGAGCCCAGGAGAGCAACATGGACGAATTTGAAAACAATCTGCAACGTGTGCGACTGTCTGCACCCGATCTCATCATCGATTGCCCATCCTGCTGTCGTCCACTTCGACTGCCCGTGAGTAGGTTTCAGTATCCTGAGCGCTGAAACAATGATCAAAACCGTCAAGACGAGCGGCCTAATGGATCGCGTGCCAAACTTACTGTCCCTGGCGGTTGCCTGGACGCGGTCCATGGAGAATCTTTCCATGAAGCAGGGCAAGCCGCTTGCCGAGTGGCAGATTGCGGATGCCAGAGATGTTGGTGTGCGACGTCCGCAAAACGTCCGCCTTGTTTTAGTCGACAGCATGCCTGTCCCGGTGGATCCCGTTCTTGCGGTTGCGGCCGTTGAGAGCGGATTGTTGTCTTCGAATACGCAGGGCCTGACGCTTGGGTACGCGGTGTACATTTTGCGCAGTCGGATTGGGGAGCGGCGTTTGCTACGCCATGAACTTCGTCATGTGGCCCAGTACGAACAGCATGGGGGTATAGAGCCATTCCTGTCCGATTACCTGACGCAGGTGCTGACCATTGGATATTGGGATGCCCCGTTGGAACAGGATGCCCGTTCGTTTGAGCGACGGCCGGTTTCTGCGATATAAGGTTCAAATGATCGATCCTCTACTTGCTGAAAAGCTTCGCGCCTGCCGCAATCTGGTCGTATTTTCCGGTGCCGGAATGTCCGCAGAGAGTGGCATTCCCACCTTCCGGGATGCCCAAACGGGACTTTGGGCCAAGTTCAATCCGGCCGAGGTGGCGAGCAGCGACGCATTCCGTAACAACCCGCAGCTGGTCTGGGATTGGTACGTGCATCGTGCCGAGTTCGTCCGCAAGGCCAAAGCCAATGCCGGTCATGTTGCCGTTGCCAGATTGCAGGACTTGGTACCTCAGGTTACGGTCATTACGCAGAACATCGACGGTCTGCATCAGCAGGCAGGCAGCCGTGATGTTCTCGAGCTGCATGGCAGCCTGCATCGCCTTAAAGCCTTTGTCGACACGGACGAGATCTTTGCCGGCGATAGCAGTCCCGTCATCTGCCATGTCTGCAATGGTTATGCCGTGCATGAGCATTGCGACCCCTATGCCAGCAAAGACGATCTGACCGCCATCCAACTGAAAGCTGGGCCGGTGCCGCGTTGCCCCTGCTGCGTGGCACTTCTCCGGCCGGACATCGTCTGGTTTGGCGAACCGCTCGACATCGACATTCTGGACAACGCCATGCGGGCAGCCGACCAGTGCGATGCCTTGATTTGCATTGGCAGTTCCCTTGAGGTTCAGCCGGCCGCCAGCATTCCATTCCGGGCGAAATGGGGCAAAGCCGTGGTGATCGAGATCAATCCGGAACCGACCGATTTGTCAGTCGAGGCGGATGTTTTCCTTCAGGGCAAATCTGCGGAAATCCTGCCGGTGTTCATCAAGCAGGTTTGGGGAGCTTAACGTTCAAGCAGTTCCGTATCCTCATGCGAATACGCCGGACTGCAACAGCAGAGGATGTGCAGGGGCGCATCGCCAAGCGCCTCAATACAGTGAGGCGATCCCGGTAGGATAAGGACGGAATCACCGGCAAACACCTCGAAAGTTTCCTGATCAAGCACCATACGGCCCTGACCGGCGGTGACGTGATAGATCTCCTCGGTCCGATGGTGTTGATGGAGCAGGGTGCGCGTCCCAACCGGCACGATGGCCTCCGCCAGGCTTTGGTTGCGGGCGCCATGGTGGTCAGGATGCAGGAGTTCGCGAATCTCCGATCCGTCCTTGGTGATGTAGGCGGGAATGTCGGCGTAGCGGGTCTTCATCTTCGGTATCCTTTCGGTTGAGTATATCTGCCCGAAACAAGGACATTTTCCATGTCGAAATCTCGCATCGTGCTTATCACCGGCGTCAGCCGTGGTCTTGGCCGTGCCATGGCACTCAAGTTCGCGTCTCTTGGCCATACCGTCGTCGGCTGCGGTCGTTCAAAGCCGGCCATCTCAAGCTTGCAGAAGGAGCTTGGCTCCCCGCACCGATTCTCGATCGTCGATGTCACCCGCGACGCCCAGGTCGGGAAATGGGCCGCCGAGGCTATCGAGACTATTGGACCTCCTGAGCTGCTGCTCAACAATGCTGCCTTGATTAATCCGGTGTCTCCCCTGTGGGAGATCACAGGGAAGGAGTTCGACGAGGTGATCGACGCCAATATCAAGGGCGTGGCCAATGTCATCCGGCACTTCGTACCCGCGATGGTTAAACGGAGGTCCGGCATCATCGTTAACTTCAGTTCCGGCTGGGGCCGGGAAACCGACGCCGGGGTTGCGCCCTACTGCGCCAGCAAGTGGGCCATCGAAGGATTGACCCGCTCCATGGCGCAAGACTTGCCCAAGGGCATGGCCGTCATTCCCTTGAATCCCGGCATTATCAACACCGACATGCTCAGGAGCTGCTTCGGAAGCGAAGCAGGAAGTTACCCGACTGCGGAGGAGTGGGCTGAGATTGCCGTACCTTTCCTGCTCGGGCTGAAGACGTCCGACAACGGTAAGCCGATGACGGTGCCTGGCGTCTGAAATGAGCGAAGCGCTATTTTCCTACCTCGGTGGCCAGGTGACTCTTCATGTCGGTGATCTGACTCGCCAGGCCGTCGACGCCATCGTCAATGCCGCCAACAGTTCTCTGCTTGGCGGGGGCGGCGTGGATGGCGTCATCCACCGTGCCGCCGGACCTGCGCTTCGGGAAGCCTGTCTGGCCATTCGCAGGACGTTCCGTCTTGATGGCCTGCCGACCGGTGAGGCCGTGATCACCCCGGGCGGTAAACTGCCAGTAAAGCATGTCATCCATACCGTGGGGCCGATTTATGGGCGTCATGGCGGCAAGGAACCCGAATTGCTGGCCGCTTGCTACCGCAATGCTCTGGCACTGGCTCGGGAACATGGTCTCAAGTCGATTGCCTTCCCCTCAATTTCCACCGGTGTCTATGGTTACCCACCTGATGAGGCCGCCGTCGTCGTTTCGACGACACTACGTCAGGCCCTGAAAACGCCGGGGAGCACAGAGGATGTCCGTCTGGTCTTCTTTGACGAACGCCAACTGAAGGTCTTTGTCGAGTACCAGCAATTCACAAAATAGGAATCCCCATGGAAACTCGTCTTCTCGGCACCAACCAGCTCGCCATCACCCCGGTCTGCCTCGGCACCATGACCTTCGGCGAGCAGACCCCGGAGCAGGATGCCCATGCCCAACTCGATCTTGCCCTTGAGCGCGGCATCAACTTCATCGACACCGCCGAAATCTATGCCGTACCACCCCGTGCGGAAACCTACGGGGCCACCGAAACCATCGTCGGGAAGTGGCTCAAACGCCGGGATCGGGAAAGCATCATCCTCGCCAGCAAGGTCGCCGGCCCCGGGCGCAGCATGCCCTGGATTCGTGGCGGTGCGCTAAATTTCACCAAGGCAAACATCCGTTCCGCCCTGGAAGCCTCCCTGCGCCGCCTGCAAACCGACTATGTCGATCTCTACCAGTTGCACTGGCCGGATCGCAACCAGCCGATGTTCGGCCAAAGGCAATACGACCCCACCCAGGAACGGGACACCACACCGATCAAGGCCCAGCTCGAGGCCCTTGCCGAACTGCTGGCCGAGGGAAAAATCCGCGCCATCGGTCTTTCGAACGAACACGCCTGGGGGGTGATGCAGTTCGTCCGTCATGCCGAGGAATTCGGCCTCCCGCGCGTCGTCTCGATTCAGAATGCCTACAACCTGCTCAACCGCAATTTCGACGTCGGCCTGGTCGAAGCCTGTCATCGTGAGCAAATTGGCCTCCTCGCCTACTCACCCCTCGCCTTCGGCCACCTGACCGGCAAGTACCTCGATAATCCCCAAGCAGACGGGCGCGTCACCCTCTTCAAGGGCTTCGGCCAGCGCTATGAGCGGCCGGGTGTCGAGCCGGCCGTTGTCGCCTACGGTAAGCTTGCGCGCACACACGACCTGACGCCGACCCAACTGGCACTGGCCTTCATGCGCTCGCGCTGGTTCGTCGCCAGCACTATCCTCGGGGCTTCCTCGGTGACCCAACTGGAGGAGGATCTTGATGCCTGTGAGGTGACGTTGAGCACGGAAGTGTTGGCGGACATCGACAGATTGCACCTCGTGCACGGCAATCCCGCGCCTTGATGAAATCAACGAAATCATCAATCAAATTCATCAGGCTCACCACTTGAGCCAGACGGCTCGCATACTGGTCATGTTCATTCCTGAGGAGAAAAGCATGACCGAAACCGAAATCAATGTGGAGCGTGTGCGCCAGGTGGCTGTCGATGGTTTGATGGTGTTGGGCTTTGTCCTGCTGCTGGCAGTTCAGTTGTCCCTGTGAATACCGCCACGGATATGCGCAAACGCTTCCACGGCTGCCTGATCGGTGGCGCCGTGGGGGATGCTCTCGGGGCTCCGGTTGAGTTTATGGGACACAGCGAGATCGTGCGACGGTTTGGTTCCGGCGGTATTCGCGACTTTGTTCCAGCCTACGGCAGGGCAGGGGTCATCACCGACGATACCCAGGACGCTGTTCACCGCCGAGGGGTTGTTGCGTGCATGTTCGTGGCTGCATGCGTGGGCTGACGACGTACCCCGGTGTCACGGATCATGCTTACCTGCGCTGGCTGGCAACGCAGGGCCAGAAGTCCTCAATCGAGATCGGCCGGGATGGCTGGCTTTGGGGCATTCCGGATTTGCATCACCGGCGCGCCCCCGGCAACACCTGTCTGTCGGCGCTGATGGCCAAGGATGGATTCGGCGACCCTGCCCGCAACGACAGCAAAGGCTGCGGTGGGGTGATGCGCGTGGCACCAGCAGGTTTGTTCGCCTGGCACTATCGGGATCGCGATGGGGCTGCTGAAGATGTGTTCAACCTCGCTGCTGAACTGGCCGGCCTGACGCACGGACATCCGAGCGGTCAATGGCCGGCCGGTGTTCTGGCCCTGCTGGTGATGCGCTTGCTGGAAGGTGTGGATTTACGGGAGGCGCTCTCAGAAGCCAAGGGCATCTTACTGACGAAGGAGCGTCATCAGGAGACGCTCAACGCCCTGGTGATGGCCGAGATGCTTGCGGTGTCCGGCCTCACCCCTTCCGCCGCCGAAGTCGAAAAGCTGGGTGGTGGCTGGGTTGCGGAAGAGGCCTTGGCGATCAGCGTGTATTGCGCCTTGGTGGCGAAAGACTTCGAGCATGGGGTCGCCCTTGCGGTGAATCACGGAGGTGATTCCGATTCGACCGGTGCCATCACCGGAAACCTGCTGGGCGCCATCCTGGGCGTTGAAGCTATTCCTGACCGCTGGTTGTCGGGTGTAGAACTGCGCGAGGTGATTGAGGCCATGGCAGATGACCTGCATGACTTCCCGACCTGGAACATCGGCGAATACGATGAGGGTGGCGACAACGACCGGATATGGGAGCGGTATCCGGGATGGTGACGGGGAATAGCATGCCAACGATGCAGCACAACCTTCTCCAGGTTCCCCTGCGTGATTTCAAGCATGCAATGAAGCCTTTTACGCCCAAGCGCCGCAAGTTGGGACAGTTGTTCGAACTGGAAACAAATGGAGAATGGAAATGCCACTTCAAAACCGGATAAACCCCGAAGGCGACATCTGTGTTTCGCCGGCCTGCGGAACCCTGATGGGAAACCGAGGTTGCCTGCACAACGAACGGAAGCAGGTGATCGCAAAATCGAAGCGTGACGCGTGGGTCACGTGCCTGCTTGAGTTCCAGGGGCGACACCGCCCGGTCATGGAGCCCGGCCTTTACACGGAACTCTTCTTCCTCGACGAAGCAACGGCGCTCACTGCCGGACCCTTCTCACGCCAGTCAATCTCGTGATTGTCCAGGTACAGCTGAAAAATGTCCCCGATGGTCGTGCCCTTGCGGGTTTTAGCGGGGGCGATGCCTTTGTCCAGCTGGGCTTCGTAGTCCCGTGCCCACTTTTCTGCTTCCCGCTTGCTGGTGAATGTCTTCGAGCGGGTGGGGAAGCCTCTTTTGTGGACTCTTGCGATATACTTCGCCCCGTTCTGTTCGATATGTGCCATGTTTTGGTTCCAAATTGGTTCCATTTTCGGGCTGAAAATACCACGAAACTAGGCACAGAGCGGGTTTGCGAGCTGTATATCTCCAACCTTCTAAGCTGGGGGGGGTGAGTTCGAGTCTCGCCGGGCGGACCAGGTTATGTTGTGTTGTAATACGATTTAGATGTGGTGGCGTGCCGGCTTGGGCGTTGGGGTTTCGCGATGGCCGATGACGTGGTGCGGCACGCACTCGCGCGGCGTGCTCTGTGACCCCAGTTTTCGCGGCGGTGCGTCGGCTCGGTGGTCTCCGTGTCGGTCCGTGTC
>SXGT01458208.1_pt1 | contig 11671 bp, 9 predicted proteins | sample 3176221 | NCBI WGS metagenome assembly SXGT01 (sample SAMN11356862, study PRJNA531348) | freshwater metagenome | isolation source: freshwater sample F1-120 | place: China: Fuxian Lake, Yuxi | collected 2017-12-25
AAGCGCGCGGATGTCATCAACCTCGGTCGGATCGTTGCCCGGTTCTCGCGCCAATACACCTTGTTCTTTTTCGCGGTACGTCTTGGGAATACAACCCCCTCCCCAACCCTCCCCGCACGGGGGAGGAAGCCAGATCGGCTGATTGAGGCTGATGAAATGCCATCCACGCACCGACGGCGCGCTAAGCACGTACTTAGGCCTGGGAACGACGATCGCCCCATCGAAAATCCGTCACGACGCTGCCCGTTCGGGCAGCACAAGACAGCCAGTGGCGGAGCTTGATCGGCGTGCGGATTCGCGATAGGCTGAATCTTGTAGATCCCTGCGCTGCGAGTGGACCATCCGCCGGCGTTACCCTCGCCAGATTCGGGCCATACTGGGGCCCCCTCAGTTCCTTCGCTGCGCAGCGATCGATCGACTCATGCGTCAGGAGGCCCGGTCGATGGTGATGGTGACGGAAGACTGCTCTAACCTTGCGAGATGGTTTCACGCTGGAAGTTGGCACATTGGGGCTGGCCTGGCCGTGCTGGCGATCGTCGTGTGTTCCACCGTGTGGGGGGTGGAACCGGCAGAGCCCTTCTTAAACGGGCTCCACGAGCGGGGCTATTACGACATGGCCTTGGCCTACCTCGATCGGGTGGGGAGCGGGCCGCAGGTACCCCGTGATTTTGCCGAGGCCGTGGCCTACTATCACGGGCTAACCTTGTTGCATATGGCCGATTCGCAGTCGGACGTCGACGTCCGAGCGCAGCATCTGGAGGAAGCGCAACAAAAATTGCAGCAGTTCCTTACCGACCGGGCGAAACACCCCTTGGCCAGCTCCGCGCGTCAGGCCATGGCCGAACTCCCCACCAAGCGTGCGCGCATCCTCCTGCTAAAGGCCGAGTCCCAAACAGGCAAAGAGCGGACATCAACGCTGGGCCAATCGCGGCAATTGTTCGCAGAAGCCTATCGGCAGTTGCACGAGGAACGCGAAGCCCTGCGCGGTGAACTGGCCATGCGAGCTGGCGGATCCGCGTCCCCGCAGCGAGAGGACCAGCGAGCTCGGTACGTGCAGATCCAGATGGACATGGCCAAACTCCAATTTGAGAAGGCCACGACCGTTAAGGAAAACTCCACCGCGTATCGTCGGGAACTCAAAGACGCCGCGCAGGCCTTTGGCGAGATCGCCGATAAGTATCGACGTTGGGCCGCTGGCCTGCAGGCCCAATTGTTCCGCGGCCGATGCTATCAGGAAATGCAGGCGTGGCAAGATGCGTTGGCTGATTACGAGCATCTGTTGGCCCATGAGCCAGAAACCGAGGCCGTGGCTCGCCTGCGCGCTAAGGCGTTGGAACGAGCGATCGAATGCTGGTGTCATGATGACCTCCGACGTTATGACGCGGCTATTGAGCGCGGTGAAGCCTGGCTGCTTGCAGCCAAAGAGCAGAAGCCTGGCGACGAAGATGCCCTGGCGATCCATTGGCAATTGGCGCGGGCCTACCAGCTCAAAGGCGAAGCGGCAGCCGCTGAAACCGAACGCCGCGCACAACATGCCAACGCCCGCAAGCACGCGCAGACCGTCGCCCGATTTCCTGGGACAAGCCAGCATGCCGCCCAATCGTTGTTGACACAATTGGGATCGATGGTCGACGCGGTTGGCTCCAGCGAGTGGGACACTTTTTTGGATGCCTACCAGGCCGGCAAGAATGCCTTGTGGCAGTACGATCAGGTACAGCAGGCGTCCAAATCCAAACCGCCTGCCCCTGAAGCGTCGCGCGATGCGACCGGCGATCCGGGGGATAAACGGGCAAAACCTGACGCCGCCAAACAGGGATTGGACCAACTGGCCGTCGCACGACGTGCTTTGGAACGCGCGCTCGCGCTGTCCGACGAGAAAACCTCGATCAACGAACTCAATGAGGTTCGCTTTTTTTTGTCCTATCTGAGCTTTCGTCAACAGCGATACTACGACGCTGCGATCCTGGGGGAATTCCTGGCACGCCACTATCCACAGCATGCGCACTCGGCACGGGCCGCCATGATCGCGCTGACGGCCTACCTGCAACTGTACGCGGGTGCCGCGGAGAGCGAACGCAATTTCGGCATGCAACATGCCCTATCGATCGCCGATCGCATTGCCAAGACGTGGCCGGATAGCGAACACGCGCAGGAGGCTTTGGGCACATTGATCGAGTTCAGCATCCATCAGGGAGATCTCGATCGCGTCGACACCTTGTTGGGGCAGATTCCTGACAGCGCGCCCAGTAAGGGCGTGACGGAGATGAAGGCGGGGCGTGCCTTTTGGTCCCAGTATCTGCGGGCTGCTCCGCGCTCAGCGGCCCATGGCACCACCCCGACCAATGACGACCAAGAGGCCAGCCGGCAGAAACTTCGAGAGCATGCGCGCCAACTATTGACGGCCGGATTAAATCGTACCCCCTCTCCGAACGTGACGGAGACCTCGCTTCTGGCCACACTGGCCCTGGCCCAGATTCAATTGGACAGCGATCGCCCCACCGACGCACTGCAGCTCTTAGAAGATCAAAGTCGCGGTCCCTACACGCTGTGCCTTCAAGGACACGCGGCCACCCAATTGCCAGGATTTTCCGCAGAGACCTATCGCACCGCGTTGCGGGCTCGCATTCTGTCCTTGGCAACCTCCAGTACGCCCGATGCAGAACTGCCGACCGTGATCGCTACTATGGATGCCCTGAAAAAGGCCATCGGCGACGCTCCGGACGCCCATCAACGACTGACTTCGCTCTATGTAGGGCTGGCTCGCGATCTGGAAACGCCCTTGGTTCGCGCCACGGGGCGACGTCAAGAGGCGCTGGCACATGGCATGGACTTGGTCCTGCGACACGTATCGCAACATTCCAACGACGTTGCAATTCTACTCTGGACGGCCAATACCTGGTCGACCATAGCAGATAGTTTCGCCAAGACACCGGCCTCACCAAAGGACAAGGTCCAGGGGTATCGCAAGCAAGCGGCACTGGCTTATCAACGTGTGCTGAAACTGGCTGGAGAAGAGGGATCGCGTGTCGATCCTCAGGTCCGTTCCTCGGTACAAATACGACTTGCCAGCCTCATGCGGACCCAGGGCGAATATGAAGCGGCCCTGGAACTCTTGCGGAAAGTTCTGGGCGAGAATGAGAAGCTGTTCGAGGCCCAATTGGAGGCGGCTCGGACACTTTCCACTTGGGGGCAAGCCGGCAAGTTGGAAGCCTACGCTCAGGCCATCAGCGGGTACGGCAAGGCCGGAGACCGTCGGGAGCCGCTCGTCTGGGGATGGGGGAAGCTGGGAAATGTCGCCGCACAGCAGATACAACTTGGCCCGGCTCAACGGCCTCGGTTTGCACCGATCTTTCACGAATCGCGATACAACTTGGCCCTCGCCCAGTACGAACAGGCGAGACGACAAAAGGGAGATCAGCGGACACAAGGCCTACGTCGAGCCAAATCCACCATCGCGACCACGCGTACGTTTCTCGAAACGGCCGACGCTGACTGGCAGTCACGCTACGAGGCCTTAAATCGCAAGATCGAACAGGCGGTAGCATCTAGCAAAGGTTGACCATGACACGATGCTCATGTTTCATTCGTGGATTCATGGAGATCTGGGGAGATCAGAAGATGATAGGGCGGAAAGTTCTCATTGAGCGACTCTTCACGGGCATGCCCCTGTTCCTTGGCATCAGCCTTGTCGCGCAGGTCACATGGGCGCAGGGGGGCGGGCTGGACACCGTGCAGCGTGCCAAGGGCCCAGCGTTGCTGGGATCGGTGGTTGGCACCTCGGCCACGCACATCGAGATCCAGGTTAAGGATCGACGCGAGAAAGTGTCTGTATTCGAGGTCACCCGCCTGATGTTGGCTGAGGATCCGCCCCGATTGCGGCGTGCTCGCGATTTGGTACAACAAGACCAATATGAGAATGCGCTTAAAGAATTGGTCGCACTTCAATCCACGGAGGTTACACGGGATTTAGTCCTGGAGGATATCGAATACTACCGTCTCTACTGCGAAGGTCGACTGGCACTTCGCACGGGAGAGAACCAAAAGGTTCGTCAGGAAGCCCTCTTGGCGTTCGCGACCAGCCACCGAGACTCGCGTCATTTCTACCAAGCTGCCGAGCTATTGGGGGATCTGGCCACGGCTCGCGGCGCACCAGCGGAGGCCACAAAATTTTATCGAAGTCTCGCCAAGGCGGACTGGCCGCCGCTCACCATGAAGTCCGCTGTGCTAATTGGGGTCAGTTTGCAGTCCGAGTCCAAGTGGTCAGACGCAGCGAAACAATTCGATCAGGTGATGAACGACTCCTTGGCGACACCGGATGCAGAGCGGTATAAGATTCGGGCGCGCGTAGGCAAAGCGTACTGCCAAGCCTACTTGGACGACCCGGCAGGCGGAATTCAAAGCCTAGAAGGTCTCGTTGCCCAACAGGATCCACAGGATGCCGAGTCCTTCTCGCGGATTTACAACGCGTTGGGCACTTGCTACCGAAAGGCCAACCGCCCGCAGGATGCGATCCTCGCCTTCTTGCATGTCGAGATCCTCTTCCCCAATCAGGCCGAGGCACGAGCAGAAGCACTCTTCCACTTGGGCCAGTTGTGGAGCGAAGTCCGTCAAGAGGAGCGGGCCACACAGGCACGCAATCAGCTCAAGACCCAATACTCAGGATCGCGATGGGCCCGACAGTAAAAACGGCCAGAGGGTTGCGACGCAAACGAGGGGGCGGCACAAGTCAGTTAGAGGCTCCAGGGGGGCACGCAAGCGGGCCAAACCAGTACACCACACTTGCGGGTTCCCGCGGCATCGTGGTACTGTGACAACCTTGGGGGCATGAGGCCCGCGTGAATCGACCAGCGCCCCCACGGGTCCATTCCAAACTGGGGGAGTGATGCAAACATGCGCTGGAATCGGATATTAAACCGCCCCGTCGCAGGTACTTGCCTGTTGTTATTGAGTTCTCTGTTGCTGGTCACGGGCATGGCTCCAGGCCCCTGGGAAACGCCCAGGGCCGTCGCCCAGGGTGACCCTGTGGACCCTGCTTCGGATGTCGAAGCGCCGCCCGCCCCCCCCGAACAGAGCTATCTGGGCTGGATGTACGAAGCATTGGGGATCGAATACACCTTGGTGTTTCTGGCGATCTCCTTCACCTTCGTCGCCTTGATGGTGATGACCTTGTTGGACGCGCGCCGGGAAAGCATCTGTCCCACGTCGCTGATTGAAGGCTTTGAGAAACTATTGAATGACAAGAAGTATCAGGAGGCCTACGATCTCGCCAAGGGGCACGAGTCGTTCTTGGGTCAGGTGCTGTCGGCCGGACTAGGCAAGATCTCCTCCGGGTACTCGCGAGCGATCGAGTCGATGCAGGAAGTGGGCGAGGAGGAGAATATGAAACTGGAACACCGCTTGGGTTATATCGCCTTGATCGGCACGGTCAGTCCGATGGTGGGACTGTTTGGCACGGTGGATGGCATGATTCGTTCCTTTAGCGTGATCGCCACTAGCGACGCGACTCCCAAACCGTCCATGCTGGCCAAGGGTGTCAGCACGGCCTTGTTCACCACGCTGATTGGACTGTTGATTGCTATTCCAGCGGTTGCGTTTTACAACATCGTGCGCAACCGCATCGCCCGCCTTGTGCTGGAAGTGGGCATCGTGAGCGAGAACCTGATGGGCCGCTTCGAGAATGTCCAAGTCCCGAAAAAAGAAGGCTGATGGGGCGTCTTGCGAACGGTGCGCGTGTTGAGCATCATGTTGGGCATGTCGGATGGAGGGGGACGCAGTCATGCGGTTCCGCGGCGGTCATAAATCGGGCATCCTGGAATTGGATTTGACCCCGATGATCGACATGACGTTTCAGCTTATTGCATTCTTCATGCTGGTGGTGAATTTCACCGAATCGGAGCAGGATGAACGAATCAAGCTCCCAGTCAGCGAGTTGGCTAAACCCAACGACCTGCCATTAGCCGACCCCATTTTCCTGCAGCTCACGCGGGATGGCCAAGTGGTCTGGGCCGGCCAGGAGGTCGCACTCGATGAAATGCCCGCACGGCTCCGCGCCGAGGGGGCGATTCTCGAAGAGAATCAGAAATCACCTGCGGATGCCACGATCGTCGTGCGAGGTGACGAGAACGCTAAGACCAGCTCCGTCCAAAGATTGATCCAGATCTGTAAAGAAGCGAGATTCGAGCGGTTCAATCTGCGCGCGCGTGAAGACGATCGCTGAGTGAACAAGACGGGAGTTGTCAACGGCCATGAAAATTCGCCACGTGCACCCGGCTGAGTCGATCACGCTACAAATGACCCCCATGATCGACATTGTCTTTCAGCTCTTGGTGTTTTTCATTTTTACGCTTCGAATCGGCGCCATGGAAGGGGACTTTCATGTCAGCATGAACCAACCATCCACGAGCCCATCGCAACCGGTTGATTTTGTCCCCCCCATGAAACTTCGCCTGGCCGCCAGCGAGGACGGCGAGCTGAATGCCATACAACTCAATGAAAAGACTTTCGAGAGCTTTCAGGCGTTGCGCGAACATATCATCAGTATTTTCGGCGGCGAGACTCCCGACGACGTACGGCGCGAGGCGGAAATCGAACTTGACTGCGACCCGCAGCTTAACTACCGGTACGTCATCGACGCGATCACGGCCATCTCGGGTTACCGATCGGGGGATCAAGTTGAGCATTTGATCGAAAAAATACGCTTCGCCGCTCCACGCGGGAGCCCCTAGCTACGCCGCTACGCCCGCGGGTGAAATCGTTGATGGACAGCCTTCAGCCGAGAACTGTCCACATGCGTGTAGATCTGGGTCGTGGCGATGTTGGCATGCCCCAACAATTCCTGCACCTGGCGGAGATCCGCACCACCGGCGAGTAAATGCGTGGCGAAACTGTGTCGCAGGGAATGCGGGCTGATATTCGCCGGGGCACCGGCGCGCAGCGCGTACTTCTTGACCAACTCCCAAATCGCCTCACGCCGCAGGCCAAGTCCGCGTCGGGACAACAATACCCACTCGGCAGGTTGGGGTGCACGGGCGGCTAGTGTCGGTCGTTCACGCTCCAGGTACGCCCCCAGACACTCGATGGCCGTCGCATTGAGCGGTACAAGACGCTGTTTGTTCCCCTTGCCGCGACACTTGCAGAACCGCTCCTTGAGATGCAAATCGTGCAGACTCAAGTGGGCCACCTCCGATGCGCGACAGCCCGTGGCATAGAGCAGTTCCAAGAGGGCTCGGTCGCGCAGGGGATAGCCATCCGTCGGCCGCGGCGATTCCAGGAACTGATACACCATTTCGGCCGACATGACGGTTGGCATGCGTTCGGCCCGCTTCTGGCTCCCCAACAGCTCAGCCGCATTGTCCCGCATGATGCCTTCCAGCTGCAAATAGCGGAAGAACATGCGCACGGCAACCAAGTGACGGGCAGCACTGGCCGACGACAGCTTTTCCTCGCGCAGCCAACTGGCGTAGTCGGACAGATCGCGGACCGTCAGCGTGAGGATTTGCCGGGAGTCCAGCCAACGGTAAAGGCGAATTAGGTCACGGCGGTAGGCCTGCACCGTGTTGTCGGACAGATGGCACTCGCTGCGCAGGTAGTTAAGGAACGCCTGCACCCAACGGAGTTGCCGCTCGCCGGCCGACTGACGCGCGGGACGCACGAGATGTCGCTTGGATCCAGCCATCCGCCCCCCTGCCCCGGTGCTCCGCCCCCCCTGCCCGACGGCCGCCGGACGGCGCGCATCAGCATCCCTCTTGCATCGGCCGGCCACGTGGAACGACTTGAGTCGGTCCCCTGCCCTGCCAAATGTGCGGAATGTAGTGAGGATCGTGATCGCAGCAGCCAGGCAGCCGAACCAGATCCGCGACTGTGTAACAAACCCAGGCCATCATCGGCCTATACTTGACCATACTTTGTCGATTGGCCTATCCCTCGCCCAGCGGAGCCGCAGGCACCATGAATGTTCTCGTGACAGGAGGAGCCGGTTACATTGGCTCCCATGCCGCGCGCTGGCTCGCTCGATCCGGCCTGAATGTCTGGGTATTTGACAATCTTAGTCGGGGGCATCGCCAGGCGGTCCTACCTGGCCGGCTGTTGGAAGGAGAACTCTCCGACGGCCGCCATGTGGAGCGAGTGCTGCGCGAGAAGCAAATTGACGTGGTGATGCACTTTGCGGCATTCGCATTGGTCGGCGAGTCGGTGCAGCAGCCGCATCTCTACTATCAAAACAACGTGTGTGCTGCCTGTGAACTATTGGAAGCCATGCGTCGCGCTGGAGTGACGCGGTTTATTTTTTCGAGCACAACCGCCACCTATGGGGAACCATCGCGGATCCCGATTACGGAATCGGAAGCTCAGCGTCCCATCAATCCCTATGGATTCAGCAAACTGGTGGTGGAGCAAGCGCTGCGTGATTACGCCACCGCCTACGGCTGGAGTTATGCAGCCCTGCGGTACTTCAATGCAGCGGGCGCCTCACCGGATGGCGATCTTGGGGAAGACCATACGCCTGAGAGCCATCTCATTCCCAATATCCTCAAGGTAGCGCTCGGCCAGCGATCCCATGTGGACCTTTTTGGCGATGACTATCCCACCCCGGACGGCACCTGCATTCGCGACTACATCCACGTCGATGATTTGGCTTCAGCGCATACCTTAGCCCTGCAAAAACTGGAGGCCGGTCGTGGTTGGGAGCTGAATCTAGGACTGGGGCGCGGCTACAGCGTCCGGCAAGTCATCGAAGCATGTCGACGAATCACCGGGCATCCGATCCCCACGCGCGTCGAGCCACGTCGCGCTGGCGACCCAGCCGAATTGGTGGCCGACTCCTCGCGGGCTCAACAGTCGCTTGGTTGGCAACCGCACTATCGTGATATCGAATCGATTGTCGAAACGGCTTGGCGCTGGCACCGATCGCACCCGGACGGGTACGCCTCGCGAGCCGCGGGATAACCTTGCACTTCAAAAAAGTGGCATAGGCTTCCAGCCTGTGGTGCATTCCGTGGTGCCCCGCCTGTTGATTCCTGATATTGAGCGCTCGCCACGAGACGCTAGTCGGCCACTGGCGGTTCGTACTTAAAATCTTTCCATTTCATGGCGCTGTGAAAGGGCTCGATCCGCAAGACCAATTGGCCTTTTTGGAAAATGCGTACTGTCCCGTTGGTTTCGCTGACCACGACCGCCACGGCATTTGACTTTGCGCTGATGGCGGCGGCCGCCCAATGGCGGGTCCCTAGGCCACGGGAGAGGGAGAGACCATCGGCCGAGGCATCGACGCGCCGGCAGGCGGCCTCGACGGTGCCATCCGAAGCCACGATGAATGCCCCGTCCATTTGCGCGATCTCTTTGATTCCTTCGCGGACGCGTGCATCGTGGAGGCTTCGTTCCTTGCGGTTGTAGCCACGGACTGGATCGAAACCGGTCGACTGGCTGCTGGCCAACACGCGACGCGAGTCGCCGACGACGAACATCGTGCCAACCGGCTTCCCCTCCCGTCCTTCGCGGCCAATCTCGATGGCCAGATCGACGACCACCTTCAGCGTGTCCAAGGGGACATGGGCGCCCAATTGCCGTAAATCGCGAGCGGTCAAACGCCCTAGGTGTTCGTCGAGACGAATCAAGCTGATCGTATCCACCAATCCTTCTTCAAATCCACTATAGAGGGCTACAACTCGCCCACCCGGATCCAACCATTCTTCGGCAACGCTGCTCAGCAATGCCTTACTCAACCGCTCGAACACGGGGCTGTCGTGCATACTAAGCAAGGTGACGCGAAAACCGGCCGCGCGTGCCCCCGCGATCTCTTCCTCGGTATCCGCCGCGATAATCAGCTTGTGCTTACTGGCGGGCTTCTTCAGCTGTTCCCAATCCATGCGTTCGTTGAGCAATGCCAGCACGGCGTCGGTCTCCGCCAGCTTTCCCAGCTGAAATGCGAGGCCAAACATGGCCAACAGATGTTCGGTATCCTTTTGCTTCATCCCGGTCCCGCAGCGTTGAAAAACTCGATCGGCCTTGGCCAGCCACCCAAGTTGGTGCTCGGCCATGTATGGTAGTCGGGTGACCCAAAATGGGCAACCGCGATGCCCGCAAACAAGGCCATTCGATGGCCAAGCGTTTTGCGCGGAATTGCGCAGAATGAGGGGCGAGTGGGACCGGTTAGCGGTCTTCCGACTTCTTGTCGGATTTCGCCAGATTGAGCACTCGCTGCCCCGGTTTGCTACCGAAGGCCCGTTGGTCGTAGAGGGTCAGCGCATGGAGGGCATGTCCGCGAGGCCCATTCGGCCAGGCGTAGTACCGATTGCGGATCATGGTCTCCGACAGATAATGAACCGCCTTGACGGTCTTATCGTCAATGAGACGATCCGCAGGAAGGGAATACACCAACCATTCCAAGATGTGCCCCGTCGTCTCCACTCGTCGATCCAGGCTCGGGCGGTCTCCCGGGCCGCGGAAATAGCGAGTGCTGAGACTACCGTCACCATTCTGCCAATTGAACGAAACCTTTTGATAGCGTTGCGTGAATTCAAGGGCCTGCTTCCAGACACCATCAACCGGCTTGCCCTGCTGTTGGCGTCGGATCACAGCATAACTAAGGCCCATGAGCCGATGTGTGCCGCCGCACGTCGCACCATTGATGGGCTGCGCCATCTCTTCCGTCATCAAGCGGGGAATGCTCCACTCCGTGCCGCGGTCATCCTTCCACGTGTCTTCGGAGTCCAAATAGTGCGCCATACTGATCAGTCGAAAGGTGAGCTCGGTGCGAGGGCGGCAAGCACGCTGCTCGGTCTCGATCAAGTCTTGTACGGTGAACGACTTACCGTTGATCAAGAGGGGGTAGTCGGTCATCACGCGTGACTGGGCCAGCATCGCCAAAAACTGGCCTCCGTGTCCTTGGAACCCCGGTCCTACCGCAACGAGCGGACCGTTGCCCTGCACGGAAAGCATTCGCAATTTTCGGCATTGTCCATTGCCGCATAACCATCGAATCGCATTCACCGTATCGCCACCAGGGGCGTTGGAATAGATCTGCGTATCCACGCCATAGGCCAACATGGCGTGCATGATCTCCCAGTGACTATTGTCCCGTGCGTTTACCAAACGGGTGTAATAGAAGTCGAGGCAACTGCGAACCTGATCGCGCAGCGCCTCCAACTTGGGGGTCATGGCGGGCAGATTTTCCGCTTCGGGCGACGTCGCGTCTGAATCTTCGCCAGCGGATGACTCGTCGGCAACCGAATCGCCTCCCGTCGGCGTGGCGACGGTTGACGACGGGTTGTCGGCATCTTGGGCCGGTGGCTTGGATGCCGGTGTTGATGATGATTGCCGCAGTTTATTGGCGAGCACGGATGCGGCGTCTAGGTTCTTGGTCGACGGTGCCGCTGTCGATTTTTCAACCGTGGCCGGAGACTTGGGATTGGACGCCTCCGACTTAGGCGACTCCGCAGGCGCCGATGCTGGGGTGCCGGTCGCCCCCCCTCGGGCACGCCAGCCGACTGGAGTCGGTTCCACCTGAGGCTTGGCGAGCGACAGTGAGGATGCCGAAATGGAGAGCCCGAGCACCAATAGTGCGGCCGGCGTTCCCAGCAGCATGGCCCAGAACAGGCCCCCACGGCTCACGCGAGCAAGCTGTAGCGTGCGCAACATACGTGTGCGTCTCTCTAACATCCGTGTTCAAGACCGG
>SXGT01786925.1_pt1 | contig 11671 bp, 10 predicted proteins | sample 3176221 | NCBI WGS metagenome assembly SXGT01 (sample SAMN11356862, study PRJNA531348) | freshwater metagenome | isolation source: freshwater sample F1-120 | place: China: Fuxian Lake, Yuxi | collected 2017-12-25
GACGGCACAATGCATGGGCGTCGAGAAGCACGTACTGGCCGAAGCCGCGACACGAAATACCGAGCGCCTTTTCGGCCTGCCCGCCACCTAGACGCCGCGGCTCGCGGCCTCCAGCGCCGTCCATGCCGACGCCAATGCGTCTGCGGAAGTCCCTTCCGCGGTTACACCGCGATCCGCCTCGAGTTCACGGACAAGATCGTCGAATCGCATGACATGTGGCGGAAATCCCTTGCTGAACTGGGATCCTGCGCCAAACAGCACCAGCCCACGCACGGGCAGGTCCGGCACGATGCGTTTGACGGCAGCAATACGGTCGTAGAGCAGCGGCAAGGGATTCGCGAACGTAAAGCGGCGATTGCGGTCGAGAACCGTCCACTCCTGCATTGCTTCGCTGCCGAAAACATGACCATTGGCCTCGCGCAAGTCGAGCACCAGAATCGCGCTTCGCGTGAGCAGAATGTGCCCGACATGGATCTTGCCCGTCTCCGCATGCGGCAACAGCACGTCGGACAGGAGGTGCTCGGCGGCGCGCTCGAGGCGGGCTCGCGGTGCACCCCGCGCCTTGCGCCTGAACACCCACCAGAGGGTGAGCCCCAAACCGAGTCCGAGCAGGCCCACCGCCAACGGCCACAGTTCGACCAGCGCAGCGCTCATGACGAAGACCTACAGACGGGCGGCGAGATCGCCGAGGCCAGGCTCGATGGTCGAGAAGTCCGTACGACGCTGCATCAAGGCTGCGAGCTCGGCCGGAGGCGGAATCGTCACACCGATCAGCGGCTCGACAATGGTGTCGAACTTGGCCGGATGGGCCGTAGCCACAACGATCCAGTCCCGCTCGTCACGCTCGCGCTTCGGCAGATTTCGATACACGTGCAGCGCAGTTGCCGTGTGGGGGCACCAAGCCGATCCGTGTCGGGAGAATTCCGCTGCGATTGTCGCGCGGATTTCCGCATCGGCCACCGGTTGCGCGCTGATCGCCGTACGCAGTTCGTCTATATCGCCGAACAGACTGCGAAGGCGTTCCATATTGCTCGGGTTGCCGACGTCCATCGCCGATGCGAGTGTGGCCACGGTTGGACGCGGCAACCACTGACCGGTGGCAAGGAAATCGGGCACTGTCGTATTGGCATTTGTCGCCATGACAATCCGCCCGATCGGCAGCCCCATCTGGCGCGCCCATACGCATGCAAAGACGTTGCCGAGATTGCCGGTTGGCACGATGAAGTTGGCCACCCGTCCGACAGTCTTGTAGTGGTTGAGACTCGCATGCGCGTAGTAGGCCGATTGTGGCAACAGTCGCCCCACGTTGATGCTGTTTGCGGAGCACAGGTTGTGGCGACGGGAAAGCTGCTCGTCAGCAAACGCTTCCTTCACCATGCGCTGGCAGTCATCGAACTCGCCGCGAACAGCAAGCGAAATCACGTTACCACCCCAGCAGGTGAGCTGATGCTGCTGGCGGGGCGAAACGCGACCCTCGGGAAACAGAACGCACACGCGAATGCCCTTGCGACCGTGAAACGCAGCGGCGACAGCACCGCCGGTGTCACCGGACGTTGCAACAAGTATCGTCACCGGTGGGCTTGCATACCGGCCCTCGGCGACGATTCGGCTCATGCACTCAGCAAGGAAGCGAGCACCGACATCCTTGAATGCGGCAGTCGGACCATGGAAGAGTTCAAGCACACCCAGGCGCTCTTCAAGCTGCCGGACAGGCACCGGGAAATCGAGGGCACGGGCAGAAATTTCCGGCAGCTGTGTGGCAAGCGAGGAGTCCGCGAAGAACGGCGACAGAAACTGCGCAGCCACCGAATCGAGCCGCTCGACGAGCCCCCATCGATCAGGCTCAACGGCCGTAGGCAACATTCCCGGAACATAGAGCCCGCCATCGGGCGCCGTGCCGCTCATCAGCGCCTGCTCCAGCCGAACCGGAGGCCCACCGCGTGTACTGATGAACTGCATGGGTGGGCGCGCTACCTTGCCGGCCCCAAGTAGGCAGCGAGACGCAACAGATCGGCGAACACGCCGGCTGCGGTGACCGCCGGCCCTGCGCCGGGGCCCTGCACGACCAGCGGGTTGGCGCTGTAGCGACGGGACTCAAAACGCACGATGTTGTCGGTCAGGTTCATGTGCGCAAACGCATGGTCGGCAGGCAGGGCCTCGAGCCGTACGGTCGCGCCCCCGCTACGACTCAGGCGGCCAACGTAGCGAAGGATCTTGCCGTCACGACGGGCCGCATCGAGTCGCGCCTTTACACCCGCATCGAAGCGTGGCAGCGCTGCAAGAAAATCGGCGACGCTGCCTGCCTCGAGACCATGCGGAACCAGGCTCTCGACCTGCACGTCCCGCGGCTCGAGCCGCAGCCCCATTTCGCGCGCGAGGATGATGAGCTTGCGCGCGAAATCCATGCCCGACAGATCGTCGCGCGGATCAGGCTCCGTGTAGCCCTTGTCCCTCGCCTCGACCACGATCTCCGAGAACGGCCGGCGACCGTCGTAAACATTGAACAGGTAGGCAAGCGTGCCGGAGAGGATCCCCTCGATGCTGATGATTTCGTCGCCGGTCTGGTTCAGGTCACGCAGGGTGCCGATCACGGGCAACGCGGCGCCAACGGTTGTCTCGTATAGAAAGGAAGCGTTATGCGCACGTGCCTCAGCAAACAATCTGTCGTAGCCCGCCTGTGAGCCACTGTGCGCCTTCTTGTTCGGCGTAATGACATGTATGCCGGCGCGGAACCAATCGATATAACGGTCAGCAACGGCCTGGCTCGCGCTGCAGTCGACGAGTGCGGCATGCGGCAGATGGTCGGCTTTCACGTGACGTTCGAACCGCGCCCAGTCAAGCGGCTGCCGACCGGCCTCGAACGCTTCCCGCCACCGGCCAAGATCGATCGCGCGTTCGGTGAGCAGCATCTCGCTCGAAGTAGCGATCGCCCGTACGCGCAAGTCGAGTCCGAACTCGCGTGTAAGTCGCCCGGCCTGCTCGGCCAGCTGCTGGAGCAGTGTCGCGCCGACGTTACCCGGGCCGACAAGGCCGACAGAGATCGTCTTGGCCGACAGGTAAAACCCGGAATGCGCGGCGCGCAGAGCGCGCGTCGACTCCTGCCGGTCGATAACCGCTGATATGTTCCGCTCTGATGAGCCCTGCGCGATTGCGCGGACGTTGATTCCGGCATTGCCGAGTGTGCCGAAGAACTTCGCTGCCACGCCGGGCAACCCGGCCATACCGTCACCGACGACAGCGATGATGCTACAGCCCGTCTTCACGTCGACGCTCTGTATCTGGCCCTGCTGGAGCTCGAGTGTGAACGCCTGACGAACAACCTGCTCCACCTGGGCTGCGTGGCGGGCTGGTACGGCGAAGCAGATAGAGTGCTCGGAACTCGCCTGCGAAATCAGAATCACCGAGATACCGGCATTACGCAGCGCGCCGAACAGTCTATCGGCCGTTCCCGGGACACCGATCATGCCGGTCCCTTCAAGATTGACCAGGGCTACGTCGTCGACGGACGTGACGCCCTTGATCTGATCAGATGCCGTACCGCTGCCCGGGACTGGCGGGCCGATCCGCGAACCCGGTGCGGACGGATTGAAAGTGTTTTTGATGTAGATCGGGATCGAACGCAGAACCGCTGGAGTCATCGTCTGCGGGTGAATCACCTTGGCGCCGAAGTACGCGAGCTCCATCGCTTCGTTGTAGGTGAGATCGCGGATAATGGCAGCTTCCGGCACACGATTCGGATCGGCGCTCATCACGCCGTCGACATCCGTCCAGATCACGATCTCGGACGCGTCCAGCAAGGCGCCAACTATGGACGACGAGTAGTCGCTCCCATTGCGACCGAGCGTCGTGTAGAGGCCGGCCTGGTCCGATGCGATGAAGCCCGTGACCACGGCGATGCCACGCGGCATGCCGGCAAACAATCTCCGTGCGTTCGTCTGCGAGACTTCCCACTGCACCGCCGGCCCAAGCTCGCCGTGCTCGACGACGATCAACTCCCGCGCATCGATCCACCGGATCGGCATATCGCGACTTTCGGCCCGGCACCGCTCCGCCAGAAAAGCGGCGAGCAAGCGCGAGGACCAGAGCTCGCCAAAGCCGGCGATGAGGTCGCGACTGCGATCAGCTGCTGAACGCACCAGGGAGACTGCCTGGAGGACATCGCGCGCATCCGCAACGTCTCGATCGAAGCTCTCCAGGACGGGGGCTGAGGCCGCCACCGGCAAAAGTGCCATCGCCGCCGCACGATAACGCGTCTTGAGTGCCTCGAGCCCTGGCGCGATGCTGGCAGAAGATTTCTCAGCTCCCGTGACCAGGTTGAGCAACGCGTCGGTCATCTTCGCCATCGCGGAGACGACGACGGCCTGACGTGGGGGGCCAGCCAGGAGAATGTCTGCCACGCGGCGAAAGCAATCCGCATCCGCCACACTGGTGCCACCAAACTTGTGAACCAGCCATTTCGTGTCGGTCATAACCGTCTTTCCGGATACCGGGAGTCGAACTGCGTCCGCCGGGTTCAGGCGGGCGACGCGCAAAGCGCGACATGATACCCGGATCAGCAGTCGCAGGCAGCAGAAAAACGTTACAAAACGAGGTGTTTCCTGCCAGACTAGCCGTGGGTGGTGCCCTGCGCGCGGGACCCACGGGCGGACAGAAAACAAGCCGAACAACATGCCGAGAATCTTCGTTGCCAGCGCCGAGCAGTCGCGTGATCGGGCCGATCTCGACCGCTCGGTCGCCCATGCCATTGACCGACAGCAGATCATCCGCAGTTTCAGCGACTCGACCTATCCGGAACTGATCGAGATCGAGCGACTCGGCCGCGGTTTCTACGCCTGGGGCCTCCCGGGCAGCGAGAACCATGTAGAAAACTGGTTCACGATGGCAAAAGGCGACTTCGTCCTGCTGGGGTACAAGGGAACGTACCGCCATTACGCAAAGGTCCTGGGCCGCTACGAGAACGCCCGCGCGGCAAGGGCAATCTGGGGCGACGAGGTGCCGGCCGACCAGGTTCGGCAATATCTGTTTTTCCTGAGCGAGCCAATCTCGCTCGGCCAGCCCTACAGCACGCTCGGTGACTACCTTCCGGAACGATACGCAGACTTCGAGCGCATCGACGACGCGATCGTGCGCCGCCTGGAGACCGACTTCGGTTCGCTGGAGCGGTTCATACGCAGGCGGCTTCTGAACAGCGCGGTCGGCGGACCCATGCTCGATATAAGCGGCATGATCTAGTTGTCAGAAAGAGAACTGGCTCGGCTGCAGAGTTTCGACCCCGACAGTGGCAAGGCCGGTCGCAACCAGATCATCGAGAACATCATCCGCCGCCGCGGTCAGCCCGCATTTCGACAGGAACTGCTGGCAGCGTATGAGTACCGCTGTGCGATCACCAGTTTCAATGCAGTCGACGCCCTGGAGGCCGCGTACATTGTGCCCTTCCGCGGTAAATTCACGCAGCACGCATCAAACGGCATCCTGCTGCGCGGCGATCTGCATACCCTCTTCGACCTTGGCAAACTTGCAATCGATACACGGACAATGACGGTGATTCTCGCCGAGGACCTCACCGAATCGAGCTATCGCATCGTCGCCGGGCGACCGCTGCGGTTCCCGAAAGACGAGGCCCTGCGGCCGAGTACCGAGGCTCTCGATTTGCATCGCCGGCTGTCCGGACTGTAAGTCGATTATTATCAATATCTTGAAATACGTGTTTCACGAGATTTCTCCATGCAAATGACCCGCGACGAGTTCCTGCGCTGGCCACGCAAGGCGATCACGCTCCTCGGCATGTCCGGCGTCGGCAAGACGACGCTCGCCAACAAACTCCCGCAGAACCGCTGGTTCCATTTTTCCGGCGACTACCGCATCGGCACCAAGTACCTCGAAGAACCGATACTCGACAACATCAAACGTCAGGCCATGCAGGTGGACTTCCTCCGTGACCTTTTGCGCAGCGACTCCATTTACATCGCCAGCAATATCACTGTCGACAATCTCGAACCGATCTCGACCTTCCTCGGGAAGATAGGCAAACCCGACTCCGGCGGGCTTGCGCTCGCGGAATTCAAACGTCGCCAGCGACTGCACCTGCAGGCCGAGGCAGCCGCAATGCGCGACGTCGCGGATTTCATCGTCAAAGCACAGGAAATCTACGGTTACCACCACTTCCTCAACGACGCTGGCGGAAGCATCTGCGAAATCGACGACGCGGAGATGATGCGAGTACTGACCGAGCACACCCTGATCCTGTACCTGCGTGCTGGCGACGACATGGAGAAAGAATTGATTCGCCGCGCAGTGGCGAGCCCGAAGCCGTTGTACTACCGCGACGACTTCCTCGATGGAAAACTCGCCGCCTACCTGCAAGCCGAAAAGCTCAGTTCGGCAGAAGCCATTGACCCCGACCACTTCGTGCGCTGGATATTCCCGGAACTGGTCCGGCATCGACGGCCTCGCTACGAAGCTATCGCCAGCGCATATGGGTACACCGTTGATGCCCGCGATCTGGGCGCCGTCAAAGGCGAGGCGGATTTTCTTGAACTCATAGCCTCAGCAATCGACCGCAAAGCCGCCGACTGATTCCGGGGAGTGCCGCAGATGTCATGGTTCCAGGACTCGGTGCAGCCATGGCTCATCGACCGAGGTATGCGCAATCCCGAAATGCGGCGGCGGCGCGCCCTGATCCCGAGCCAGGCCGAGGGCCGCGTCCTCGAACTCGGCGCGGGCGCAGGGCTGAACCTCCCCCACTATGGGCACCAGGTCAGCCACCTCTTTGCGCTCGAACCGGCTGACACCTTGCGTTCCGCGGTCGCGCGCGCCGCGCTGTCAGTGCGCTTCCCGGTGACTCTGCTTGCCAGCGGTGCCGAATCGATCCCATTGAATGATTCCAGCGTCGACACCGTGGTGACGACCTGGACGCTGTGTTCGATACCGAATCTCCCTGCGGCACTCGGCGAGGTCAAACGCGTACTCAAGCCAGCGGGCCGCTTGCTGTTCATGGAGCACGGTCTGGCGCCCGATGCAGCGGTGGCGCGTACGCAGGCCCGCTGGGCGCCCGTTCTCCAGGCCGTCGCGGGCTGCCAGCCAGACCGGCCGATCGACGTCGCCATCGAGCATGCCGGTTTTCGGTTTGTGACGATCGAGCGATCGTGGTTCGACGGCCCGCGTTTTCTGTCCTGGCACTTCACGGGAGCGGCCCAACCCGACTGAGTTCGGTCGGCCGTACGCCTTGACAGCAAAATAAGGAAAATCCGCTTCCGGGTCCGGACGGCTGTCCGCTAGACTCCGGCTCGTAACGAAGACCAGGCAAAACTGCGCACGCAAATCCCATGACACCTCCCCAAAAACCGGTCGCACGTCCTCTCGACGGCTTTCGCGTCCTCGAACTCGGCCAACTACTGGCCGGCCCTTTCACGACCAGCATGCTGGCCTACTACGGTGCCGAGGTAATCAAGATCGAGCCACCTGGCAGCGGCGATCCGATCCGAACCTGGCGGGTCATGAAGGACGGTGTATCGCTGTGGTGGCACAGCCTGGGGCGCAACAAGAAGTGCATTACCGTCAATCTCCGAACGGAGGAAGGCCGCGATATCGTCCGCAAGCTGGCCGCGAAGTCGGACATTCTCGTCGAGAACTTCCGCCCGGGCGCGATGGAGAAATGGGGGCTCGGCCCAGACGACCTGCGCAAGTCGCACCCAGATCTGATCTACGCACGGATCTCCGGCTACGGCCAGACGGGCCCCTACTCCTCCCGAACGGGATTCGCCTCGGTTTGCGAAGGCATGGGTGGCCTTCGCTACGTCAATGGTTTCCCCGGCCAGGCGCCAGTGCGTCCGAATCTAAGCCTCGGCGATACGCTCGCCGCTGTACATAGCGTCATCGGCATTCTCCTCGCCTGCGTCCATAGGATGAAGGACAAGGGCAATCACGGCCAGGTGATCGACACGGCGATCTACGAAGCCGTCTTCAACATGATGGAAGGCGTCGTGCCGGAGTATTCAGGTAAAGGCGTGGTGCGCGAGCCATCGGGCTCGACGCTGACTGGAATCGTTCCGACCAATACCTACCGGTGCAGTGACGGCAAGTTCGTCATCATTGGTGGCAACGGCGATTCCATCTACAAGCGGCTGATGACCGCAATGAGCCGCCCCGACCTCGCCGACGACCCACGCATGGCGAACAACGCCGGTCGTGTGTCGCACGAGAAGGAACTCGACGCCGCGATCACGGCATGGACCAGCACAATAACCGCCGAGCAGGTGCTCGCAACACTCGACCAGGCCGATGTGCCGGCTGGCCCGATCTACAGCGTGGTCGACATGGTGCACGACGAGCACTTCAAGGCCCGGGGCCTGTTCGAGACCGTCAAGGTCAACAACGAAGATCTGCAGATTCCGGCCATGATTCCGTTCCTCAGCGAAACACCGGGCCGCACCGACTGGCCCGGGCCGACGATCGGTGCCCACAACCAGGAAGTGCTCGGCGGGCTGCTCGGGTTCAGTGCGGGCGATATCGAGCGGTTCCGGTCGACCGGCGTGATCTGATCGTGACCGAGGCGGCGGCGGATGTTGCGGCGAGCCTTGGCCCATTGAAGAACTGGCGTCGCCAGGCTGCACCAAGCTATCAGCGCAGCCCGTCGGACAGACGCGCAACAGTGGCGAAAACGCGGTCCGCGCCGGCACTTGCCAGCAGCCGGGAACTCGCTGCACCACTGAGCACGCCCACTGTGCGCGCACCAGCGGCACGCCCGCACTGGATGTCGTGCTGGCTATCGCCCACGTACACAGCACGCGCCGCATCCGCGCCGAGCCTCTCCAGGCAACGATAGAGCCCCTCTGGATCCGGCTTCGGGCGACCGATGTCGTTGGCGGTCACCACGGCGCTGAACAGCGGCATCAGACCCGCACGCTCGAGCGGGAGGAAGGACTCGCCCCGCGAGCCGGTGTAGATACCGAGGCGTATACCCGCCGCGCGCAGACCGTGGAGCGTTTGCTCCACACCGGCAATCACACTGACCGACTCGCGCACGACCTGCGACCAGTGGCGCATGGTCTCCCGACGCAGCACCTGAGTGATCTCCGTGTCATCGCGGTGCTCGGGCGGCACAATGAGTTGCCACAGGGATTCGCCGGTATTCAGTGCCCGGCGCACCGCATCGGGCGGCACGTCGAACCCGTAGATCGCGGCTGCCCGCGATGCGGCGAGCCACATCCCGTCGACGGAATCGACAAGGGTGCCATCGACGTCGAACACCACGGTATCGACATCGGCGAAGCGCACGGAGCCGAGCGCTACTGTATCGGCGTCCGTCAGGGCCAGTTCGGTGCGTAGCGGCAGCGCCGCAATCACCTCCAGCGTGCTCCCGCAGTAGCCGCTCACCTGCGGCCGGACGACGGCCGCGGGAAATCTGCCGGCAATGCGCACCGGCCAGCAATCGGCGGCACAGGCGCCGGAATCGGGCGGCTGCAGAATCAGCGGCGGTCCCAAGGTCCGCAGCCAGTCCGTCGCCGCGCCGACTTCGGCCTGCAGGTTCAGCGTACCGGGCCACGGATCCACACCGAGCTCGGCAATGAATTGCTTGCGCGCCCAGTCCAGTCCGGTAAAGCGGGCGCCTTCACCGCGCCCGGTCGTCACGCGTCCGACAAGTTCCTCGTACAATGCCTCCCCCTGCCTCTTTCGCATGGATTATTGCCCCATCATGGCCGATACCGATTTCGGCGTCGCGGTTATAGAGCGACTCCTTGCGAGGGTCGGAGCTGCCTGTGCCATCTCAGCACGGCCCACCGGCCTGGACTGCCTGCGCCTGTGGTCGGTTGACCACCCTAGCCTCGATCGGCTCGTCCACTTCCGGATTCTCAGCCCACCGGTCGACACGAACCTGATGTTTCTCTTCGCGCGCAGCGACAGCTGTGTTCCGCACTTTCATGCCCAGGTGGTGCAGTTCGCCCCCGATGCCTGCGTGTACAACGCCGATCTGATCCCGCGCGTCGATGCAGTGGAGCATCCCGCCTGGTTCGCCGCCGTGTACGGCCCCATCACGAAAGCCTACTGGCAGGCGACTGGCAAGCGGGAGAATGCCTGCGCGAGCGCGCCTGGCAATCCGGCGATTGCCGTCTACCTCTCACCCTGGAGCATTGCCGCGCCCCGACCGACGGACCGCGCAGAGCTCGAGCGCGTCGGACCGTCCATCGACACCTACCTGGAGCAATGTCTGGCACTCGCAGACGGTCTCGACTACGACGGCGTCGCGCCGGCGGTTCTGCGGGCGCGAGACGCGCGCCACCTGGAACTCCTGCACAGCGACGAACTCGATCCGCGTGCCTGGAAGGGTGTGTACCGCAGCATCGGCGAGGAAGCCGGCCGCCGCGCCAAGCAGATCCTCGCCACACCCTTACATACCTGAATTATCCACCCGAGTGTCCCCAGGAGGACAGATGAAAATAGCGATCGTTGGTGCCGCCTACACGGGCATGGCCGCCGCCCGTCATTTCAAGCAAGCGGGACACACCGTGAGCGTCACGACCACGCAGAAGGATCGCGTGGCGGCACTCGCGCCTGTCGCACACCGTGTCGTGGTCACCAAGGGCAGCGACGTGGCTGGCATGAAGGACCTGATCGCCGATGCTGACGCGGTCATTCTGACGATGGCCGGCGGACTAGGGGTGAAAGACGGTAAGCCCTACATGGATCCAGTGGCTTACCGCGACTCCTACGTCGGCACGGCCGACGGGCTGATCGGTGCGCTGGCCGCCGCACCACGCCTGCGGCAAATCGTGTTCTGCAGCTCGCTGAATGCCTATGGCGACGCCCATGGGGTATCGCCCGTGACCGAGGAAACGCAGCCGAACGCCGCTTCACCAGCCGCGCAGGTATTCATCGAGACCGAGCAGAAGCTTGCGGCACTCGGCACCGCGACACTCATGGTCTGCAATTACCGAACCGGAACCATCTACGGCCCGGGCCGGGAGCACAAGAACGAACTCCGGAACATTGCCGGCAAGCAGATCCCCTTCGACGGGCAGTCCGACACGATGCTCGTACATCGGGACGATGTCGTTCGGGCGATTGCTTTCGCGATCGACAAGGGGCTCAGCGGCCTCTACAACCTCTTCAATGATATTCCGGACAGCAAGGAGCAGTTCTTCGCGCGGGTCTGCCAGCGCGAAGGCCTGCAGCCCGTGATCTGGCTCGGCGTCGTCAAGGGTCCGAAGGGCGTCTCGAACAGCCGCATCAAGGCCACGGGGTTCCAATTCGCCGACCCGCTCGGTGAGAAGGAAGGGGCGGCCCTGCTTGGGTGACGCCTTCTCGCGGATCAGCCGACGATGAACACTTCTCCGGCGCTTTCTTCGACGGCCAGCACCGTCAGAGGCGCCGGGGACTTGCCCATGGCAATCGCCTTGTGCGTCCAGGACGGCATTGGTACTCCTAGTACGGCGCTCACCCAGTCGAGATTGCGGCCGCTGCAGATGTCGAATCTCGAGTTGTGCCACGGACAGGTCACGACCGTACCGTCGAGCTTTCCCTTGGCGAGCGACATGCCCATGTGCGGGCATCGATCGACCACAGCATGAACCCGCCCGCCGACTCGTGTCAGCAGCATCCGCCGCCCGCCCGCCTCGGCCCTGTGCAATGTGCCCTCGCCGACTTCCGCCGAGGCGGCAACGCGCGTCTTGAC
>SXGT01127377.1_pt1 | contig 11670 bp, 9 predicted proteins | sample 3176221 | NCBI WGS metagenome assembly SXGT01 (sample SAMN11356862, study PRJNA531348) | freshwater metagenome | isolation source: freshwater sample F1-120 | place: China: Fuxian Lake, Yuxi | collected 2017-12-25
GAAGTGCGCGTGTTCGGGAGGATCCACCTGCAACGGGATGAGGGGATGTTCCTGACCGACCGAGATCGCTTCCGCGCTCGACGAGAAGATCTCCGGGTGTCGCATTGCCCAGATGACGTCCTCGTAACGCGAGATGTACCAGGTTGTTGCGTCGCTGAGCAGACCCGCCGCGGGCGCGACCGGGCACTCGGACCGCAGCCTCGCGTAGAGCGGGTGAGGATCCGCCGCAGCCTCGAGCGTGAAGAGCGCAGCGCCGGGGTCGAACACCTCGGTCATGACGAGCACCTCGATCGTCGCAGTCGAAAACGCCGGTACAGTCGGAGAGCGCCCGACTCCCCGACTGTATCGGCCTCAACCTGGCGGGGCTGACGACCGTCCGGCACTCGGCGTTGCCGAGATCAACTCGCGGTGGCGTGGTGCTGCAGCGTCGACGCAAACCGCTCGAAGTTCCGCACGAAGCGCAACACATCGTCGTCGCAATGCTGCACCGACAACGTCCACTGCTCCATCTTTCCCCATGGCGGCAAGAAGACACCACCATTGTGCTGGAACAGCCAGTTGCCGTGTCCGAAGCGCCCGTCGTAGGCGAGAAAGTCGCGATAGTTCCACAACGGTTCGTCGTGGAAGACGATGCAGCCCTTCGCACCGTGCGCCTGGACGTAGCCCGGGAGTCCGTACCGCTCGAGCACCGAGCGGGCACCGTCGACCATGATCGATCGCAAGCGATCGAAGTGGCGGTACGCGTCGGGGGTGAGGACGTCGAACAACATCGCACGCGACGCCGCGAGCGTGAGGGGATTGCCGTTGTACGTGCCAACTTGCTCGTAGGTCCCGTCGGCAATGCGATCGAACAACTCGTCGACGCCGCCGATCGCTCCGCATGGCAGCCCGCCGCCCATCGCCTTGGCCAAACACACGAGGTCGGGCGTGATGCCATACAACTCGGTCGCACCGCCGGGCGCCACCGAAAGCCCGGTCTTGACCTCGTCGAACGCGAGGTACGCACCGTGGCGGTGCAGCAAGGCGCGCAGACCGGCCAGGTAGCCCGCGGGGGCCTCGATGATCCCGATGTTCATCATGATCGGTTCGATGATCATGCCTGCGATCTCGCCGGGATATTCCAACAACAACCGCTCGACGGCGTCGAGGTCACCGAACGGCACCACGCTGACGAGTCGAGCAACCTCGAGCGGGATGCCACCGTGCTCGCGTACGGTCAACGGTCGCCACGGTGGGCCGATGTGGCCGGCCTCGGGATACACCGACACCTGGGTGTGGTCGTGGTGGCCGTGATAGCTGCCTTCGACCTTGATGATGCGCGAGCGGCCGGTGACCGCGCGCATCAGGTGGATGGCCTCCATGGTGGCTTCGGTGCCGCTGTTGCAGAACCGCCACTTGGGAAGGCCGAATCGCGACCGTAACGCCGAAGCGACATCGATCAGACCGGCGGTCGGCTGCGCGAAGTGGGTACCGCGACGCACCTGGTTCGAGACGGCATCGACGATTGCGGGATGTCCGTGGCCGCACAACATGGCGCCGAACCCCGCGTGCAGATCGACGTACTCGGTACCGTCGACGTCGACGACGTAGGCACCGTGACCGTGGCTCAACCACACAGCGATGGGTGGGGCGTCTTGCCAATTGCTGGCGACGCCTCCGGGTAAGACGTCGCGGGCCTGCTCGCGCAGGGCCGCGCTCGTGGGAACTCGCTCGACGAGCAGCCGTTCTTGCTGCTCGATCAGCCCATTCAGTGCCGCCCATTCATCAACCGGCGACGGGCTCGTGAGGGCCATGAAGGCCACCTTCTTTCGCATTCGGCCGGGGGCCTTTCCTCCCCGAACCATCCCGCGGTTCCGATACTCACCTGTCAGGCCGTACTCACAACCGGCTGGCGCGTCCGAGAGCCATTGCTCCCCTGGCGAGATGCCGGCGGTCGTGCCCAGTTCGCCCGTGTTCGGTGAACCGAGTCGGTGCGTCGTGTGACTGGCTTGGGCGTCGGCCCCGTCGAGAATCCGTTCCCGGCCGTGGCGTCGGCTTCGGCGCACTGGTACTGACTGACGGGCCAGCAGAAACCTACTGACTCATCAGTCAGTAAGGGTAGCGGACATCGGGTTCCGTGGCAACGATTCGAACGACCTGCCAGAATGCCGCAATGCGACGCTCTGTCACCAGCCTCCTCCTCCTGGGTACGACGTTCTCCCTCGTGCCCGTCCTCGCGGCAACGTCGGCGCCCACCGCCGGGGCGGCCGCGGACCAGTCACCGGATTTCAACGGCGACGGTTACGCGGACCTCGCGGTCGGTGCGCAATACGAGAACCGCAGTCGCGGCGTCGTGCATGTGCTGTACGGGTCGGCGAGCGGTCCTACCGGAAGCGGCTCCATCGTGTTCGGTGAAGACACCGCCGGCGTGCCGGGTGTCGCATCACCCGGCGACCAGTTCGGGACGATCCTTGCCCACGGCAACGTCAACGGCGACGCTTACGACGACCTCGTCGTCGGCACCCCGAACGACACCGTCAGCGGACGGAGCGCGGCCGGTTCGATCACGCTGTTTCGGGGATCGGCCTCGGGACTTCGCCTCACCGGGAAGCAGTTCACCGACTCGTTCGGGCCCGGCACGGTGCGCCCCAACGAGTTCTTCGGCATCGGCCTGGCACTCGGCGACTACGACGGTGATGGCGACGACGACATCGCGGTCGGGATCCCCCTGGACGATCTCGACTTCGATCGTGACCCGTCCGGCGTTGGGCGCGTGAAGATCCTGCGCTCGACCAACGGTGGCTTCAGCGAGAGCAACGTGTGGGTTGTTGATCGTCGCTCGCTTCCGTCGAGCGTCCGCCAGAACTTCACCGCAGGTTTCGGCGCCGCGCTCGCGACACTGCAAGGGACCGCCGACTTCGATGGGTTGGCAATCGGCATGCCGGAGTACAGCACCACGCGGTACGCCGTCGGCGCCGTCGTGACCTATCGAGGTGGAGCTTCCGCCATGCGGTACTCCGACACGTTCGTCGGTTCGCACGGCACCGAGACGTACTACGGGGAAACCTTGGCCGCAGGGGATCTCACCGGCGACGGCAACGACGATCTCGCCGTCGGGACGAGCCAAGCTGCAAACGGACAAGGTCGGGTCGACGTCATCGCGCTCGCTCGGGACCGCACGAACATCCTGCCGCCGTTCAAGCTGAGTTCGTCGAACGCAGGTCATGATCCGCTTTCGAACGACTTCTTCGGCAGCAGCGTCGCGATCGTTGACAGCGCGCCGACGCCGTACCTCTACGTCGGGGCAACCGGCGACGAAGCGGGTCCACGATTCAACGGCGGGTCGGTCTACGTCTTCGTCGGCGACGGCAACAGTCGACCCGATCCGCACTCGACCCCCCGATTCACCCAGCCGGGCGCAGTGCGCAACGGCCGATTCGGTTGGCAGATCACCACCCTCGACGCGTCGAACGACGGATTCGACGACATCGTCGTGACCTCGGATCACACCGTGAACGGCAAGGCCTTCGCCGGTGCGGTCTGGTACTACGACAGCAACGACGGGTCGCCCGTCACCGCGTCACCGGTCGAGTTCAACCAAGACACGCCTGGCGTGCTCGACCGCGCCGAAGAGAACGACGGCTTCGGTTCGACGCTGCCCTACCTGTGATCTCGACCGGCAGCGAACGAACGCTCAGCTGACGGGAACGGCGTGGCCGGCGAGGTAGCTGCGCGCGACCCACTGCACCCAGTCGCACACGGCGTCTTCGTTCCGCGAGAACGGACCCGGGCGATAGCCGCGTGAGCGCACACCGCGTTGGACGCCCTCGCACGCGGCCCAGTCCTGACGGTTCGTGATATCCCAGAAGTCGACCGCGTAGCTCGGGTCGAATCCGGGACGAGCCACCGCTTCGGGATCGAACAACCACTGACACTCGACCCACGACTCGCCGGGCGCCACCGGCATGATCCGGTGCGTCATCACGTAGTCGGGGTGCAGCGACAACAGCATGTTCGGGAACAAACCGATGTACATCACCTCGCGTCGCAGACGCTCGTCGAGGCCGCGCAACAACACGCCTTTGCTCTCGCCGTCGAGCGACATCGTGGTCGCGTGATCGGCGATCGTCATCGTGCCGCCGGCCCACATCCCGCTTTCGTGCAAGTTGTCTCCGGACTCCGGGGGCGACACCGCACAGAGCTCTGGGTGGATCGCGGAACAGTGGTAGCACTCGTGGTAGTTCTCGATTGGCAGCTTCCAGTTCGCGGGGCTCCGGTACTCGTGCGTCGCGCCGACGACGAGTCGTTCGGGTTCGTACGGCGCCGCGATCGCGGTGAACCGACCGAGGTGCTCGTCGAGCGACACGGCATCGCCTGACGCGTTGACGAAGACCCACCCACCCCACTCGCCGACGCGCACCGGTACGAGCCCATGCTGTGCGATGTCGAAGCCATCGGGGGCTTCGTACCGAGGTGTGTGCGTGAGGTCACCCGTCAACGAGTACGTCCAGGCGTGATACGGACAGTGGATCGCGTTGCGCTTCGCGGACACGCCACAGGCCAACAACTCGTGCCCGCGATGGCGACACACGTTGAAGAAGCCGCGCAGGGTCCCCGTGTCGTCGCGGACCAACAACACGGGCTCCCCCGCGGCATCGACCGCGTGTCGAGCACCCGGTTCGCGCACCAACGAACTGCGGCCGACGCACACCCACGATCGGGCAAAGAAGTGTTCGCGTTCCCATGCCAACACGTCGTCGGAGAGGTAGGCCTCGCGCGGCAACATCCGACCCGAGGTTCCGGCTTCGAGCACTGCTTCGAGACCGATGCGATCCACTGGTGCCATGGTCATGCGTGGGCCTTTCGCTTCGAGACGGCCCGGCTCATCTGCCGCGACCGAACTTCGACTTCATCATCGACCGTTGACGGTCGCGCAGCACTCGCCGAGTCGCCAGCAGCGCCGGGATCCCGGTGACGCCTCCGCCTCCGTGGGTTGCTGACGAACACTGATACAAACCTTCGATCGGGGTCGTGAAGTCGGCATATCCCGGCGCCGGCCGCATGTGGAAGAGCTGGTCCGTGCTCAGCTCGCCATGAAAGATGTTGCCGCCGATCAAACCGTACTCGGACTGCATCTCGTGGGGTCCGATGACCTGACGGTGCAAGATCGACTGCTTGAAGTTCGGAGCAAGCTCGGTGAATCCGTCGACGACACGGTCGGCGAACGCCGACAGCTCAGCGCTGTCGGGCTCGTCGGCCCAGGTGTGCGGCACCCACTGGCAGTACATCGACATCACGTGGCAACCTTCGGGCGCGATCGTGCGGTCGAGCGTCGACGGGATGACACAGTCGGCGAAGGGCTTGGCCGATGCTCGCCCCTCGCGCGCATCGACGAATGCTCGCTCGAGGTATTCGATCGAGTGGCACAGCTCGATGGCCCCCGTGTGGCGCGGCTGTTGCTCGGTTCCCGGATCGGCAATGAAGTCGGGCAACTCGCTCAGGGCGACGTTCACCTTCACAACACCGCTGCGCGACCGCCACGCTTCGAGGTCGCGCACGAAATCGTCGGGGAGCTCATTGCGGTCGAGTTGGCGAAGAAAGGTGATCTGCGGGTGGGTTGCGGCCATCACCGTCGACGCCCGAAGTTCTTCGCCGCCGCGCAGCACGACACCGGTCACTCGACCGTTGCGAGTCGTGATGCGATCGACCGCCGCGTTGGTACGAATCTCGCAACCGAAGCTGCGCGCCGCACTCGCACACGCGGCGCTGACCGCGCCCATCCCGCCGACCGGAAAGCCCCACGAACCCATCTGGCCATCGCCGATGTCACCGATGGTGTGGTGCATCATCACGTATGCAGTACCCGGTTCGTCCGGTCCGGCCCACGTGCCGATGATGCCGTTGATCGCCAGCGCGCCCTTCACCTGCGGCGACTCGAACCAACGGTCGAGAACGTCGGTGACGCTCATCGTGAACAACCGCGTTGCCTCGGCGGTCGTCCGGACGTCGAGCCCGCGAAGCCCCCACACCAGTCGCAGCTGCTCGATGAGATCGCGCGGGCGTTTCGACGCGAGTTTCGGCGGGGTCGTGAGGAGCAGCGGAGCCAGGACATCGCCGACACCTTGCAGCCACGCCCAGTAGGCGGCGTAGTTGGCAGCGTCGGGTTCGGAAAACTTCGCGATCTCGCGGCGGTCGGCATCGTCGCCGACCTCGAGCGTGAGCGACCGTCCGTCGGGGAACGCGAAGTACGACGGACCCATCGGGATCACGTTGTAACCGTGACGGGCGAGGTCGAGATCCTTTTGTACCGTCGGCGGCATCAGGCTCATGACGTAACTGAGCGCGGTGACCTTGAAATCCGGGCCGAACGGCTGCTCGGTACGCGCCGCGCCACCGAGGTCGTCGCGTGCTTCGAGGACGATCGTGCGCAACCCCGCTCGAGCGAGGTAGGCGCCAGCGATGAGGCCGTTGTGTCCGCCGCCGATGACGATGGCGTCGTAGCCCGTCGAGTGCGAGTTCGTGCTCATCGTCCTTCGCTCCTTGCAGGCGATTCCCGTCGTTCGGGATCGACCCGGATGGGGGTCGTCGCCGACGAACCCGTCGGTGCACCGGGCCTGCTCTTGTGCACCGGGCCTGCTCTTGTGCACCGGGCCTGATCTTGGTCGTATTGTGCGAAACAACACTGGCTTACTGACTCGTGAGTCAGTAGCGTACCGGGGCGCCGACCGAGCGACAACCACCCGGTCCGGATCGAGGGGGGAATCTCGATGGCTCGTCACCCACGCGAACGGCGTTCGGCGCTTTGGACGCCTCGACCGTATGGCGGACTCGATCGCCGCGAGTTCCTTCGCCGAACGGCGATGACCGCGCTCGCGGTCCCAACCGCAGGCGGGTTGCTCGCAGCATGCGGAGGTGACGACGATCCGAAGCCAGCCGGCTCGGCGATCGAACTCGCGCGTCCGGACAACCCGGTCAGGTTGCCCACGAAGGGGTCGGCGATCGCCGATGACCTCCCGATCGAAAGCGGCCCGCTCAAGATCTACAACTGGCAGGACTACGCCAACCCCGAGATGCTCGAGAAGTTCGAAGCAGAGTTCGACGTGAAGATCGAATGGACGTCGTTCTCCGGCATGGACGAAGCGATACAGAAGCTCGGGACCGGCGCAGTCGATTTCGATGTGTTCTTCCCGACCATCGACCGACTCGCAACGCTCGTCGCGCAGGAACACCTCCAGCCGCTCAACCTCAACTACATCCCGAACCTGAAGAACGTGTGGCCAGAACTCCAAGATCCGTTCTACGACAAGGGCTCCCAATACTCGATTCCGTACGTGTTGTGGTCCGACGGGATCGGCTGGCGGGCCGACCTCGTCGACAAGACACCGGACGACTACGACAACGGGTGGGACATGCTCTGGGACCCCGCGTTCGAGGGCAAGGTCTGGGTCATCGACGACGACCGCGACACGCTTGCCTTGCCGATCGTGCGAATGGGTCGGGTCGAGGACGTCAACACCGATGATCGCGCCTTGCTCGAACAGTCGCTCGAGGCATTGCGAGAAATTCGCGGCGTGCAGATCAGCGCCGAGGCCTACCAGAAGGTCCCCGAGGGATCGTCGCCGATCCATCACGCGTGGTCCGGCGACATGTTGTCGGCCCCCGGGTACCTGCCCGACGGCGTCGACGCCACAACGCTTCGATTCTGGGATCAGCCCGACGGCCGCGGGGTCATCGGATCCGACGCCGTCTCGATCATGGCCGGATCCAAGCGCCCAGTCCTCGCACACGCGTTCTTGAACTTCATCCTCGACACCGACAACGCACTGTTGAACATGGCGTGGAACGGCTACCAGGCACCGCTCAACGCGATCGACGCGGACCGGCTCATCGCCGATGAGTTCTTCCCGAAGAATCTCTCGGCCGCGGTCGTCCAGCAGTCCGATTTCGACGCTGGTAACCAGCTGATGCAACTGGCGCCCACCGTCGAGAAGCTCTGGGACGACATCTTCCGCGAGTTCAAGGCCGGATGACCGCGCTCGACCCACCACGCGTCACCAATCCGGCCCAGGCCACCTTTCGATTCGGTCGACGTGGTATCGCCGAGTGGCGCGCCGCGCGCCCGCCCCGGGCGCTGTGGCCTTTCTTGGCATCGCCTGGCGTGTTGTGGCTGTGCGCGTTCTTCGTCGTTCCGTTCTACGCCGTGTTGGCAATGGCCGGCGGCACCCTCGACGAGTTCGCGACCCCGATTCCCGAATGGAACCCTGTCGCTTGGAACGGTGAACAGATCCTCGATGCGTTCCGGTCGGTGTTGCCGGGCGGCACGAACTGGAACCCGATGCGACGCACGGTCGTCTACGTCGTCATCGCACTCGCGTTGTGCTTCGTGATCGCGTACCCGGTCGCCTATTACGTCGCGCGGAAGGCCGGCCGCAACAAGGGTTTGCTGCTGTTGCTGCTCCTCGCGCCGTTCTGGATCAACTACCTCATGAGGATGCTCGCTTGGATCAACCTGCTCCAGACCGACGGTTACGTCAACGACGTACTCGACCCACTGCCGTTCGTCGATCCGAGCGAGTGGTTGTCGGGCCGATCGTCGACGCTCATTCTCGGGTTGGTGTATGGCTACATCCCCTTCCTGCTCCTTCCGTTGTACGCGGCACTCGATCGCATCGACGGGCGGCTCATCGAAGCATCCAGAGATCTCGGCATCGGACCGTTTCGCACGTTCTGCCAAGTGACGTTGCCCGCGTCGCGTCAGGGCCTACTCGCTGCGGGAGCGATCACGGCCCTGCCGATGTTCGGTGACTACTACACCCAAGACCTGCTGTCGCGTTCGCCGCGAACTCAGATGCTCGGCAACCAAATCGAAGACGCTCTCCAGCAGGGAGCGAGCAAACAGTTGGGGGCCGGACTCGTCATTGTGCTGTCGACGTTTCTCACGGTGCTGATGGCGTACTACCTCTGGTCGACCAATCGCGCGGCACAGGAGGTCCGGTGAACACCCCCGCAGTCGCAACGCGTGCCGAACGGCGCAGCCTGTCCGATTGGTTCGCCGACCCGTTCCGTCGTCCCCGGTTCTTGGCCACGGTGACGTGGGTCTACCTCGCGTGGTCGTTGCTGCCGCTGCTCGTTTCCATTCGGATCTCGTTCAACGAAGGGCGATCGCGTTCGTCGTTCCAGGGCTGGTCGCTCGACTGGTGGACGGGACCCGGCGATTCGGCGTTGCACAACCCCGACCTCGCCAACGCGATGAAGAACTCGCTGACGTTGGGTCTGTTCACGACGTTGATCGCCACACCGATCGGCGTCGCGCTCGCCATCGGGTTGGCTCGCTGGCGTGGTTACGGACGTCGACCCGCGAACCTGTTGATGCTCGTTCCGCTCGTGACGCCCGAGCTGGTGATGGGGAGCGCGCTGCTGCTCGTGTTCACCACCATGTTCACCAGCATCGGACTCGGACGCGACGCGCAGTTGATCGGACACGTGACGTTCACGATCAGCTACGTCGTCGTGATCACCCGAGGTCGACTGTTTACGATCGGGCGCGATGTCGAAGAGGCCGCCCAGGATCTCGGCGCAACACCGATGCAGGCGATTCGCACGGTGTTGCTCCCGCTGCTCGGGCCGGCGATCTTTGCCAGCCTGATGATCACGTTCGCGACGTCGATCGACGACTTCGTCATCTCGTCGTGGTTGTCGCAAGACATCAAGACCGAAACCGTTCCGATGCGGATCTACCAGTCGGCCCGCAAAGCGCCGACGCCGTCGATCAACGCGATGGCGACGATGATGATGCTCATCACATTCGTCGCAATCGCACTCGCGATGTGGATCCCGCGCTGGCTGCACCGCGGCGGCAATTCCGGGTCCGACAGCGCCGTGCAAGATTTCGCCGCCCTCGACCTCTGACAACCCAGGTGCGTCGATAGAACCCGTTGTTCGGACCCTATCGACGCACCTGTTCTGGTTGGTTGGATGCGGCGCTGCGGTAGGCGGCGTCGACGAGAGCGTGCGCGGCGAACGCGTCGCGCACGTTGGGGGTCGGCGCGGTGCCCGACGCCAGCGCCGATGCGAACGCACGGTGCGCCAGGTACTGGTACACCCAGACCTCCCGATCGGGGTCGAGGCCCTGCGCAGCGAAATCGGCGCGCCGCAGCGCACTCGGATCGAGACGTTCGGGCGCCTGCCCCGGGCGCTGGATGAGCATCGAGTCCTCCGGCGCACCCACGAGGAAGTCGGTCGTGATCTCGACCGTGCCGCGTTCGAAGAACACCTCGAGTCGCCGCTCCTCGCGACCTTCGACCCCGTTGAAGATCGACACGAGATTGCCGACGACACCGTCGACATGATGAATGGTGAGCGCCGCAGTGTCTTCGACCGAGTAGCCAAACACCGACCGGGTCGTCGCGTACACCCGCTCGGTCGGACCGAACAACCACGTCAGCAGATCGCAGGAATGGATGGAGTGCTCGAGCAGTGCTCCCCCGCCGGCCTCGGCCCGGTCGCTACGCCAACTGGTGTGGCCGGCGACGACGTCACCTGTCGGCCAGTACTGGTCGTCGCGCAAGGCGTACCCCATCACCGCGCCGAGTTCGCGCGACGCGACCAGCGTCGCCAGCCTCCGGTTGATCGGATGAAAGCGCGACTGAAACCCGACCTGACACGCGATCCCCGCGTCCTCGATCACATCGCGGATCTCGGTCACGACATCGAACGTCGGTGCCAGCGGTTTCTCGGTGAACAACGGCTTTCCGGACGCACACACCGCAACGATGGCGTCGCGATGAAATCGGGTCGGCGTGATCAACACCACGGCATCGACATCGTCACACGCAATCACGTCGCGACCATGCTCGTATCGATGATCGATGGGTCCGGCGATCGCTGCGATCCGATCGATGCCTGTCGGGTCGGGGTCCGCCGCTGCAACCAGTTGCACGAGGCCGTCGGCTTGGAGCAGACGCACTGCGGCTGCGTGCGCCTGCGCGATCATTCCGCACCCGATGAACCCGAGGCGCAGCGGCTTCACGCGTCGTTCCTCGCTCGGTGGCTACGCCTCGGCAAGACGCAGCTCCGTCTGTTCGTCGTCGGTTGGGCCGATCACGCCATCCTCGATGGGCAACAGGCGCACTGCCTCGGTGGGCAGATCCAACGTCACCGGCGAACCCGACACCAGCTCGACCGCGCCGTCGGCGTTGGTGACGAGCGCGTGCACGATGGCACCGTGCGGGAGTCGAATGGTGATTTGTGTCGTCGCGCCGAGATACACGAGACGATCGACCATGCCGTTGATGCGATTTTCGCCGCCGACACCAACGGGCTCGACTCGCACGCGCTCCGGACGGACCACGATCTTGGCCGGACCCACCGGGGCGTCACCTGCGCCACACGCCAGCACGCTCTCGCCGCAGCGAACTCGCGCGTTCCCCAAGGATTCGACCTCGAGGAGATTCGCGACGCCGAGAAAGTCCGCGACGTATGCGTTGCTGGGATTCTCGTAGACGTCCCGCGGTGACCCGAGTTGCACGACGCGGCCCTTGTCCATCACCGCGAGTCGGTCGCTCATGGTGAGCGCCTCGAGCCGAGCAGCTCCACGCGGCTGAACGCGGAGAGGTCGATGGCGGCGGGCAGGTCGGGCTGCGCGCGGTGCACGGAGAGCAGGCGGTGCAGCGCGGACGCGCACACCGGGTC
>SXGT01279072.1_pt1 | contig 11670 bp, 14 predicted proteins | sample 3176221 | NCBI WGS metagenome assembly SXGT01 (sample SAMN11356862, study PRJNA531348) | freshwater metagenome | isolation source: freshwater sample F1-120 | place: China: Fuxian Lake, Yuxi | collected 2017-12-25
CGCCCTGCCGGTAGCGCTCCCGCGGGATCTGCTCGCGTTCGGGCAGAATCGCATCGGTCCGCCCCAGGTTGACGATGATGTTCTTGCGCTCGAAGCGCTGCACCGTGCCCGAGAAGAGTTCCCCTTTGCGGTCCTTGAACTCCTTGTAGATCAGCTCGCGCTCGGCGTCGCGGACCTTCTGGATGATCGCCTGCTTGGCCGCCTGCGCACCGATCCGGCCGAACGCGGTACCGGGCAACTTGACGAGGAGCTCGTCCCCGATCTCCGCGTCGGCGTCGTAGGAGCGGCGAGCATCAGCGAGCGAGAGCTCCTCGTCCGGGATCTGCACCATGTCGACGACACGCTTGATCTCGAAGAGCTCGACCTCCCCGATGTCGGGGTTGTAGTGCGCCTCGATCTGCCGCTCGGCACCCATGGCCTTGCGGGCCGCCTGCACCATGGCGCTCTCGATCGCCTCGACGACAACCTGACGATCGATCTGCTTTTCCTTGCTGACCTGCTCGATGACCCGACTGAGCTGGAAATCCATGACGACCTCTTCTCACTCCCGGCCCTTGGAGAAGCCCGGGATGTCGGCTTTGTGCTGGGCAGATTCGATTTCGTCGTAGCGCAGCCGCACGGGCGCAGCGCCACCGACCATGAGCTCGATACCCGCCTCGTCGGCGGCTTCGAGAACGCCTTCGAGGACACGCGCCCCGCCGCTCCCGGAGCGGCGGCGAACCCGGGTTCGACTCCCGATGAAGCGCTGGAAGTCTGCCGGCCGTCGCAACGGCCGGTCCACGCCCGGCGATGAACACTCGAGCACGTAATGGTCCGGCAGCGGATCGTGGACATCGAGAACGTCGCTGATCTCCCGGCTCAACCGGGCGATCGCGTCGAGGTCCGTCCCGCCGGGGCGATCGACGTAGACCCGCAGCAGGGAGTGGCCCCCACTTCCCCGGTACTCGATCTCGACGAGTTCATGACCGCAGGAGATCACGACCGGCTCGATCAGCTCGATGAGCCGCTCCCGGACCGCGCTCGCCTGCTCGATGTTCGAAATAGTGACGACCTCGTTGTATTTTTCCGCCCCAAACAAAAACGGCGGGCCGTGGCCCACCGCCGCTCCGGCCGGATGGCATGCGTTAGCACCGCCCCTCTCGAGCCGCAAATTTACGAACCTTCTGGGGATTCGCCGCAGCGCCGTCGCCGCCCCGGATCTCGGGCCAGCCCGGCTAGTCGCCGTCGTCCGGGAAGCTGGCGTGCATGGTCACCAGCCCGACCACGGTGAGGGTGCGGCGGCCGGCCGGGGTCGCCACCACGACCTCGTCCCCGACCTCCGCGTTGAGCAACGCACGGCCGACCGGGGAGGCAATCGAGACCTCGCCATTGCGCCCGTCGACCTCCTCGGGAAAGAGCAGGCGATAGGTGATCTCCTGGCCGCTCTCGATGTCTTCGACGTTCACCGTCGATCCATACGAGACGCGATCGCGGGGCAGGCGCGCAAGCGAATACGTCGCGAGTTCACTCAGGCGCAGCTGCAACTGGGCGATTCGCGCCCGGATCTCACCCTGCCGCTGCTTGGCGGCGTCGTATTCCGCGTTCTCGCGCAGGTCGCCATGCGCACGCGCCTCTTCGAGCCTGCGCGGCAAATCGAACTGCATCTCCCGCTGGAACTCCACGAGATCCGCCTTGAGCTTTGCGATGATCGGCAATTCCATAGGCCCGTCCGCACCAGAGAATTGGCGCCGCGAACCTCAGCGGTCGCCGGCAACTCGCCCGCTGTAGGAACGCGAAGCCGACGAGAGCCAGCTCTGGAGTTCCTGCCGCAAGGGCACTTCTCCCGTCAGCAGCCAGTACATCAGGCCGGCACCGATCCCAACCCCGACCAGAAAGCGAAACATCTCGCGACCCTCTTGCGCCCCGGCCCAAAACCTCGACGCCCAGGCCTCCCGTATCCGATCGGCAACTGCGAGTGCCGATCCGGGAGGCCGTATGGACCAAGAGTGTAGCAGGCGCAGAGACGATTCCGCTGCCGGTGCAGCTGTCGAGACCATCGCGGTCGGGGCGGGGCCGCCACCGCTGGCTCCCGCGCGGAGCCCGAGCCCGCACGACCTCGTGCAGCACACCCTGGCGTTCCTCTGCCGCATGGTCGCTGCCGGCGCAGATCTGATCTACCCGCCGATTTGCGCCCTTTGCCGGCGCGAGGGACTCGAATCACGAGGTGATGGCCTTTGCCCCGAGTGCACCGGTGAACTCACGGCGCAGCCACGGCTCGACACCAACACGCATGGCGGAGCCGCACCGTGCTGGACTCTGCTCGCTTACGAGGGCCGAACGCGAGAGGCAATCCGTCGCTGGAAACGAGGCGGCGACCTTATTCTCGGCGCGGTGCTTTGCCGGATTTTTGCCCGCCATATCCCCCCCTGGCTGCGCGGCGAGATCATTGTCCCGGTTCCGGGCCATCCGGCGCGGTGGCGCCAGAGGGGCTTCGAGCCGGCCGCCCTCCTGGCCAGAGCCCTGGCCCCCGAGCGCGGTCGGCTGGTGACCCACGTCCTGCGCCGGACCCCGACCAGCCTGCCACAGAGCGATCTCGATCGCGGACAGCGTCTCATCAATGCCCGGCAAGCGTTCGAAACCCGTGCTGCCCGGCGGCTCTCCGGCCGCCGGGTCCTGCTCATCGATGACGTCCGCACCACCGGCACGAGCCTCGCGACCTGCGCCGCGCGACTTCGTGAGGCGGGAGCGGCAACGGTCCTGCAGGCCGCGCTTGCACAGACACCCTGAGCACCGGAAGCTCGCGCCCGTGTCGGAACGTGCCGGATGGGAGCAACGTCACGGGGCGGCGGGGCCGCCCGCGCCGCCCTCGGCCTTTGTCGTGCGCTGGGCGAGCCGCGTGCACGCCCAACCGGGCACATCCCGCACTGCTCTCGACCTGGCGTGTGGCGGCGGACGTCATCTCGCCGCCACAGCCCAGGTCGGCTGGCGGCCGATCGGCCTCGATTTCGCGCGGAGCGCCGCCGGGCACGCCAAGGCCCTTTGTCCGGCGGCGCGACTCGTGGTGGGCGACGCGACAGTGCTGCCCTTCCGCGCCCAGTCCTTCGGCCTCGTCGTGGTCTCCCGCTTCCTCGATCGCCCTGGACTCGCCGGGCTGGGGAATCTCCTCGTTCCGGGGGGCGTGCTGGTGGTCGAAACCTTCCTCGAGGACCAGCACCACGCCACCGGGCACCCCTCGCTGCGCTTCTGCCTGGCCCGCGGGGAACTGGCGCACCTGTTCGCGACCGCCCCCAGCCCACTCGTGCTCGAGGAACTCGAGGAGGGGCCCTGTTCCTCCGGGCCGGACACGGTCCATCTGGTACGTGCCGCCGCCCGCCGGCCAGGCCCATGACCGCTGGCGTGCCCTTCCCACCACGCTCCGCCGCGGAGCTGGCCTGCTCCAGTTGAAGTTCTGGATCGACCACGCCATTTTGCTGCGGCCCCTCGCGGCATCTCCATCATGGTCATCGGTTGCTTGATCTCCGGCCGAGGCTCGAACCTCGACGCCATCCTGCGCGCCATCGAGCGCGGCACGCTCACGGCATCGGTGAGACTCGTCCTCAGCAACCGGCCCGACGTCCCGGGCCTCGACCACGCGACCTCTCGGGCGATCGAGACCGCCGTGGTGCGACCCGCAGACTACGCCGGCCGGGAGGACTACGACCGCGCCGTAGCGCAGCGGCTGCGCGCGGCCGGAGTCGATACCGTCGTGCTCGCCGGGTTCGACCGGATCGTCACGCGCGCCCTGCTCGAGGAGTTCCCCAACCGGGTCATCAATATTCACCCCGCTCTCCTGCCCGCGTTTCCCGGACTCCATGCCCAGCGCCAGGCCCTCCAGCACGGCGCGCGCATCACGGGGGTGACGGTCCACCTGGTGGACGAGAAGGTCGACCACGGCCCGATTCTCGGCCAGGTCGCTGTGGCCGTACGCGAGGACGACACCGAATCCACGCTCGCGGCCCGCATTCTCGAAGAAGAGCACCGACTTTTCCCGGCCATCCTGCAACGCATGGCCGACGGCCGCATCCGCATCGATGGCCGCCGCGTCTGGGGAGGCCTGCCATGACTCCGCCGCGCGCAGCCGCCGAGGCCCGGGCTCTGCGCGAACGAGGCGATCTCCAGGGTGTCATCGCGCGCTGGGGTGGCCTGGTGGAGGCGCCGGATACGTCAAGAGCTGACACGGATCTGCTCGAAGAGGTCGCGCGCACCTTTGCCCTCCTCGGCGATGCGCCGCAGAGCGAGCGCGCCTTCGAGCGCTGCTGCATCCTTCGGCCCCAACGCGCTGCGCTCTACCGCTGCCAGATCGGCTGGTTCTACCAGCGCGGCAAGCGCTGGACGCGAGCCCTGGGTTGGTATGAGCGCGCCCTCGAGACTTTCCCCGGTTACCACCTTTGCCTGTTTCGCGTGGGCTACTGCCTCGAACGACTGCACCGCCCGCTTGCCGCGACCGAGGCACTGGGCCGCGCCACGGCCGCGTGGGAGGTGTCGCCGCCTGCGCAACGCGAGCGCAGCCACGGCATTCAGGTCCAGGTGTTCTTCCATCTCGCGCGCTGTCTGCGGGAGAGTGGTCAGGCGGATGCCGCCGCCGGAGCACTTGACCAATGTGAGGCCCTCGATGGCTCCGGGCCCTCTGCCGTAATCAAGCTGGAGCACCGCCTCACCAGCCGCGGCGAGATCCACCTCCATCAGGGCCGGCCTGCCGAAGCTCTTGACGTCCTCCGCGAGGCGCAGCGCCTCGAGCCCGGCTCCGCCGTCATCTGCGAGCGGCTGGCGCGGGCCCTGGCGCTGGCGGGTCACGCGGACGAGGCCGAGGAAGTGCTGCGGCGGGCCACGACACTTCCTCGGGGCCACATGCTCGCTCCGCTGGTGGTGCGCTGGTCGCGCGAGCGCGGCCGCCTCGCCGAAGCCGCCGCTCGGATCGCCGAGGCACGTACGCTCGGCACCGAGACGGATGCGTCCTTGCTGCTCGAGGAGGCCCTCCTTCAGCGCGACCTCGGCCGCCCGCTGGCCGCGCTCGATCTGCTCGGCACGTTGGTGGCGGGCCGTGTCCCGCCAGAATCCCAACTGCGCGCACAGATCGAAACCGCTATGGCACAGGTCCATGCCACCCTTGGAGATGTCGCCCGGGCCAAACGCATCCTGGCCCTCGTCAACCCAGAGGGACAGGCTCTGCCCGAAGTCGCATCCTTGCGCGCATGTCTCCATCACGAGAGCCCGCCCGCCACGCGAGCGCCTCGCGAGGACGCCATGCTGCCCCCCGCCCTGCTGGCCTTCGGTCTGACCAACGCATCTCCCCGCCTGCGCGGCACGGTCGCGCGCTGGCTCGCCGAACGCGGTTTCGGGTTCATCGACACGACCGAGGGCGAGGCCCTCTTCTTCCATGCTTCGGCCTGTGAACCTGGCGATCTCGCCGAGATCCGGGTCGACACGCCAGTGAGCTACGTCCGTGGGCAGGACCTCCGTACCGGCAAGATTCGCGCCGAGCGGGTCCGGAGCGAGGCGCCGCTCGCGCTGGCACGAAGCGCTGGCGCCTGAGGGCACAGCACCGGACGCCCGGCGCTCCGCCCGTGACGAACAGGCGCCCTCCGAGCCACGCCACGGACCCCTCGCTGGCGCGGTGGCCCGCTCAGACCACCTGCCGGTAGCGCCGCGCCAGGTCGTGCGGGTCAAATCCCAGATAAAACGCCGCACGAAGCGTCCACATCCGCAGAATCGTGCGAGTCACGCCGCAGCTCTCCCAGCGTCGACCCGAGGTCCGGACTCGCTGCCGCAGGGCCGCCACGTGGCCACGACGCCTCAGGCGGCGCGCAAATTCGAGATCCTCCATCAGGGGCATCGGTGCAAATCCACCCATGACCTCGAAAACAGCACGCCGCACGAACATCGCCTGGTCACCGGTGAAGATCCCCGAGAGGCGCGAGCGCCGATTCATGAACCCGGCCACCACGGCGGTTGCACGCCGCGCGCTCTCGATCTGCACATCGAAACGGCCTCCGACGCTTCCCGACGCGATCACGGCTACGATCGCCTGCCCGAAACCATGGGGAAGGGTCGTGTCCGCGTGAAGAAAGAGCAGCACATCACCTGTCGCCACGCGGGCTGCCGCGTTCATCTGATACGCCCGCCCCCGCGTCCCGACGATCACGCGCGCCCCCGCGGCGCGCGCCCGTTCCGCGGTCGCGTCGCTGCTGCCGCCATCGGCCACGATCGTCTCGAGCACCATCGGATCGCGAGTCGAGGCGACCGCCCGCTCGATCCGCGCGGCCTCGTCCAGTGCCGGAATGATCACGCTGAGCTTCACCCGAGCGTGCCCTCCACCTCCCCCTGGCCCGACCAGCCCGCCCCGCCGATCTCGCGAACCAGACGTCGAGCGAACCCCGGCCCCTCGTAGATGAGGCCCGTGAAGACCTCGATCAAATCCGCACCGGCGTCGAGCAGAGCGCGTGCGGAGCGGCCGTCGTGCACCCCGCCGAGACCAACCAGCACGGGCTCGGGGCCGAGCGTCGCGCGCAATAATGCGATCACTTCGCGGGCGCGGCCGTGCAGGGGCCTCCCCGAGAGACCACCCGACTCGCCTTGCACAGAACTCCGGAGCCCGTCGCGAGCCAGCGTCGTGTTCACCGCGACGAATCCGGCGGCACCGGCGCTACGGGCCGCCTGCGCGACCGCGCAGAGGCCCGTGTCGTCGAGGTCCGGCGAGAGCTTGACGAGGACCTCGGGCGTGGTCAGGCCAAGGCCGAGCCCGGCCAGCGCTGAACCGACCCCCTCGACCAGCCGCGTGATGCGCTCCGGAACCTGCTGGTCGCGGAGGCCGGGCGTGTTCGGTGAACTCACGTTCACCACAACAAAATCCGCATGGTGGCCGAGCAGCCGGGCCGTTCGGGCCTGATCGCGCGCCTCGGCGACGGCGTCGCCGACGACACTGCGCGAGACCCCCACGTTGATGGCGAGCGGAATGCCGAGCGGCGTTCGCAGCATGTGCTCGAGGCGGCGCGCAACCTTCTCGGCCCCTTGCCCAGGAAAACCCATTCGATTGATCAGGGCGCCATCCTCGGGGAGGCGGAAGATCCGCGGCCGGTCATTGCCCGACTGAGGTTCCCAGGTCACGGTCCCGATCTCGGCGAATCCAAATCCGAGAGCCGCCCAGAAATGGGGCGCAACACCATTCTTGTCGAGCCCCGCCGCGAGCCCGACCCGGTTGGGAAAGGTCCGTCCGAGCCGCCGCAAGGGGGGCCGGCCGGGCACGCTCCGGGCGAAGGGCAGGCCGAGCGCTGCCGCCGCGCGCAGGCCCGCGCTTGCCCCCCGGGCACCTGCCAGCACCGCGTCGTGTACCGTCTCGGCATCGAGCCGGAAGAGCAGCGGAGCCACCAGGTCCCGATAGGGCCCCGTCATGCCGAATCGCGCCAGCGCTCGAGCTCGCCCGCCGCATCGAGCTGCGCGAGTTCGTCGAAACCACCGATGGACCGGCCATCGACGAAGATCTGAGGCACAGTCGTGCGCCCCTCAGCCTTGCCGACCAGTGCGCTCCGTGCGGCCGTGTCGCCGGTCACGTCGATGCGGGTGTGCGCCACGCCACGCTCGGCAAGCAGATCGAGCGCCGCATGGCAGTAGGGGCACGAGTTCGTGGTGTAGATCTCGACGGCGGCCACGGCGCCTGCGTGCTAGCCGCCTCCGAACCCACGAGCAACCACAGCGGCCGCGAAGCGACGCGGCCCCCGGCAGAGGACCTCAATGGAATCCTTCGATCGCGTTGTTGACGTCATGAACCGCCTGCGCTCTCCCGGCGGTTGCCCCTGGGACCGCGAGCAGACGCACGCTTCCTTGCGCCGCTACGTCATCGAAGAGGCGTACGAGGTCGCTGATGCCATCGACCGTCGGGACGCGAGAGGGCTCTGCGAGGAGCTGGGCGATCTTCTCCTCCAGGTCGTCTTTCACGCGCGGCTGGCCGAGGAGACGGGTGAGTTCGATACCGCCACCCTGTGCGAGCGCCTGGCCGACAAGCTCATCCGCCGCCATCCGCACGTCTTCGCCACCGATCGGGCAGACACGGCGGCAGAGGTCGAGGTCGCGTGGGAGGCGCGCAAGCTGCGCGAGCGGGGAGCCGGCGCGTCGCTTCTGGACGGGATCCCGCGGACCCTGCCGGCCCTGCTGCGCGCCTGGCGACTCGGCGACCGGGCGGCGACGGTCGGATTCGACTGGCCAGAAGCCTCGAACGTCCTCGACAAGTTCGACGAGGAGCGCCTCGAGTTCGACGCCGCCCTCGTCGCGCGGAACCCCGAGCAGATGAAGGCTGAGTTCGGGGATCTCCTGCTCACGCTCGTCAGCCTCGGGCGCAAGCTGGCGATCGACCCGGAGGCCGCCCTCCGCGAAGCCACCGACCGATTCGATGCGCGCTTCCGGAACATGGAAACCCAGGCGCGGAACCAGGGCGTCGGGCTCAATGCGCTTGATCCCCCTGGGCTCGATGCCCTGTGGAGGGCCGCCAAGGCCTCGCTTGAAAGTGGTCCGAGCGATCAGTAACGGAGCCCCGTCATGGCAAACCACCCTTCGGCGCTGAAGCGTCACAAGCAGTCTCTAACGCGCCAGAGCCGCAACACGACCATCCGCAGCCGCGTCCGTACGGCCGTGAAGAAGGTCAGAGCCCTCATCGACAGTGGCGACGCCGAGGCCGCCCGGGCCGAGATGCGGGTCGTGGAGCGTGAGCTTCGCAAGGCTGCCTCCAAGGGCGTACTTCATCCGAACAACGCCTCGCGCCGCACCGGCCGGCTCGCCAGCCAGGTTGCCGCGCTGTCCTGACCTTTCCACCGCACGCTCCCGCGCGACATCTGCGGGGGCGAGCAGCCGGCCTCGATCGCGGCGCTAGCGTCTGCTGCCGGAGCCCGCGGACTGCGAGCGCACGGCGCGACCGAGATCGACGAGCGCCGCCTCGATCTCGGCAATCGCATCGCCGAGGCCGACCTTCGCGCCCGCATCGACACGGGCCAGCGCGAGCAGGAGTGCCTCTAGGTCCGCACGGCGGTAGTGGCGGGCTGCGGGCACCGCGAACCAGCCCCGGCCCGAACCGAAGGCACGTCTGGCCTCGGGCTCCGACAACCCCTCATCGAGCAATGCCCGGGCGCGCAGCAGGGCGCGCACCTCGCCGGCGATCTGAGCGAGCAGCAACTCCGGGGCATCTCCGGCCCCCGCGGCCCGGCGAAGTTCGAGCACCGCCCGGCCAAAGCGGCGCTCCCGCAGCGCACCCTCGAGCGCAAAGGCGACCCGCGCCCGCTCCCCGCCCACCGCTGCAACCACACCCTCGACCGTCACGCTTTGCTCACCGAACATCAAGGATAATTTCTCAACTTCGGCCTCGAGCCGCGCACCGTCTGCGCCCACATGGTCGAGGAGCCGCTGGCGAGCGTCGCTCTCCATCCGCAAGCCGCGCTCGCTGAGCAGGCGCTCGAGAATTTCCCCCAAAGGAATTCCGCCCTTGCGGCCAGCGCCCTCGAGGACCAGCGCCTCGAAACTGCCGCGCCGCTCCAGCTCGGCGTAGAGGCGCCGGCGGCGGTCCAGGCCTGGGGCGATCAGGAGCACAGCCACGTTGTCCGGGACCCGATCCAGCGCGCCTTCGAGCACCTCGAGGCAGGTATCCGAGAGGCGGTCGGCATGACGCACAACGACGAGGCGCCGCCCGAGCAGCGGCACCGTCCGGCAAGCGATCTCCAGGGTTTCCGGCTCGATCCTTTCGCCGGCAAGCACCTCTTCCGTGCCCGCGCCCCCTGCCGTGAGCACAGCCCGGATCTCGGCAACCCGGCGCTCGACGAGGAGATCATCGCCGGCCACGGCATGCACGCCCGTCGGGCGCGGGGCTGTCCGGGAACTCACGGCCGCCGGTCCCGAGGCCCGCTCCGACGGCAGTTCAGAAGTCCTCCACCATGGCGTTGTAGAGATCCCGCGCCAGCGACTGCAGCGCTTCGCCCACGGCACCGGCCTCCTGCGATTCGGCAACCTGGACGTCGGTGAGCTGCCCCATGTCCTGCGGGTTCATGGTCGAGGTCGACACGAACTGCGAAGACTGCCCGACCACCGCGCCGGCCACCGCAGCCGCCGACTCGCCCTCCTGGAGGCCCCGTACGCTCCACAAAACGCGACCGCTCGAGGCATCACGCAATGTGGCATCGATCGAGACCACCGTCCGGTACTCCAGAGCCTCGTCCGTCGACGAGAAGCCCACCGGCTGCTGGCGAAGTGCCACCACCGTCGCCTGGAGGACGGCGTCGGCCGTGTCGCGGCCCACCAGCGCGAAGCGGCCCCGCTGCAACACCTCCATCTCGATCGCGTCGCGGAGTTCCTCCGCGATGTCGGGATTCTGCGTCCGGTTGCCGACCTCGGTGAGGTAGAGCCGGGTTCCGCCGCCCGGCAGCTTGGCGGCGTCACCGGGGAAATTGTAGCCGCACGCGCCGCAGGCCAAGCCGAGCAGGATCACCCACACCCACCGCGTGCGGGGCATCTATCCGACCACGTTCACGAGACGCCCGGGAACAACGACCACCTTCCGGGCCGGCCGTCCGCCGAGGGCTTCGCGTACCTTGTCCGACTCGAGCGCCCGCTGTTCGCAATCTTCGCGCGAGAGTCCTGCCGGAACCAGCAAACGATCCCTTACCTTGCCATTGACCTGGAGGGCGATCTCGATCACCGCCTCTGCCGTCGCCGCATCGTCCCACGCGGGCCAGCGCGCATCGTATACCGAGCCCTGCCCCCCGAGCTGAGCGTGCAGCTCCTCCGCGAGATGTGGAGCAAAGGGCGCGAGCAATCGCACCAGATCCCACGCCACCGCCGCGAGAAGGGCGTCGGGCGCACCGAGTGCCGCGCGATGCCGGTGCGCCTCGTTGAGGAGTTCCATCAGTGCCGCGATCGCGGTGTTGAAGGCAAAGCGTTCGGTGTCCTCGGTCACCTTGCGCACGGTGGCGTGGAGCCGGCGCCGGAGCCCCCCTGCCGACTCGACCTCGCCCTCTGTGGGGCTGGCCCGGACCCGGCCGACGAGAGCGGCGTCTGCGGCGAGCAGCGCCGCCAGAAACTCCCGCTCCGGGCTGACCAACGCCACGACCCGACTCAGAAAGCGTCGCGCCCCGGCGACGCCCTCGTCGCTCCACTCCATGTTGTTCTCGGGTGGTGCCGCAAACAGGATCGTGATCCGCGCGACGTCCGAGCCATGCTCGCGCACGAAGGGCCCCATGGGCACGCCGTTCCCGGCACTCTTGCTCATCGTGATGGGCCCGCTCTGCGCAAACCAACCCGACCCTCGACGGACCAGGTCAAAGGCCCGCGTGCGCAGTTCGCGCCGCATTTCCTCGGGTTCGAGGGCCTCCGCCGGGATGCCGATCGCTCCCACCAGTGCTGCGGGAGCCATCAGGCGACCCTCTTGCTCTGCAAGCTCGGTCAGCACCCGCCGCTGCACCATCCCCTGCGTGAAGAGTTGCCGGAAAGGTTCCGACTCGGGCACGAGACCCGCATCGTGGAGGACCTTGGTCAGAAAGCGCGAGTAGAGAAGATGTAAAATCGCGTGCTCGACACCGCCAATATAGTGATCTACCGGCATCCAGCGGCCGATCGCCTCGGCATCCCAGATGCGGCTCGAATTCCGGGCATCGGCGTAGCGCAGAAAGTACCACGACG
>SXGT01029655.1_pt1 | contig 11668 bp, 6 predicted proteins | sample 3176221 | NCBI WGS metagenome assembly SXGT01 (sample SAMN11356862, study PRJNA531348) | freshwater metagenome | isolation source: freshwater sample F1-120 | place: China: Fuxian Lake, Yuxi | collected 2017-12-25
GACGGCCAGCCTCTTTTTGGGACTGGATCCATTGGGCTTTTTCCAGGGGCGAAAGTCCCGCATGAAATTCATTCAGCCCTACCGCCTTTGCCATCAATGAGGCAGACTTGTCATTGTCTCCCGTCAACATGACAAGGGGCGCAAATCCCAATCCGGCCAAATCCGCCACCATGGCTGATGCCATGCCTCTTGGCTGATCCTTGGCCAATATTAACCCCAAAAAAATGCCATTTAGGGCAATTCCTATCCCACTTGCCGCCATGGTGTGAAGATGGGTAAAGGCCCAATCGCGGGCCGTTTCGGAAAGAATCCCCTGTTCCGTCAAAAACCGAACACTCCCGACCACAATGGATCCCGCCTCTGTTTCGGCACGCACTCCTTTGCCTGCAAACTCGCAAATATTGACACATCTGGTTTCCGGAATGCCACGGTGCCTGGCTTCTTCAACCACCAGCCTGGCCATGGGATGATCGCTCCCCATTTCCACCGAGGCAGCTAACCGCAAAAGGGAATCTTCATCCGTTTTCAGAATGCCCTGCTCGTTGGGCCAAAGCCGTATTCCCAAAAAAGCAAGTTTCCCGGTGGTTAAGGTCCCTGTTTTGTCAAAGGCAAACGCATTGGTCTGGGCTAACCGTTCAAGGGCGGCCCCTCCCTTGATAAGGATTCCGGTTCCCGCCAATCTCCCCATGGCAGCAATTACTGCTGCCGGAGTGGCCAAAATCAGGGCGCAAGGACAAGTCACCACCAACACAGTAAGGGCTGGGTAGGCGGCTTTCCGAAGCGCATCGGACCATGCAAGGCGAAGCCCTTCAATATCCCTAAAAACACCCCCGTAATAAGTGATACCCACGATAAAAGTTGCTACCGCCAACACGATTACAATGGGCAAAAACCATCGTGCATATTGATCCGCCAACCGTTCGATCGAAGCCTTTTTCCCCAAGGCGGTGGCCGTCCATTCGGCAATTCGACCAGCTACCGTATGTTCCGCCACCCGCTTGGCTTCAACCACCACCCGAACCTGTAGGTTTACATACCCGGCTAATACTTCATCCCCTGGGGCCAGGTCCACCGGCACGCTTTCACCCGTAAGCGCCGAGGTATCCATTGGCCCGGCCCCCTCCAGAAGGATTCCATCCACCGGAACCCTTCCCCCGGGTTTGACCCCAATCCTGTCTCCGGCACGAACAGCGGTTGTTCCAATTCGCTCGGATGTCCCGTCGGGCAATAATCTCCAGCAGCGACTTGGACAAAGCTCGACCAATCCCCGAAGTTGATTTTTTGTCTTTTCAAAGGTCCACCATTCCAGACACTCGCCCAACAACCCGACAAAAACAACCTCTGCAGCAACCAAATACTCCCTCAACAGGATGGAAGCTAACGCAGCCAGGGCAATTGCCATATCCGCCCCAGGACGGCCCTGGGAAAGGGAATCAAGAGCGCCGTACAGAGCCCTTGCGCCACCAACCACCGCTGCCAAAAGGGCTGGTCGAATACCCCAAATTCCTTTTGGAAGGTACGAAAGGTCCCAACCGGCCCATAAAAACCAACTTGTAGGCAAAAATCCAAGCAAATCCCAAATCATTAAAATACCAACGAGGACGGTAACAAAGACCAGAACCCTAGGGCTCTCTCCTTCCAATAACCCATCCGATTGGCGTATTTCCCGATGCATGAAAACCCGGTTGAACTTGGGTATTGTTTTTCCCAAAGTTTATGAAACAGGCCCATGGAGGTATGTCAACGACGATCCGGCGAAAGTCCACAAAACTCTTTCAACACTTACAATTCCTACAGCTTACCCAACTGCTTACACCATTAAGGCTTTCAAATTCAGAATTAAATCGCCCTTTGGGTCCTTGAACACCAACTACCCTTGCGATTATGATGAATAACACGAGGTGCCATCATGTCTATGCAACCCATTTGGACAATTCGATTTCATTTTCCGTGGGGGCAATCCTTGGGTATTGCCTGTTTCCTTGCCTTTTTTCCATTTGTCCACGCTCAACAACCTGTGATTTCTCCCAAACCCAATGACCAATGGTCCGAATGGGTTCAAAAATTGGGTGATCCTCATTTCCGTCAACGCGAACTGGCAAGTCAAACATTGAGCAATGCGGGTACCCTGGCTTTACCAGCCTTAAAATCCTTAAGCGGCCATGCGGATCCCGAAATGCTTCAACGAGCCAGGGAACTGATTGCCGAAATCGAAGCGAAATCCCTGTTGGAGCCAAAAATCGTCACCCTGAAGGTGGCCGGTGCTCCTGTGAAAACCGTTTTGGACCAGATTTCCAAACAGACAGGATATCCGATCGAACTTTGGAACCCTTCCACCCAAACGGTCACCCTCGATTGCCTCAAAAAACCGTTTTGGCTGGTCCTTGACCAAGTTTCCGATCAAGCTGGCCTCAACCTGCAGCAAGGCTATGGGGACGATAGGATCCGCCTCAACCAAACCGGTAACGGACCTCGGTTTGTCGATTATTCCGGCCCTTTCCGGATTGCTGCGCAGAGCATTCAGCAAAACAAAACGGTGGACCTAACCAATACCAAACCGGCCGCCAATCGAACCGAAAACCTAACCCTGCTTTATACTGTTTTCAGTGAACCCAAAATGCCCATTCTTGGCCTGGGTGAAGCAAAACTATTGGCAGCGTTTGATTCCGAAGGCAATTCTCTCATTCCCCAGGTTGTGACAAACCCCAATGGGCAGTTACAGGGCTTCCGGGGTCGGTCTGTCAGTCGCTATGGCAATGGCTACCGTATGCTTAGTATGCAATCCAGCATAAACCTCAGACGACAAAATGAACGCTGTCTTGAGGCGACCCTTATTCGGGTATCCGTTCCCGCCAATATCCTGATCCAACAGGAATCACTCCTCCTTTCCAAAGACCTTTTGGGGGACAAAGGGAAGAAATTTGAAGGGGGAGGGTTTACTTTCCAGCTGGACAACGCCACGATGGGACCAAATGGCGGGTTATCCCTTAAAATGAATATTCAGGATCAAAGCAAAGACCCCACCGACATGACCTGGATGAACTCATTGGGGCAGCGGATCGAGGTTCGTGACGAAAAGGGAACTAAACTCAACCTGTCCAGCAGCAATTGGGGGTCCAGCGGGCCAAATTATGTTCAAATGGGCTTTGATTTCCAACCAAGCACCCCTGCGGCGGCAGGCAAACCCCAAAAATTCCAGTTTACCTTCCACCATTGGAAAACGATGGAAACCCTTATTAACTTTGAATTGAAAAACCTTCCCTTACCCTAATAAAGGTGGGAAAGGGTGGGGCCAATTCAACAGGCCGGGAATGCCCCTAGTGTTGTCGCCAATTCCTCAAATTGCCCCTGGTGGTCGGGCGATGACCGGTGCATGTGATCCCCCTCCAAAAGCAAACGCATTTCATCCTGCCTTGGAATGCCAAACGATGCCAAAACCTTTTGGAATGAGATCAGCTTTTCCGAGTAAACAATCAGGGTTTTGTGCTCATCCAGTTGAACCTCCCTAATAAGTCCCTTCCGTCTGGCTTTAGAACTTATCACGGATATTCCGGTACAACCATCGTTTAAAAGCAGGTTTTCAAAATCCAAACAGTGGCTTGAAAAAATGGGTAAATCAATGGTTTTTCGGGTTAAATCGCGTCCTTGCCTGCCTGAGGGGGTGGAGTTGCCATCGGGCCCATGGGTGGATTCCAAAATGACATCCACCAGGTTTCCAAGCGGTTCAAGGAGAGCAAGGAACAGGTCAAGGATTTTTTCCTTGGAGGCAGAAATTGCCAATAAAGGAACGCATTCGCCCTTGGGCCCTTTCCATAGTTCGCGTCGAAATCCTTCCACAGGATAGATCGGACTACAGGGACCAGGTTTGACTGCACCAGTCAGTTGGAAGCCGTTTCGGGTGGAAAGGGCGGAGGAATTATCGGATTGAAAAGGTTGATTCACCACGACCCCACCCTTTGCGATGGTTCGGGAGGCATCCCGCCTCGCCTCCCCACACAATCCATGGTGGGGTGAATCCCAAGAAACACTGTGCCATTATACCCTACAAAAAAGTCCAAAACCAGCTGATCAGTTGGGTGATCTCCCCAAAAATGGGAATTCTGGCAAAAATCTATCAAAACTGTCACCGTACGATCCTTATTTGGCCTTAATTTCCCAAATTAAACCAATTTTCCCTTTTCCTGGATGTCGAATCGAAGCGGAGAACTTCCCCATTTTTCACCTTCGGGATGGGTATCATGGTCCTTTTGGCTCCCTTTGGTTGGTTAGCCCTCCTTTTGGCCCCCCAACAGGAGCTGCCCAGTGGAAATGTCTTTCGTGACCAATGGGAAACCCTGGAGTTTCAGGGAAAACGAATTGGCAGTCGCCATCAGGAATATCACAATTTTCCCAAGGAAGAGGCCGACCTGCCGAAAGGATGCCGCAAAATTCGGGAAACATTAACCCTGGAAATGAACCGATTCGGACAACCCATAAAACTTAAACAGGTTCGCGAAGACCTTGAGGATGCATCAGGTAATCTCCTTGCGGCAAACATGGAGCAATCCCAAAACAACAAAATCACCCTTCAACTCAAAGCATCCAGGGGTGATAGAGGGTGGATCCTTTTGAACCAAACTTCTGGGGCCCAAAAAATTCAAAATCCCAGCATGATTCCCCTGGGGATGGCTGCCCTGGAGGAGAAAATACTTTCCGGTCAACCTGGCCCCTGGAACCATTACGAACCGATGGTCCATTCCTTCGTCCAGGTCCAACCCAGGACCAAGGGTGATCCGTCCCAAATCGAGGTCCATTTCAAGGGCCCAAACGGTGAGACCCTGCCCATGGCGGCGACCCTGCTCAACCTGGGAAACCGGAACCGGATTCAAGTCCGGGAATTTGACATGCCTGGTTTGGGGCGGATCACCGCCCGCCCGACCGATCAGGCCGAGGCCCTAAAACCGGCCAAAAACGCCTTGGATGTGGGTAACCTGGGCCTCATTCCCCTTAATAAATCCCTTCCCAAAGTTCCCACTCCCAGCCGGGTGGTTTACCGCCTTCATGCTCCCGAGGAGCTGGATTTGGCAAAGCTTCTCAGTTCTGATGAACGCCAGGAGGTCCGGCTCCTCCCGGATGGATTTGTGGAATTAACAGCACTAAAGGGCCAACCCCCCACGAGGAGGATTGCGCCACCGCCCCCCAGGGAATACATGCTGGTTTCCCGGATGGTGGACCACACAGACAACATTATCCGTTCCATGGCTCAGGCTTCCGGGGCCTTTAACGATGATAGTTGGACCGCGGCGAAACGACTTGAACGCTATGTGAAATCCACCCTGATTGCCGATGCCTCCGCACCCATTAGCTCCGCCGCGGAGGCAGCCCGGTCGAAACATGGCGATTGCCGCCATGCGGCGATTCTCCTTTGTGCCCTTTGTCGGGCAGCGGCCTTGCCCGCACGAACGGCCACCGGGCTGGTTTATATCGAACGAAGCAAACCCGGGGTGGGTCGGGCCCCCTATTTGGGTTTTCACATGTGGACCGAGGTCTATATTGATGGGCAATGGATTGGGCTCGACGGCACGCTTGGCAAAGGGGGGATCACCCCAGGCCATATCAAGGTGGGAGACCAAAGCTGGTATCAGGAAGATTCGATGGCCCCGTTAATTCCCATTCAAAAACTGATCGGCATGGTCCAGGCTGATATTTTAAAGGTCGATTGATTTTGGCGATTGAGGGGGTACGGACCACCGCTCTACCCCGTACCTACCCCGTACCTACCCCGTCGCCTGGCCGTTCCTCCCCGGCGCCTGGCCGTCTCTTTCAGGAGGATTGAAACAGGATCCTTGCCACCCACGGACAAACCTGGGTTATCCCATTGCTTTTCATTCGGATGGTCACGGTTTTTTGTTGATTCGCGGTTTTTTTTCCAAGGCTTGACAAGTTGGTGGTTTTACATAAAATCCGTTTGCGTTTGATCGACACAATTCATCCCTTCATGGGTCGATCGCCCCTTGTTACAAAAATCACACTTCAACCTTCCGATTTTGGCGTGACGATTACACCATCCCTGTGCCCGATCCCAATCGCGCCTTCATTTGGTTTCCCCTGCCGCCTGGAACATCAGAATGCCAAAATCCAACGGGCTGGGGGTGGAGGGCACAATCCTGCCCGCTCCGCTCCATGAAAGATCGCCTTCAGGGACATTACCAGGCTTCCCTTTCCTGCCACGGTAATGACTTATGCCAACGGCCCATGCCTTCCCATGGGAAATGCGTTCCGGAGAAATTAGGGATAGGGGAATGGCCATCTCCACCTCCCACCAATCGCCCGAACGCCTGGAAGCCACAAACCACCTTGGATCCCACGAAGGGTCCTCCCAACAGGAATCATCAATCCAGCCATTGGGATCCACACGAAAGCGGTAGGCACTGGAATAATCCCGGTCGATGTCAATAACAAGGGCCAAATGTTCCTTGTTTGAGAGGTCCGTGTCATGGCCTCGACGGGTTGTCGAACCGTCTTTTTTCCCTGTGCCCGTCTCCCCGGAGGTGGCTTCTGATTTCACCCGAATGCCCAGGTAAAGAAAGTTGTCATCATGGGCAAAGAAGGCGGCCGGTTCATTAAACCGCCGGTCGGAGGCTTGGGCTTTCTGGCCCTTTTCCTGGGGTGGTCCCCCACCTGGTTTAATGGGGTGTTGGGCAGGAATCTGTTGCCAAAAAGGTTCCAAAAGATTGCCATCCAGCCACGGTTTCCCTTCCCCTTTGCGGCAGGCCCACACAGGCATGGGGGAAGGGCCTTTGCGGCTTGAAAGCCAAAGCTCCATGGCCCCTGCCTTGCGCCAGGCATTGGATTGGGCATCCACGGGCCCGGCCAAATCCTTGCTCATTTTTTCGCAATACTCGCGGGTAAGGCTATGTTCCCCCAGTTTTCGCGAGGCACTCAGCCAGGCAAAACGAATCCTCGGATCCTCAAAAACCATGGACCCGAACACTTTCATTTTCCCCCCCGCATCCACGGAATCCTGGTACCATTTTTTTGCCTCCATGACATTGTCTATAAAGGAGGTCTGGGTAATGATTTTTTCAAGGGTTTGCGGGGTTTTTGGAATCGGCATCGTAAAGGTATTGGCGGCAGGGGCATCATGGATGGCCTGGGCAATCGCCAATCCAGGATTCCTGCCGACACCGGGCCGGGGCTTGCCAACCGGTACGGTAACGGTGCCCTCCCCCCCCTCGCCTTCTGGTTTCCCCCCGGTCTCAAATTGCAAAACACCCTCGCGGAGGACCTGGCGCAATTCATGACGCCTTCTTGCCTCCCCACTGGAATTGTGGACGATAACCCAGGTAGCCGCTTCGATGACCCCCTTGTCGGTTGGAAACCGGTCCAAAAAACGGGTAAACAATTCCCGGGCGAGGTTCCAATTCCCTTGGTCCCGGGCCAATCGTGCCAAAGCCAGATGGACACGGGCTTGCCCGTCCTCATCCACCCCCTTTAGCAAACCCTCCAGGTTTGAACCAAGCTTTTCCGGTTCCACCAGGGCCATTTCGGAGGCCCCAATCATTTGCATGACCTGGTTCTTCCGGCGAATCGTCCGCAATTGGGCCGAATCCATCCCCTTATCCAAGGCAAGGGTCCTCGAAATCATGCGCCATGGAAGGGGATCGGTTACCCCATTCCATGCCCCTTGACCAGTCGCCCCTTTGCCCAATGTCGTTCCCCTTGGCTCCTCTCTCAACCAAATCTCTCCACCATGCCCCAACCGCCTCGCTTCGGCCGGAAAAATCCCTGCCGTAAAATCCCTGAGGCTTTCGCCCAATCGGGAGCGGATTTCCATCAAATCGACCCGCATTGATCCAACCGAGCCTATTACATTCAGAATCTCGGGAACCCTCCAGGGGTGCAGTTGCAATTCCCGAATGTGCTCCGGATACCGGGTCGGATCATTGGCATACGAAATGGCCAGGCCAAGTGACTCATGCAGGAGAAAGGACAATCCATGATGGTTTGGATCGGTCCCGGTCCTTTCCACGATGATTGATTCTGGCCGGGATGACCGGATTGCAAGCACAAGGCTCCGGGTCAGCTTTTCAACCGCATTGCCGCCTAATCGTTCCCCGATTCGTTCGGACCAATCCGCTGCGGATAGGCCGGGTTCGTTGGGATGACCCGACCAGGTCAGCCCTGCGGAAAAACCCGTTGCCCCCAACTTTCTAAGGTTCTTAAATACATCGTTTCCGGCCTGAAATTCCCTTTCGCCGGGCAAACCCTGACTGGCAACCCAGGCCTCGGCATGAACCCCATCCACCCACCCGACCTTTGCAATCATGGCCAGGTTGAGGTGCAACCGATCGGTACCAACGACCAGGGCCCCTGCCCGTTCTCCCCCCCTCCGCAAGGAATTCCAGCTTTGGCCACCATCCATGGTTCCAAGAATGGTCCCCCGATCCCCCACCGCATAACCCTGTTTTTCACTCACAAAATAAAGACCCCTTAGCGGAGCGTTTTGGTGGGTCAATGCCCTGGTCCAGTTCCTGCCTCCATCCTCGCTTTTCGCCACAAAGGAACCAGGCCTCCCCGCGAGCCAGATACCATTTGCCCGCCTGTGGCCCGCCAGGAAATCCACCTGGCCCAAGGCATCATTGGACAAAATTCCGGTAATCGACTCCCACCCCTTGGCCGTTTGGCGAAGAACCAATCCCTGCTCGCCCAAGGCAATCGCACCGGCCACCGGTTCCGCCCCGGAAACACTTTGGGTGGGCTCCTTTTCCTCCCGAAGGGAAGGGTCTGTAACGATGGCCCGAATGGACCGCTTTGCATTGGGATCCACCGTCTGAACGAGCCAGCCTTGGGATGCATTCTGGCCAATCACACCCAGAGGTCCTGCCACGATCAACCCGCCCTCCCGGTCCTTTCGGGCGGAGGCAATAAACCCTTTCACATGGGCACCGGGAGCAGGCTTCCAGGTCAGGCCACCATCCGTTGTTTCCAATACCCCGCCCGGAAAGCGATGATTGGCTTTCCCGATGAACCACCCTTTTTCTCCGGCAAATTGGGCAGAATAAAGGGCGGGGACCTCCCCAGCCAGAATGCGCTTCCAGGAAATCCCACCATCTTTGGTGAAAAGGACCACGCCCGAGGCATCCTCGGGCATCTCATCCTCGTGACCCACCGCCCACCCTTCCAAGGGACTGGTGAATACCACCGATTCCAGGGTGGCCCGTGTGGCAGTGGGCTGTTTTTCCCAGTTCTTGCCCCCATCCATCGTATGCAGGATGGTTCCCTCTTCCCCGACCGCCCACCCTTCTGAGGGATCGACGAAGCACACCGCCCTCAAGGAGGCATCCTGGGGACAGGTCGGCGAATCCCATCCAAAAGCGAGGCAAAAAAGCAATGTTTGTAGCAAGGGATCCCCCTCCATTCCAATGGGCAACCCTGACCTATGCCCTAAAGGGGGGTATTGGGGCAAGGTTAAAAGGAAAAAAAGTGGTTGGTGGTTAGCCCAAGTTACGCAGTTGGGGTGATTTTTCCCGATTTTTTGGCCAATTATGGAACCTGGTTGCGGTTTTTCCCAGGCTTTTGGAGTATGTCGAGTTCAAAAAGGTATGTAGGTTCGACCAGGTTACTTGATATGGCCCGCTCCTTGTGCGATTTTAACAATGGGGTTTGCCATTGTTCCCGGATCTACTGAACGGTTTTAAACCATTTGCCTTGGTTTGAAGGTTGAATTTCGGTGTGGAACAAGAGGCAGATGTTTCCATCTCTCGCCAACATTTGGTTTGTGGTCCAATGGCCAATGGCTCGGGCTTTCAGCCCTCAAATATTTTTTTTGGGGGGGGGTCCGAAACCTGGGCCGTTGGCCCAGGCTGGTATAGATCGGGCCTTTGGCCCGCAGAACCAAAACGGCAAGGGTAGGATTTGACCGGATGGTATTTGTCAGGCCACAGACATGGATTGGCATGCCACCTTCCTATTTTCACCGGCGTATGTTTTTAACGCCAACGGCGTGGTGCCATACCAGCCTGGGGCAACGCCCCAGGTACCCATTCCCAAATTCACATAGGGCTGAAAGCCCGAGCTATCCCATTCCTCAGTCTTTCGCCAATCAGGATCAAACGCCTTGAAACAGAACCTGTAAAGAGGATTTGTAAAGAGGATTTGTAGTCCCGACTTTTGCAGGCTTATTTGACTTTTTGCCGTGAAAAACCTCTGTTATTGAATTTCCCTCTAGGGAGGGGTGGCAGGCGTTGCCTGACGGGGTGGTGCCTTGAGAAATACAAAAATTGGAAGGAGCGGTGGCCCACTTTAACAACCACCCCGCCCTGACGGGCACCCCTCCAAAGTAGGGGAATAAAAGCTATTCCCTGGGGTGGATTTGTAGTCCCGACTTTTGCAGGCTGATTTGACTTTTTGCCGCGAAAAACCTCTGTTATTGAATTTCCCTCTAGGGAGGGGTGGCAGGCGTTGCCTGACGGGGTGGTGCCTTGAGAAATACAAAAATTGGAAGGAGCGGTGGCCCACTTTACGAACCACCCCGCCCTGACGGGCACCCCTCCAAAGTAGGGGAATAAAGGCTATTGCCCGGTGGAGTTGGTTAGGATCGGCTTTTATTCGCTTCCATTCGGCCACGATTCCTCCGCCTGCCGATTGAAAATTCATCCAGTCCAAAGGGCTTTGGACTTTCAGGAAGGGGTCATTTTTGAAAAAAGGATTTAAAAGAGGAATGTACATTCCGAATCGGCAAGCGGCATCGCCAGAAGGAGTTGGTACAATGACGATAAAAGGAGTATTCCCAAGTGGTGACTATTACGATTCAAGAGGCGCAGGCGACGCTTGCTGACCTCATCCATCGGCTTTCTCCTGGCGAAGAGGTGGTGATCACAGAAAACAATCAGGCTGTGGCCAAGTTACTACCAAGTCCTCCGGTCCCCACCACCAACCCCCGGGAATTGGGCACAATGAAAGGGACTGTTCTTTACATGTCCCCGGATTTTGACAAGCCCCTTGGCGACTTTAAAGAGTCCATGGAATGAGGCATCTGATCGACGCCCATACGATACTTTGGGCACAGGATGATCCTGGTAAACTCGGCCGTGAGGCCGTCAGGACCTTGCAAAATCGATCGAATGAACTTCTCTTGAGTGCCGGGACAATTTGGGAGTTATCGATCAAGGTGGGTCTGGGAAAGTTGGTGCTCGGCATGCCTTTTCGCCTTTGGATAGATCAGGCAATGAAGGGTCTCGGGTTAGTCCTGTTGCCGATCATGGTGGATCACGCCGAAATCCAGGCCACATTGCCGTGGCATCATCGTGACCCATTCGACCGGCTCCTGGCGGCCCAATCGCTGGGCGAGGGTGTCCCAATCCTCAGTGCCGATGCGATTTTCGATCGGTATGGAATCAATCGAATCTGGTAGTGTGCTATTTTCCTTCCATTCGGCCACGACCTTTCAGTCGTGGAAACTCAAAGATGAGCCAATATATTTCATTCTTGGCTTGGCTGGCTTCATTTCGGCCACGACCTTTCAGTCGTGGAAACCTAAGAATGTTGCAAGCGGTGTAGTGTCCTGCGACCACTTCAATTCGGCCACGACCTTTCAGTCGTGGAAACCTCGGGCCGAAGCTCGGGAAATCGACAACCTGTCGGACTTCAATTCGGCCACGACCTTTCAGTCGTGGAAACCATGTAA
>SXGT01903968.1_pt1 | contig 11667 bp, 9 predicted proteins | sample 3176221 | NCBI WGS metagenome assembly SXGT01 (sample SAMN11356862, study PRJNA531348) | freshwater metagenome | isolation source: freshwater sample F1-120 | place: China: Fuxian Lake, Yuxi | collected 2017-12-25
CGATTCGACCGCGGCGCCGAGCACCTGGGTGTTGTTGGACACCTGGGCCTGCTTGTTGGGCGCGGCGATCGCGTCGATGTACTTGCGGTACTCGGCCTGGAAATCGCCGCCGAGGAACTTGGCGGCCCGATCGGGCAGGGTTTCCATGTCCTCGGGGGTGTAGGTCCACAACGTGGTGATGGCATCGGCGGCGGTGCCGGCGATGTCCAGCTTCACCTGCACCAGTGCCCGGTCGGTCAGGTACGGCGCCGCATTGGCCCCGGCGAACGCGGCGGCGGCGACGAACACGGCGGCGCCGGCGACGGCGGCCACCTGCACGCCGCGGCCAGGCGGGCGGTGCGGCACCAGGACGGGTTCGGCCACCGTCTCGTCGGACGCCGCCTCGTCAGCGACCGCCTCGTCGGTGTCGGCCCCGGCCTCCTTCTCGACGTCGGCCTCCTTCTCGACCTCGGCCTTGGTCTCGGTCTCGGCGTCCGCCTCGGTGGTCAGATCACCTGAATCAGCCGGCTGATCTTCCACTGCTGTCCCTCCTTGATCGCCGTTGCCACCCAACGACTTCCGGTCTCGATGGTCTGCTTGCCGTCCGGGGTGGTGGTGGTCATCTTGGTCGCGACCAGTACATCGGCGCTGCCGTCGTCGTTCCACCGTTGCACACCGGCTTCCAGCACCTCACCGTTGGTGGGTTCGTTGCGAGCCACCTGCAGCACGATCTCGTTCTGTTTCTCGGTGAACGTCTTGACGAACTCCCCGGTGCCCTGCGCGCGTATCCGGTCGGCATAATCGTTGGCGTTGAACGGATCCAGCGTGGTGTAGGCCGTCATGAAGGCGCGCACGTAGCCGAGCGCGTCTGCGTCGAGGATCTGGGTCCGGCGGTCCGACTCGTGTGAGACCGTCATGAACGTCGCCAACCCCAGCGTCACCGCGATCAACAACGCGGAGATCCCGGCGACCAACGGCAAACCCCACCGCGTCGGCGGATCGACCGGCGCGTAGAAGTACTCCGGTGCGTCGGCCTCGACGACGCGGCGCGGGCTCATTGGCCGCCCCCGGTGCGCGGCTTGGTCAGCACGGACAGGTTCTGCACCTGCCATTGATCGCCGGTCTTCACGAAATCCGCCCGCACCGTGGCGGTGATGAACCGCATGGCATTCGGGTCGCCACCGCGCTGTCCCTGCATCGCCAACAACATCGACGCGGTGTTCGTGGTCGGCGCGGGCTGTTGCAGCACCACGCCATTGACCGTCCAGTACTCGTTGGACACCAGCGGAGCCTTCTGCAGCGCCTCCTGCTGCTCGATCAGCTTCGGCCGGTAGATCTCACTGGCCAGCGACTGCGCGCGGGCGAAATCGTCCTTGGCGGTGCCCGGGGCGTAGCTCAGGATCTGCTCGACGATGCGGGCGCCCTGCGCGGCGATCTCGGCGCGCGCGGTGTCCAACGCGCGGTCCTGGCGGTACACCATCAGATAGCCGGCGGCGGTCGCGACGGCGCACAGCAGCGTGGTTGCCACCAGCCCGATCGCCACCGGCCGGCGCAGGTTCCGTTCGGGTTCACCCACCCGGTGAACCTCGGTGCGCAGCAACAGGTCTGCGAAGGTCCGGTGCCGCCGGTCCCACAGCGGCCACAACCAGCCCAGGAACACGGCGGCGGTGTCCAGCAGATGAGCGAGATCGCGGGCCAGCAGCCGGCCGGTGCCCGCGGGGGTGCCGTCGCGGCCCACCACCCGGATACCGGTGACGGCGCGGCCCACCGTCCAGCCCGTCATCGTCGGAAGCACCCAGCGGTTGACCATCATCGCCAGGCCCGCCAGCACCGCCAGCACGACGTACACCCACCACAACCAGCCCATCAGCGGCGCGGTCCAGGCCAGCAGGGCCAATGTCACGATCAGCGCCACACCGAACAGCACGTCGATACCCAGCGCGGCGGCCCGGGCACCCCAGGATGCGGGTTCCGCAAGCCCGGCCACTTCGGTGTCGTCGATCTCGTCGAGCACGGCCGTCACGTGGTGACCTGGACGAGGTTGGCGATCTTGTAGGTACCGTCGGCGCGTTGCATGGTGACCCGCAGCCGGTAGCCCTGCTCCTGATCGGCGGTCTCGGAATTGGTCACCTTGGTGCGGACCGCCACCAGCACGTCGACGGAGCCGTCGTCATGGTGGCGTTCCACGGCGGCACGCAGGTCAGCGACCTCGACCTGGACGTTGGCGGCCTGATAGGCCTCCATCATCATCGAGCTGTAGAACACCGCCTGGGCGCCGAAATCACCCGTCGCACAATCGACGATCCTGGCCTGCGCGGCGCCCATGGAGGCGGTGTCGGGAGCCTGGGTGGCCGTCACACAGTCCTTGGCGGCCTGCAGCGCGACCGCGTCATCGCGGGCGATCTGCTCGCTCTGCGTATTGGACCGCAGCAGCAGATAGCCGCCCGCGGACAGCGCCGCAGCCGCCAGGAAGAGCACCAGGCAGATGCTGACGAGCCAGCCCTGCCCGAATCGCCCGTGATTCGGTTCCTCGGTGGATTCCCGTTCTGCGAGATCCTCGGGGGAGTCCGCTGTCGATACCTCCGCCGCCTCATCGGCAGCGGCGTCGTTCTCGTTGTCGGTGGGGTTCAGCCGGCTGGTGCCAGCATCTCCTTCCATCCGCTATCTCCTGAGTTACTCGAGTTGGTGACGGAGTACTTGACCCCATCGGGTCCGACCACCTCACCGCTGGACGGGCTGTACACCGCCGATGGGCCTACTGCCGGAGTGTAGATGCACGGGTTGGGTTGCTGTCCACTGCAGGTGACCGTGCCCTGGCCAGGCGGGGTCAACGGGTCGCTGGTCGGCAGCGTCGACTCCGGCGGTGGCAGCTGGCTGGCCGGCAGCGGGTTCATCCCGTTGTTGATCGACGGCGCCGGGATCACCTGACCGGGGTTGACCGGCTGGGTGCAGCGCGCACCCGCGGCGGGGCAGTCGACGATCTGGTTCGGGTCGCCGTACCAGGGGTTGGTGCCCAGCGGGACGTACGGCTCCTCGCTGCGGCACTCCCGCGGGGTGGCGGCCCGCTTACCCGGCACATCGGCGCACGGGTAGTTACGCGCACCGCGCACCGCGTTGGGCGCATCCTTGGGGATCTTGCAGTACAGGCCCGACGGCAGCGGTTCGGTCTTGGTGTCCGCCGGCGACCGCCACTGCGAGGCGGGCAGGAACCCGGTCAGGCAGGGCGGCGGGATGTTGATACCCAGGCCGAAGTGCAGCAGACCCTCGGGAGCGAAGATGGTCGCGGTCTGCGCGATCGCCGCGCCCTGCGGAAGCACCACGAGCACCTGCTCGACGTTCTTGTTGTACCGCTTGAGCATGTCGATGACGACCTCAAGGTTCGCCAGCGTCTGCGGCAACGACTCCCGCACGTCCCCGAACACCGCGTTGAGCTGATCTGCCGTGGGTGCCGCCTGCTGCAGCCCGCTGCGCAGCGCGGCGTCCTTCTCCGCGGTCTGCGCGGTGATGGTGTTCAGGTTGGCGGCCCACCGGGAGATGGCGTCCTGCGAGTTCACCTGAGAGTCGATGATCGGGCCGGAGTTCTCCACGATGTCGGTGACCGATGACAGATTCTCCCGGAAGTCGCCGGCCAGCGCCTGGGTGCCATCGACAAGGCGTTGCAGTGACGGCCCGAGACCGCCGACCGCCTGCGCCGTCTCGTCGAGCAGGACGCTGATCTTCTCCGCCGGCAGCGCCGCCAGGCCCCGCTGGGCCGAGTCGAGCGCCGGACCGACCTCCGCGGGCACCCGGCCCTTGGTGATGGTGTCGCCGTCGTTGAAGTACTGCCCGGTGTTCTCGGTGGACACCAGATCGAGGAACTGTTCACCGACCGCCGACACCGAATGCACATTGGCGACGGTGTCGACGGGCACCTTGGTGCTGTCCTCGATGTTCATCGTCACCCGGGCACCCTGTTCGGTGGGCTCCACCGAGATGACCTTGCCGACGGTCGTGCCGCGGAAGGTGACGTTGGCCGTCTCGTACAGACCCGCCGAGTTGGGCAGGTTCGCATACAGGCGGTACATCCCGATACCGGCGTAGGCCGGCAACCGCAGGTAGCCCAGCGAGAGCACCACCAGCGCCACCACCGTCAGCGCGACGAAGATGAGCAACTGGGTCTTGATCATTCGGGTCAGCAGCATGCTCTACTCCGACCTTTCGATCAGCGGACCGCCGGGCGCGTTGTTCGGGTTCGGCGTGAACCGCACATCCGGGATCATCGTCGCCGGATCGCGGCCCCAGGCCTGTTCCAGTGCCCGCAGCATGCCCGAGATACCGGTACCCGACAGGAAGCCGTTGTCGATGGCACTCAGGGTGAGGTCGATGGTGACCGACACGTTGATGTAGTCACCGCGGATCGCCTTCGGGATGTTCTCGATGTTGAACGGCACCGTCAGCAGCAGCTTCAGCGCACCCACCAGGTACGGCGAGGCCTTCGCCAGCTCCCGCAGCGGACGCTGCAGGTTCTTCAGATTGGTGTTCAGGTTGGCGTTGGTGTTGCTCAACGTCTCATCCGCGGTCGCACTGAGCCGGCCCAGCGCGGTCACCGCATCGGCGAACAGATCCCGGGTCTCCGCGAAATGCTGGATCAGCGGCGGGAACTCGGTGAGCACCCGGTCCAGCGTCTCGTTGCGGTCGGCCACGATGGACAGCAGCCGGTCGGTCGAATCGATGGCCCGGGTGATGTCCTGGCGCTGCTCGTTCAGCTCGAAGGTGAACGTGTCGAGCCGATTGAGGAACTCCCGGATCTCGCCGGAGCGCCCCGTCAGGATCGCGTTGACCTCGTTCTGGATGACCTCGATGTTCGGGATACCACCGCCGGTGAGGATGCCCGAGACGCTGGCCAGCGTCCGCTCGATGGTCGGGAACGCCGACGAACGCGCCAGCGGGATGGTGTCTCCGTTGCGCAGCGGCTCCGGTGACGGGGCCTCGTCCTCGGGCTGGTCCAGTTCGACGTGCTGGGAACCCAACAGCGAGGTCTGGCCGATGCGGGCCACCGCGTTCTGCGGCAGCTCGACACCGGGCTCCAGGTCCACCGTCAGCAGCGGCACCCAGTTCTTCAGCTCGATCTTGCGCACCCGGCCGACGAACACATCGGCCACCCGGACCCGGCTGTTGGCGTTGAGCGCCAATGTCTCCGGCATCTGGATGTAGATCGTCGAGTGCCCGGACTGCGTACCCGGACCACCCGGCAACGGCACGTTGGCGATACCGCGCCACTGCCCACAGCCGCTGAGCATCAGCCCGGCCGCGGCGAGCGCGACCGTGCGGGTGCCGAGTCGTCTCCAGTTACGGCTCATCACGCGCCACCTGCCTCTGCGGGCAGCGGAGGCCCGGGCGGAGCCGGCGCAGCGGGTGCTGCGGGCACGGCCACCGCCGCGGCCGGCGGCGGATCACCGGGGATCACACCGGGCGCCGGGACGGGTGGCGGCCCGGGCTGCGGGTACCACGGCGGCGGCAGCGGGGTGTTCTCGCTGTACGCGTTCGGCGGGCCGGGCAGGTTGCCGCCCGGGGGCACACCGAAGGCCGGCGGTGCCGGCGGCGGCACGATATCGGGCCCACCGAGCAACGCGGCCAGCGAATCCGGGGTCAGCATGTTCGCGGTGAACGGCTGCACCTCGACACCCTGCATACCGGGCGCGACGATCCAGCCCGGCTCGTGGTTGCCGTGCGAGAACAGGGTGTCGCGGGAGAAGATGCCCGGCACGGTGGTGTCCTTGTAGCCCGGGGGCGGACGCAGCCGCGGCTCGGAGTACGCGATCTGCTTGGGCAGCGTCATCGCACCGGCGGCCAGGTTGGCCCCGAACGGGATGTAGTTGAACTTCATCGCATCCATCACCGGCGCCAGGTACTGCGCGCACAGCTCCGCGGACTCCTGGTAGCCGAGCCGGCTGCCGGCCTGGATCGAGCTGCAGATGAAGTTCAGCGGGTTGGAGAAGTTGGTGACGCCGGGCAGCACGGGCAGGCCGACGATGCCGCCCTGGTTGGGCGCCACCACGTTGACGACGTTGGCGACCAGGTTCGGGTAGGCGTGCAGACCGGTCTCCAGCCCGTCGCGGGGTTCGGGCTGCAGGATCGCGTTCGTCACCTCCGCCAGGTTGTTGACGTCGTTGGTGAGCGGTGTGCCGTTCTCGTCGAGGAACGTGCGGGTGGTGGCCAGCACCGAGTTCAGATCGTCCAGCGCGGTGGCGACCTCGCGGTCGGTGTTGGTGAACGAGTTGGTGAACTGCGCCAGATCGTTGTTCAGCGCCACGAACTGCTGGTCACTCTTGTGCAGCGCGTTGACGAAGACGGCCAGGCTCTTGACGATCCCGACGAAGTCACCGCGGCCCTCGTTGAGCGCGCTCACCGCGTCCGACAGACCCTTGAGGGTCTTGTTGAACTGTTCGCCCTTGCCCTCGAAGCCGTCGGCGAACGATTCGACGATGTCGCCGAACGGGCCCTTCGGCTGCTCCGGTGTCGGCCCGAGATCGGCCAGCAGCCGGGTCACCTGATCGCGCACCTCGTCGTACTCGATCGGGACCTGGGTGCGGTCCTCGTCGATGACCGCGCCGTCCTGCATCGCCGGCCCACCGGTGTAGGGCGGGGACAGCTGGATGACCCGGGACGCCACCAGCGACGGGTTGAGGATCGAGGCGCTGGCGTTCTCGGGCACCTTGTACTTGCTGTCCCAGTGCAGGACGACCTTCATCCGGTCGCCCTCGGGTTCGATCGAGTCGATCGAGCCGACCTTGACGCCCATGATGAGCACCTTGTCGCCGGGGTACAGCGCCAGCGCCTGCGGGAAATAGGCGGTGATCGTGGTGGTGGTCAGCTTCTTGTAGACGGTCCAGCCCACGGCGGCGGCGCCCACGGCGACGGCCAGCACGATGGCGCCCATGATGACGGCCGCCTTCGAGAAGCGCGGCAACTGGATGTTGCGGATGTTGAAGATCGTCGACATCTACTCGGCCCTATCCCTGAGATCCGGGCGGAAGGAACGGCGGGTTGCCGGGAAGCGGCTCGGTGCCCACCGGCGAGAGCTGCTGGCCCGGCCCGGCCGGTGGCGGCGGTCCCGGCAGCGGCGGCGGCAGCGGCGCGCGACTCGGAATCGGTCCCGGCGGGGCCGGAACCCCGGGCGGACCGACCGGCACCGTGCGCGCCCCCGGCGGACCGGGCACCTGCGGCACCGGGGTGCCCGGGACATTCGGCGGCAACTGGCCGGGGATGCCTGCGCTCGGGATACCCGGTGTCGGACCGAGACCGTGCGCATTCGGATCGGAGGTCTGCACTCCGACGGGGCCCTGGTAGTTCGGGCCGTACGGGTTGTCGCCGAACGGGCCGACGGTGAGATCCGCACAGGGCAGCGGGTTTCCGGGACGCGGCAGGCCGTCGGCCGGCGGCGTGTAGGAACACGGCGACCCCTTGGGCACGGCCGGGCCCGGGAATTCCGGGGTACCTTCCAGCACCCGCGGTGCCGGCGGCGGCGCGCCATTCTCGAACCGGGTGCCGTTGGGATCCGGGAACTGGAAGGCGGGCAGGCCGGCGTTGCGCCAGAACTCCTCCGGGTTGATGCCGCGCTTCTTGAACGCGGCGTCGACGAAGGGCTGCAGCAGTGTGGGCGGCAGCAGGTTGACCAGCATCACCTTGAAATACGGGCCCGAGGCCAACGCCTCGGCCAGCGAGGTGATGAATTTGCCTGCGATGCTCAGGGTGTCGGCGAGGTCCTGCTTGCGCTCCACCAGGGTGTCGCTGACGGTGTTGAGCTGCGTGAGCACCTTGTTGAGGTTCGGATTGTCGTTGATCAACCCGGAGACCTGCTCGGACACCCCGGAAATGCGTTCCAGCAGCAGGTTGACGGCCTGGCTGCGCTCGTTCACCGCGGCGAGCAGGGTCTGCGCGTTGACCAGCAGCGCGTTCACCTGACCGCTGCGGTCACCGAGCACGGTGGCGATCTTGTTGGCGTTGGCCAGCAGCTGCTTGAGATCCTCGTCGCGCTGACCGAGCGTGTCGGAGAACCGCTGCACACCCTCCAACGCGCCTTGCAGGTGCGGGTAGGTCTGATCGACGGTCTCGGACAACACATTCAGCGACTGCTTGATGGCCTGGGTGTCCCAACCGGACGCCGCCTCGGTGACGTCCAGGAACGCGTCGTAGATCTGGTACGGCGTCTGGGTCTGTTCCACCGGCAGGAAGCCACGCGGTTTCAGCAGCGTGTCACCGCGCGGTTCGACCTCGATGTTCTTGCGGCCCAGCACGGTATCGGTGCGGATCGCGGCACGGCTCTCGGTGCCGATCTGGCGACCGCCGAGGGTGTAGCCGATCTCGACCTTGTCGCCCTTGATCTCCATGCTCTGCACGGTGCCGACGTCGACGCCGGCGATGCGCACCTTGTCGGCGACGCTCAGACCTCCGGTGTCATTGAACTGTGCGTAGTAGGTCGGCACCGCGAACAACATCGGCACGCTGGTGATGCTGGAACCGACACCGATGACCAGCGCCACCGTCAGCACGCCCATCACACCCTTACGGATGCGGTCCGAACCCTGGATTGTCCTCATTGCGGTGTGCACCTCCCCGTCGGCTGGGTGGTGACCTTCACGACGCGGGTCGGGCCTCCCGGCTGAAGGCCGTTGAGCCGCAGCGAGAGATCGCAGGCGTAGAAGTTGAAGAAGTCACCGTAGATGCCACCGGCGCGACCGATGACCCGCAACGATGCCGGGATCTTCGCGACGATGTCGTTGACCTGGTCGAGCTGATCGATCAGCGGCTGCTGGATGGTCTCCAGGTAACCGAACGTGTCCCGCAGCAGCGGCCGGTTGTCGGCCAGCAGATCCGACAGCGACCCGGCGGCATTGCTGATGTCGGCGACCGAGGCTCCGATCGGGTCGGCGCGGTCCTTCAGCCCGGTGATCAGCGTCTCGAAGTTCTTCAACGTGTCATCGAACTGCTTCTGGTGCTTGACGGTGGTGTCCAGGACCGTATTGAGGTTGGTGATGACCTCGCCGATCGCCTGGTCGCGATCGGCCAGCGCGGAGGTGAGCTCAGCGGTCTGGTCCAGGATGTTGTTGATCGTCCCGCCCTGGCCCTGGAAGATCGTGATGATCGAGGTCGCGATGTTGTTGACCTTGTCCGCGTCAAGGGATTTGAACAGCGGGCGGAACCCGCCGACCAGCGCGTCGAGGTCGAGCGCGGGCTCGGTGCGTTCCACCGGAATGGTGCTGCCGGCGGGCAGCACCGCGTCGCTGTCGCCGCGGCGCAGTTCCACGTAGCGGTTGCCGATCAGATCCAGGTAGCGGATCGCGGCGGTGGTCTCCTGGAACAGCTGGAGATTGCGTTCCACCGCGAAGTCGACCCGGACCTGGTTACCGCCGTCGATGAGGACGACGTCCTCGACCTTGCCGACCTCGACGCCGTAGGCGCGCACGAACTGTCCGGCACGCAGGCCGCTGGCGTTCTCGAAAATCGCCGAATAGCCGGTGGTGCGGTCGAATCGGAGCTGCGCGAACACCACGAAGATGATCGCGGTGAAGGTGAGCAGCACCGCGGATATCGCACCGAGCTTGAAGAGAGTTCCTTTGATGCTCATGCGGCTCCCTCGCAGGCTCGGGTCCCGCATGCCAGTTGTCTATTCGTTCCGCAAGCGTCACTCATGGGTTGATCGTGTTCTCCCCCACTTGGCGTCCCCAGACGTACTCAGTCATGATCGGCTGGCCGAGTTCGAAGTGGTTGTACGGGGCGAGGCTCGCGCCGGTGTCCATCACCAGATACGGCATCGGCCACAGGTCGCGGGTGATCGGCTGCCAGCAGCCGGGCCGCCCGCCGGGGCCACCCTTGGCGTTGACGCGGGGCAGGTTGTCCGGGAACACGTACGGGTTTCCGGCACCGAGCACCGAGGAACGCGTCACCAGGGAATAGCCGTTACCGCCCAGTGCCCCGGCCAGTTTGGGCGCCGCATCGTGGTAGTTGCGGATGGTGCAGAACAGCTGCGGGCTGTAGTAGTCCAGCAGCTTCGAGGTGGGCAGCAGGTCTTGCGCACCGCGCACCAGGTAGGGCCCACCACGCTCGAAGATATCGGCGCCGGTGTTGCCGAAGCCCACGGCCGCCATCAACGCCGCGTCGATATTGCCCTGCTCGTCGTTGAGGGCCTGCGCGGTGATCACCGCATTGCTCAGGCCGTCGAACAGGTCCGGCGCCGCATCGGAGTACACCTCGCCCAGGTCGGCCAGGCCGGCGATATCGCGGCGGATCTGCGGCATCCGCGGATTCAGTTCGCCGAGAATGTCATTGCCGTCCACGATCGACTGCCCGAACTTGTCGCCGAGCCCGTCGAGGGCCTGGGCGGCGGCGGTCAGGGTCTGGTTCAGCTTCACCGGGTCGATCTGCTCGGCGATCTTCATGATCGTCTCGAACAGGGTGTTGAACTCGGTGGTGGTGCCGGAGGCCTCGATGGTGGCCCCGCTCGCCAGCCGGGTGGCTGCCGGGTTGTCCGGGGACAGGAAGGAGATGTACTTGTTGCCGAACACCGTGGTGGCCCGCAGTTCGGCCTCCACGTTGGACGGGATGAGCGACAGGTACTTCGGGTCCACGTCGAGGGTGAGCTTGGCTTTGGGAACCTCACCGACCGTGACCACCCCGGCCTCGGTGAGGCGCCCGATCGGGACGCCGTTGAAGGTGACCTTGGAACCCGGGTCCATTGCCAGGCCGGCTCGTTCGGCCATCACCGTCAACTGGACCCGCTTCTCGAAGAAGCCGCGGAACTGCAGCCAGGTCAGGCTCAGGATGAGCGCACTGATCAGTAGCAGCACCAGACCGGCCAGCTTGTAGGGCGGGGTCTTGGGCTTGTTCAGAGGTGCATGCGAAGTCGTCATGGCGCTACACCGTGAGGTTGAAGTTCGGGTCGGTGCCGTACAGCGCCAACGAGGCCAACAGCACCACCAACACGATGGCGATCAGCGAGGTCCGCATCGAGCGGCCCACCGCCTCACCCACGCCCACCGCGCCGCCACTGGCGAAGTAGCCGAAGTAGCAGTGGTTCAACATGATGATGATCGACATGATGATGACCTCCAGGAACGACCACATGACGTCGTCGACGCGGAGGAACGTGTGGAAGTAGTGCTCGTAGGTACCGACCGACTGTGAATAGAACACGGTGGTGACCAGCTGAGCGGACAGGAAGGACAGCAGGATCGCCATCGCGTAGAGCGGGACGATGACGATGGCGCCGGCCATCAGGCGGGTGGACACCAGGTACGAGATCGACTTGATGCCCATCACTTCCAGCGCGTCGATCTCTTCGCTGATGCGCATGGCACCGAGTTCGGCGGTCGCACCGGCGCCGACGGTGGCGGCCATGGCCTGGCCGGTGACGACGGGCGCGACCACCCGGATGTTGGCCAGGGCGGCGAAGAATCCGGTGAAGGCCTCGACACCGATGTTGCCCAGGGAGGCGAAGCCCTGGATGGCGATCAGGGAGCCCGCAGAGAGGGTGACGAAGCCGATGATGGCCACGGTGCCGCCGATGACGGCCATCGCGCCGGTGCCCATGCCGATCTCGGCGACCAGGCGCAGCGCCTCGCGGCGGTAGTTCTTGAACGCGTGCGGAAGTGAACCGACCGCCTGCACCACGAACCAGGCGACATGGCCGATGCTGTCGAGGAATCGGGC
>SXGT01446436.1_pt1 | contig 11664 bp, 8 predicted proteins | sample 3176221 | NCBI WGS metagenome assembly SXGT01 (sample SAMN11356862, study PRJNA531348) | freshwater metagenome | isolation source: freshwater sample F1-120 | place: China: Fuxian Lake, Yuxi | collected 2017-12-25
ACTGATAGTCATTTCAGCCTTCCAATTATTAAAAGTCGTTATAGAAGAAATGGTCAACATGGCCAATGAAGCTTGGCATAGCCCCGAACAAAATTAACTGCTGAAAACTGCTGGGTCACCACGAACTGGAGAATTAAAGTAATCCGCCAAACTATCTGCTGAGAGCCCGCCTCTAGTCCTATGAATAGTAGAATACAAATCAGCTGAAGCAAATTTTCATAGTTGTTTCAAGAAATAGCGGGTTCTGATAGCCCCCAAATCCTTTGAATCATGCAAAGGAACATTCAGCAAAAGAAGCTGCGCCGGTCGGGAATTTTAATCTCCAGTTCGTCGTCTGACGAGCTCATCCCATATTAGCTGTAAAAACCAACGCTTTAAAAATTAACAGGACGCAATAAGCTTGGCGAACGGGTAACCATGGTCTGCTTTGTTTGAGATCAGACTCAAATTAGCCCGGAAGGCTTCACAAAGTTGATTTTAGCTTTGCAAGCCTCCCCAAGAATAGGTCAGTTTGGCAACAAGAAAGACTTTAGTCCGAGTTTGAGAGTTTAGGCTTCAAAACCCATCATTCCTCGACCCAAATCAACTCAACACGGCGATTCTCTGACTTGCCTGCTTCCTTGGCGTTATCAGCAATCGGTTGGGTTTCACCCTAGCCTTTGGCAGGCAACTTGTTGCTGACGCCTTTCATTTTCAAATACTCAACCACCGAATGTGCACGGCGTTGAGAGTTTTAGATTATAAGAATCGCTACGTTCGCTACTGGCATGTCCTTGAACTTCGATTTCATTTTTCTGTGGAAAGACCTTCAGATCTTTAGCGACACCGTCCCGCAATTCCTTGGCTTTTAAACTCAGCTCCGCAGAATCGTATTTGAAATGCTGACCTCTGAGGATCAATCTGACCGCACAGCTTTTTTATCCACCATAGCACCCTTAATAGTACCTGGACATTTGTCCAGACAGTCGTTAACACCATCATCATCCGAATCCAGGCTGCTGCAATCAACCTTCGGGTCGGCAAGAGGTATGATGGGTTCGGACTTGGCCATGTATCGAGGTTTCCCGCCAAACGGAATCACCACACCGAGATTAACCGTCATGTCATGAAACTCATCGGTACCCGGCTGAACCTGGGCGTTGTTATTGTTGTTATAACGCACGTCACTGCGAATCAACAAGTGATCATTCACCTCGAAACTAGCACCGACACCGGCTTCCCCGATAAAACCGGCGCCACAATTGGCGGAAGCACAGGTATGCCTACATTCCTAAGATTCGGTCAGACCCTACTTCAGTAGGGTGTTCTAACGCCAAACCCAATGTCACAATCGGATTACATTGATCGAAGCAACACTGAACCTCAATCTTATCTCGCCATCACCGTTGCCCAGATCGACATTTTTACCGTTACATTCTTGGGAGCAGGTTGGTGAGCAAACGCAAATTGATACCTTTTCTGACGCTGGCCGTCAACCCGTTGACGACAGCGTCCGCCGCTAATTTCAACAGCGGCGATGCGGCCTTGGCCGATGTCGCCGTGCCTTTTGTCGCTAACGTTGGGCAGTTGCCGCCGTCGGTCGCATTTTATGCGCCGACCTTTTCCGGCAACACCTTCGTTACCCGCGACGGCGAGCTGGTCTATGCGTTGCCGGAGGTGGCTGGCAAACCGCCGATAGCTTTACGCGAGCACTTCGTTAATGCGCATCCGCAAGCCCAAGGCAAGGAGCCGAGCGACAGCAGGATTGGCTATCTGCAACGTCAGGGCGAGCAGGTGCGCACCAAGCAAGCCGAAAGCTTCAAGCGACTGGATATGGGGGAAGTCTTCGACGGTGTGCGTGTGGAACTGGTTGCGAAAGGCCGTAAGGTTGAGAAGTTTTATACCGTGGCACCTGGAGCCGATCCGGCGCTGATAAGGATGCGTCTGGCCGGTCAGCAGGGCTTGCATGTCAATCAGGACGGAGCCTTGCAGGTACAAACCGCCAACGGTGCGGTGCGTTTCAGCAGTCCAGTCGCCTGGCAGGAGGACGTTCAAGGCAACAAACAACCTGTGACCGTGAGCTATGTGGTGAACGGCGACAGCTATGGTTTTAGCCTCGGCGAATACGACCGTCAACGTCCGGTGATCATCGATCCTCTGCTGCAAGCTACCTATTTGGGCGGCAGCGGCACGGAAACCGTCGTCAACCTCAAAATCCATCCACTGAGCGGCGACGTGTATTTGCTGGGAAAAACCCTCAGTCCAGGCGCCGGTTTTCCCAACACCCTGCCGAAAACCGCCAACGGCTGGAAAACCCAGCAGGCGTTCACCACCACGCCGTATATCTCTCGCTTCAGCAGCGACTTGAAAACATTGAAGCAATCGACCTTCCTGCCCAACAACGCCGGCAACTCCGGCACCTTTGCCGACGGGAAAAAGGACAATCTGCTGTTGCATCCGGTCAACGGCGATGCCTACTTGTTTGTCTGGGGAGCAAAGACCGAAGCCATCGCACAGTATCCGTTCGCCGGCGGCACTCAGGCGGCTTGTAACGGTTATTGCAACTATATCGTGCGTGTTTCCGAGGATTTGACGCAGGCGGTGCAAGCCACGTTTTACGATACCCCGACTCAATCCGGTCACCGTGACGACCGACACGGCGTGACTATCAGCCCGATCAACGGCGACCTCTATGTGGCCGGTATCGATGACCGCACCAATAACGATCAGGCTTCGGTTAAACGCATACCCGCCAATTTAAGGTCCGCCATGACCGTGAAAATCTTCGGCGCCAGCGGCGGTAAAAATGCTGCGATGGCCGTGGCCGTGCATCCTGGGAACGGCGATGTGTATGTGGCCGGGCAAACCTACTACAACGATTTCCCCGGAACCGCCGGTGGCTATCAGCCCAACAACAATTCGCAGCCCAGTATCGGCATGAGGTCGGACGGTTTTATCGCCCAATTCCCGGCGGATTTATCGACATTGAAACAGGCAACCTACTTGGGCGGGTACTACGACGAATACATCGACCAGCTCGCTTTCGATAATAGCGGCAGCTATCTGTTTCTCGCCGGGGCTACGCGTTCTTCCAACTTCCCGGGGCTGGCCGGAGGCGCCTACAGTAATCAACCGGGTACCAATAGTTGGTATTCAAGCTTTGTAGGCAAAATCTCCACTGACTTAAAAACCCTGGCGCAAACCACGATTAGCGAATATGCCAATCAGTACCAAGATGGAACGCACATGGATATGCTGATCAATCCTCTCAACAATGAAGTGTTTGTCATCGGCAACGGCTTGTACTATAACAACGACCCGGCAAAAACCTACGGCTATCCCTATGTGGAACACTATGCCGCTGATTTGAAATCGACCTTAGGCGGCGTGGCGCTGCAAACCGACAACAAACATAGCGGCACTGCCTGGACGTTCTCGCCAGCCGACGGCGATTTGTACATCGCCGGCCAACAAAGCGATACCGGCACAATCTTCCCGAAAACCGCAGGCGGCGCCCAACCGGAGCCGGCAACCAACAGCGGCGGCAATTACGATGCCTATATCGCACGCTATACCTCGGACGACATCGAGCCTAACGTGCCCAAAGCCGATATTCAGGCCACGCTGAACAGCAATGTCGATAGCGTGATCGTCGGCAATCCGGTCAGCTATACCCTGACCATTGCTAACAACGGACCGGATGCGGCAAGCAGCGCCAAAATCGTTGCGACGCTGCCGGCTGGCGTAAACTTCGGCTCCGCCGCAGGTTGTAGCCTCAGTAGCAGCACCGTGACGTGTAACGTCGGCGCGTTGGCCAATGGCGCCACCCGCAATTTCACCCTTACCGCCACGCCGGTGCAAGTCGGCGGTGCCACCGTCACAGTCAACGCGACAGCCAACGAGAACGATCCGGTCGCGGAGAACAACAGCACCATCAAAACCATCGCCGTCACCGCCGCACCGCCAACCGGCGCCGATCTGCAAGTCACGCAAACCTCTGGGTCTTATAATGTTGAGGTCGGTACGGTATTGAGCCTGCAGCTAGATGTGATAAACAACGGCCCGGAAACCGCCAGCAATGTCAAACTCAGCAACCAATTGCCGCTGATCGGCAACGTCTTATCGTTGCCGGCAGGTTGCAGTCAAGGAAGCGGTAATTTGGTCAATTGTACGCTGGGCATCATGGCGCAAGGCGCGACCCGCAATCTGAACATCCTTGTCGGTGCCGCAACTCTTGGCAACTTCACCAATAATGCCAGCGTCAGCGCCGATCAAAGCGACCCAACGCCCGGCAACATCAGCATTAGCAAACCGGTCATCGTCAGTCCGTCGGTAAACAGCGGCGCGCCGGTAGACATCAGTCTGTCGCTGCAAGCTTCGCCGAAAAAAATCAAACTGCCGAAGAACGTGGTGAGACCAAAAGTGATCACGTACACGCTGCAGGTCAAAAACAAGCTAAAAACCCCAGCCAACAACGTTATCGCAGCCCTCGATCTGCCTACCGACGGCAGCTTTATCTCGGCCACCGCCGGCTGCAAGTTGCAGGAAAATCGTCAGGTGGTTTGTTCGATGGCGACGCTGAAAGGCAAGCGCTCGGTGAAATGGAAGGTCAAGCATAATGCGCCGATCGTGCCGGCTACCCTCCAATCGTCGGCCACTAGCAAAGCCGATGGCAGCGAACAAACGCCGGGTAACAATGTCGCCGGGGGTGCCGTGGTTGTGGTACGGTAGGCTTGTCTTGTTAGCGGGACCAAAATGTTTGCGTAAGACGGGTTTTGTAAACTATGCCGTTAAGTTAATCCCTATTTATACTGTCGGCGAGGCTTTGACTTTGTTTTATGCCGAGGAGAAGATCACCCAGGGCGTTGCCGTTATTGAGTCTTGGCAATCAGATCAAGGATGGCAAACACTGGGTCCGGGTCGATTTTCTGGAGTAACCAACCGAAGAGGCGATAACGCAGACTGGCAATAGCATAGCTCAGGTTTGGCACTTTGGCCTTGTGGATATTGGCCGGTGTTTCCTGTTCCTGAGGATAGGTCATCGCTTTAGCGATGATTAGCCGTGAAGGTTTTGGCCTGGACATCTTGGCATATGGCTTCTGGGGATTCGCCGGAGAATTGTTCGATCATTAGCTGATGCTTGAGGACTTTGAGGGCTGCTTAAATGCCCCAGCGCTGATGGTCACCTTTCTTTGGGCAATCTGACGGTAAGCTGATTTTTCAGGATTTCCGATAAGTCTCAGTAAAAAACCTACCAATTTATCGACTGAACCTTTATGCTAGCAATCATTGTTTATCCTATAAAATTGGATTATTGAATAGAACTATTGAGGGAGATGCTAGATGATTCAGTTGACGTACAAATTACCTCATTTAGCATCGTTCAAGGTTTGACGCTCCCCATTTTAATCGGTCTTTCAATTGTTTAAGCACGACACATTCAATTTTTCACATAGTAGTCCAGTTCTGATATTGCCAGCTACAGCTGAAAATGTAACTATGAGCTGGCCTAAGCTAGATCCAAATTTTGCTGTAAAAGTGAAATCGTCAGACGGTAACAATTCTTTATTACTAACCACCTGTAATAGTATTCGCTGGTTGCCTTAACCAGATGCAAAACAGCCTTCAACATTCATCACGTATATGCGCCGATTAATATCAACCCAATTAATAGTATGACCAATACCCATTGGACCAATAACAGCGGTATGAATAGCCTGAATACCAATTATTATAAAAATTCTGCCGCCATTGATTACGCCACTCATAGTTATCCAGATCGGCCTGACGGGCTTCATCGGCTATTTTGAGCAATTCCTGACCTTCCTTATCACCCCGACTCACCGAAATAGACAACCATTTTTGCGCTTGGGCAAAATCCGCGCCCATTTCCTCCAAACCCGTCAAATAAACCCGACCCAAAGCTTTTTGCGCTTCGAAATCGCCTTTTTCAGCCGCTTCGCGCATCCATTTGATCGAGCGATAGCTATCTTGCTTGACGCCATCGCCTCTAAAAAAACGCAAAGACAAATCATATGCAGCACGCGGGTCTGTCGCAGCCATTTGCTCGAGAGCGGCAATCTTGTTTTCTTCTACAGTATCCCTGGGTTCAGGTTGAAAAGAGGTATAGTTTTTGGGCCGTTCATTGCAACCGCTGCTATCACATAAAGTCATGTTTTGTGGCTTTGGCGCTTTCTGAGCGCACGCCGAAACCAGTAATAAAATCAAAAAAGTCATCAAGATTTTAGAGATTGATATTCGAACTCTCATCGGTAAATTCCTCTGTGATTTTGATCAATTGTTGTATTATCCCCTCAGTTTGGCTGGTATCTTAGCCATATTCAACAAAAACTTTAGTGTTCCTGATTCTGGAGGATTTATGGTCGTTAAACATTCGCAAAACAAATTAATCCTGGCTACTGTGTTGGTACTGAGTGGCTGCGCCCAGCCCGGCGTGCAAACGGGTGGCAGTAGTAACATGGTGACAGGATCAGCGGGTGGAGCCAGCAGTGTCAATGCCAATAAATCCCTGGAACGTTGCGCCGAGCCATTGGGCACGCTGGCAGTCAGTGACGGCCGAATCAGCGGCGCTAGCGGCGTAACAACTGTAGACCCTTTGATCAGATTGGCTATTCAACAATCGAATTGCTTTGTGATTACCTCAATCGGTAATCTGGCGACTGAATCTCAGCTGGATCGCATCCTGGATAAACAAAGAAACTCCGGCGAATTCCGCGCCGGTTCCAAGCAGGAAAAAGGCCAGCAAGTCGCTGCTGATTATTTCATGGATCCGCAAATCATCGTCGCTAACGAGGCGACCAGTGGCAGCGGCGCCAGCGTCGGCGGTGCATTATTGGGCATCGGTTTGAATGCCGCCGGTTTAAGCTCGGTAGCGGCAGGTGCGGCAGCGGTTTCAGGCTCCATGGAAACCCGCACCAGCGATGTGGCGTTAACTTTGACGGACATCCGCTCCAGGGTACAAATCGCCATTGCTCAAGGCAGCGCCACGGCCAATAACATGAGCGGTAGCGGCGGCGGTGCATTTGGCGGCTGGAGTGGCTTGTTCGGCGGCGTGGGTGGCGGCAGCATCAGTGCCTATAGCCGCACCCCGGAAGGTATAGCGATTGCCGCAGCGTTCTTCGATGCCTATAACAATATGGTTATTTCCTTGAAGAACTACACCGCTCAAGACGTCAAAGGCGGCATGGGTCGTGGTGGCGCCTTAAAAGTCAATTAATTCTGATCAGTAGATATGCCGCTTAGCCTTTGAATTGCAAACTAAGCGGCATGCCACCAATCCGGCTCGACTCAGCCAATCTTCATCATTAGATGCATCATCTCGGTATCATTTCTAGATTTAAGAAAATATTATTAACAATGGCACTAATGATGCCATTGACAGCCTTCAGTGATGATCAGACATTCCAGCAGTATCAGTGTGATGCAGACATACGCTTTGAAGTTCGTTTTCCTGAATCAGACCGGCTCGAGATCCGCCTAAACAACACCCTCAAAAGTTTGCCACAAGTGATGGCCGCCTCAGGTATTCGTTACAGCGATGGAGAAACCACCGTTTGGCTTAAAGGCGATACCGGCATGCTGGAACAACATAATCAACTTGTCGCCACCAATTGCCAATTGCTGGCAATCGGTGAACCGTTAACCCCCATTCGAGATGCCGCTTCGGGTGTCGTGTTTATTCCTCCGGCTCGCTGGACAGCAGGTCAAGTGCAATTGGCAGCTCAATCCGGTTCGGAAATTCCGGTTTATGGCGAAAACGCAGACATACAATTTTCCTATCGGTTTCGTGACGCACAGAATCAAGCGCTTCCGCTATTGGATATAACGGTGTTTCCTCAATCCAGTTGGGATAGCTATGTAGCCTCTGATTCGGTTCCTGAAGGCATACTTTTAGGACAGGATGGACAACGCGTGTTTCTGGCCCAACTTCCTGCTCAACCGGCAACCGACCCAATCTCAGCCAATGACAAACACTATCGCGCCCTGCAAATCAGCGAAGAAGAACTAAAAGATGGGTTTTCCATGTACGGCATCGTGGCCAATAATCGGGTGGAAACTGTCACTGCTAAAATTTCCTGGCTGGATCGCGCACTATATCCGGGCGCGACATTAACTGTCGAACTGCGCAATGTCTCGCGCATGGACGCCCCTGCAGAAGTCATTGCCAAGCAACAAATCACTCTGGAAAATGGCGCGCCGCAAACCATTACGCTCAAATTCGCTCCGGAAGCTATCAACCCCAGATACACTTATTCAATTTCAGTTCGTATGGAACGAGAAGGGCAATTAATCAAAATTAGCGACACTCATACGCCGGTATTGACACATGGCGCGCCGCGAGAGGCTGAAATTCTGCTCAAATCAATCAGATAAAACTGTCAGTGTCGGTTTGAATTGCTTAACAAGCCAACCTGCATTGCAAAATTTTGTATACTAGTCCTCAATTCACATTCATTTCTTTTATCCAGCCTATTGGCTGAATCAGTTTTTGACTGATCAGCAATCCGATACTGTCATACCTACCATCACCCAGTTATGAGTCAACACAAAGATAATCTGACTACCGCAGGCAAAGAGCCGCCCAAAATGCCCGGCGCGTTGCCGCTTTTGGGTCACATGCTTGAATTTGGTAAAAACCCATTCAGCTATATGATGAAACTCAGAAACAGCTTGGGGGAAATCGGCGAGTTTCGGATGTTTCATCAAAAAATGGTACTGATGACCGGCCCGGAAGCCAATGAAGCCTTTTTTCGCGCCCCGGATACCCAACTGGATCAAAGCCAGGCTTACAAAATCATGACGCCCATTTTCGGCAAAGGCGTGGTTTTCGACGCACCGCCGCATAAAAAAGATCAACAGCTGAAAATGTTGATGCCGGTATTGCGTGATAAACCCATGCGCGGCTATGCACAAATCATTGTGCAGGAAGTCGATCAAATGATCGCCAACTGGGGTGAATCCGGTGAGGTCGATTTGCTGGAATTCATGAAAGAACTGACTATTTATACCTCCAGCCACTGCTTACTGGGTGACGAGTTTCGCTACGAGTTAAACGAGGAATTCGCCGAGATTTATCACGATCTGGAAAAAGGCGTTAATCCGCTGGCTTTTGTATTTCCGTATTTGCCGTTACCGGTATTTCGACGCCGTGATCGTGCCCGCGCCAGACTGCAAGAACTGGTCACCGGCATTATCAACAAACGCGCCCAGAAAGCTGAAAAAAGCGAAGATGCCTTTCAAATGCTGATCGATGCAGCCTACGACGATGGCAGCCGCTTATCCCCGCACGAAATTACCGGCATGCTGATCGGCACCATATTTGCCGGACATCACACCACTGCAGGCACCGCAGCCTGGACTTTATTGGAACTGGCCAAAAGACCTCAATACATGCAAGAGGTTCTGGTGGAACTGGATAGCTTATTCGGAGACGATGGCGAAGTCACCTTTCAATCCTTACGTGAAATCCCTAAACTGGAAAATGTTATTAAAGAAGTGCTGCGCTTACACCCGCCGCTGATTTTCTTGATACGAAAAGTCATGCAGGATTTTCATTTCAAAGACTATACCGTCAAGGCCGGAAAATACGTTTGCGCTTCACCCCGTGTCTCACATCGCATCGCCTCAATTTTCCCGGAACCGGAAAAATTCGATCCTGAACGTTATTCAGAAGCTCGCCAGGAAGATGCTCAGCCTTTTAGCTGGATCGCGTTTGGCGGTGGTAAACATAAATGCACGGGTAATGCTTTTGCCATGCTGCAGCTGAAAGCCATCATCAGCATTTTACTGCGTCGCTATACCTTTGAAATGATAGGCGATCAAGATACTTATCAGGATGACTTCACGCAAATGGTGGTACAACCGGTATCGCCCTGCCGAATCCGGTACGTCAAACGCAAACCAAAAGTTGAAAGCAAAATCCAGGCAACGACTCAGAACGCTACAAACAGCGAAGCTGTCGGCCAAAGTTTTCACATCCATATCGACCGCCAGCTATGCCAGGGACATGCCACCTGCATGAGCGAGGCGCCGGAACTATTTCAGGTCGACGATGAAGGCAACCTGACAGTTTTACAAGAAAATCCAAACCTGTCTTTCCTGGAAATGGCTAAACAAGCCGGAAAATACTGCCCCAATAAAGCAATCAAAATAGAGATGAATCATGGCGACCTATCCCAGAGCTGAACTAGAAGAAATGGTGGAACGTTGGCTGCAAGCCAATCGGGACGCCGAAAAAGAGGGTAACTGGCCCAAATATCTCGGCGCCATGTATACCGATGATGCCGAATATCGCTGGAATATAGGCCCGAATGAAGAATTCGTGGCGCGTAGTCGTAAGGAAATCGAAGAGTGGGCGTTGGGCGTGCAAATGGAAGGCTTCGAAGAATGGCGTTATCCGTATCACCGTATTTTGATCGACGAAAAACAAGGCGAGGTCATAGGCTTATGGAAACAAGTATCGCCTGCATTGCGCGAAGACGGCAGTCATTATGAAGTAGCCGGTATCGGTGGCTCCTGGTTTCGTTACGGCGGCAACTACAAATGGGAATGGCAAAGAGATTTTTTCGATCTGGGCAACGTGAAAGCCTTATTCTTCGAATTGGCTGCCGACGGCAAATTGGATCCGGCAGTAAAAAGAAAAATAGGTAAACTGGCCAAGGGGCAATTACTGCCTGGACATGAACGTTTGCGCCCTCAACCTAGCTTGCTGAAAAAGCTGAAAGGCTTTTTAGCCATGGTGCGTATCGCATTATTTAATAGCTAATTAATCAACTTTAGCGCGAGGTTTGGGGGCAAGCCAAACCTTTCACTTCTTCAGGAAACTCGATGTTGAAAGTAAAACCTGCCTGGAAAAACTGGCAACTTTTCAGCGACCAAGGTCGACATATTTGGGCATTCAAGCCAGTCAGCCAAAATATTAACGAGCATTTGCACAATGCCGATGCCGTTTCTGATGCAGAAATCGCCGAGTTCGGCATAGACTTCAAATTCAATAAACTGGACAACCCCAACTCGGCGGATCAGGTTTACAGACATCAGGCGATTCAGCAAAAATTCCGCACCTTTACCGGATCCATTCCACAAGCCAAAAACGCTGAAGACCAAAAAGTCCTGGACGCGCTGGTTCATGGCATTCATTATTTTTCCCATTTGCAATCCGATGACGGGCATTGGCCGGGCGATTACGGCGGCCCACTATTCCTGTTGCCAGGCTTGTTGATCGCTTCTTATATATCTGAAACACCTTTTCCCAAGGCACATCGGGAAATGATGAAGTTGTACTTGTTTAATCATCAAAATCCGGATGCTGGCTGGGGTATGCATATCGAAGGTGAATCGACCATGTTCGGCACCGTCATGCAATATATCTCCTTGCGAATTTTAGGTGTCGATAAAGAACATCCAGCCTTGATTAAGGCCAGAGCCTGGATCAAGGAAAACGGCGGTGCTTGTGGCATCCCTTCCTGGGGAAAGTTTTATCTATCCATTTTAAATCTATATGACTGGCAAGGCTTTAACAGCCTGTTTCCGGAGATGTGGCTATTCCCAAAATGGTTGCCATTTCATCCATCACGCTATTGGTGTCATAGCCGCATGGTTTATTTGCCCATGGCCTACTGCTATGCGCATAGAATTAAAATGCCTGAAAACGCCTTGATTCTG
>SXGT01579453.1_pt1 | contig 11664 bp, 11 predicted proteins | sample 3176221 | NCBI WGS metagenome assembly SXGT01 (sample SAMN11356862, study PRJNA531348) | freshwater metagenome | isolation source: freshwater sample F1-120 | place: China: Fuxian Lake, Yuxi | collected 2017-12-25
CTTGCCGAAACGGCGGGGGCGGGAGAGGAAATAATATTTTCCCTCATCCACCATCCTTTGGGCCAAGGCCGTCTTGTCGACGTAGTAATAATGGCCCTCTCGTATTTCACGAAAGGTCTGGATGCCGATGGGGAGTTTTTTACGGTGCATGGCATAGGCGGATTTCGGGGGATGAGGCATTGTACCTCGCCGCCATAACCCGTACTGATGGAAACCCCTGGGGTTGCCTGACATGGCCAAACAACTCACCTTCACGAATTCGGCTCAGATCTCGACAGCGTGGCAGCCGGTGCCATGCCCTGTCCATTATGACTCCGCTGGGAGATGAGGCTTAAGGAATGCGAGATGGCCGGAAATCACACGCTTCATCTGCCCCCAATCCGGATTTTTGACCCTTGCTGACGAAAAACCCGGCCAGAGCCGGGTTTTTTGTGTGCGCGAGGGAGAGGCGTGCGCCTCTCCCGACCCGGCATCAAGCGACGTTCTGGGCCGCCACCATGAAGTAGAGCATGGGGATGGAGAACAGGGTGTTGAGGCGGCTGGTCAGCATGGCGAGGCGGGCGGCGGCTTTCTTTTCGTCTGCCGTGGCCTCGACCATGCCAAGGGCGATCTTCTGGTTCGGCCAGATGATGTTCCAGACGTTAAAGGCCATGATCAGACCCAACCACATGCCAATGCCGATGTACGTGAAGTAACCGCCCTTGAGATAGCCGAGCGCCAGCGCATCACCCAGGGCGCCGAACCCTTTCATGCTGATGACGATCAGGCCCGTGACCACCGTCACCAGCGCTGCCCAGCGGAACCAGAACAGTGCAGTGGGCGCAATGACCTTGCTAACGGCAGGCTTCTGCTCATCCGGGATTTTCGGCATGGAAGGAATCTGCACGAAATTAAAATACCAGAGCAAGCCGATCCACATGATGCCTGCAATCACATGCAGCCAGCGAAACAGGAAGCTGAACCAGTTGTGATCGAGCGAGAAGGCACCGCTGGCAAACGCCAGAATCACCACGAGACCTCCGCCAAACGCCAGGGCGCGTTCCAGCTTATCGAGGCCCAGCTTGGCCAGTGCCTCTATCAAAATTAGCATGACTTTTTTCATAGTTGTTCTCCGATGCGTGCAATAGAAATGCCCAAACGGGATTCAGGCCGCCTCAGGGTAAGCGCTTGTTGCCGGCGAATCAAACCCGTTGAAGTACGCAGGCCACTTCAGCCGATCACGAGCACCCTTTTCCCGACCGTATGGCCCGCCTCAAGCTGGCGATGAGCCTCGGCGGCCTGTTCCAGCGGCATGACCTGACTGACATGCAACCTCAGCCGACCCTCATCAATCCAGCTGGCGCATTGTTGCAGGATATGAACCTGATGATCGCGCGCTGCATCCAGCCCGCGCAGCTGCGGGGTCAGCATCAGCTCGAAACCGATGCGCAGGTTGCGGAGCCGGGCTTCGGCCAGTGGGACATGGCCGGGATCGAGCAGCGTGACGAGATCGCCAAAGTGGGCGGTACAGCCGATGCTGCGGGCGAATACTTCCGGCCCGACCAGATCCGCCACCAGATCGGCACCCTGCCCCCCGGTGAGCCGGTTAACCTCGGTGACGAAATCCTGCTCGCGGTGGTTGATCACCTCATCCGCGCCCCAGTCTCTGGCCAGCGCCGCATTTTCCGCCGACCCGACCGTGGCGAGGACACGGGCACCGCGCAATTTGGCGAGTTGCAGGGCCACATGGCCGACGCCGCCGGTGCCGGCATGAATCAGGACGGTTTGACCGGCTTGCAGGCGGCCCCGGTCATAGAGCAGGCCCCAGGCGGTGATGAGTACCAGCGGACCGGCGGCGGCCTCGGCAAAGTCCAGGGTGCGCGGCATGGGGGCGGCCCAGCGCTGATCGAGCATAGTGACTTCGGCGTAGTTGCCGGGCTCGCCGCCGAGCCCGCCATGACAGAACCAGACGCGGTCACCGGCGCGGAAGCGGTCGACTTCGCCGCCGACCGCGATCACCTCTCCGGCACCATCGCAGCCGAGAATGGCCGGCAGGGGACCGGGCCCCAGCAGGCCGTTGCGGCGAATCTTGGTGTCGATCGGGTTGATGCCAGCGGCATGCAGGCGAACCTTGATCTGGGTCGGGTACTCGATGCGGGGCTCGGGGAGGTCGTGGAGTTCCAGTACCTCGACGGGACCGGTTTGGGTCATCAGTATGGCTTGCATGGGGCTCTCTGTGGTCGTTGGTGGATCAGGGCACCCAGTGCCCCACGGTAAGTGGCTCGTCTGAGCCGGAATCAATCGGGCGGCGCAGGCCAAGAAAATGGCTGTTCCAGTAGGGTGTGTCCAGCGGCCCGACCACCACCTCACCCCTGGCACTGCTGGCATGAACCATCCGGTCATGGCCGATGTAGATGCCGACGTGCGAGTACGGCTGGCCCGTAGTGTTGAAGAACAGCAGATCACCCGGCTGGCGTTGTCTTTCGTCGGGTTCAGGCAGTGCCATGGCCATCTGATAGGCCGTGCGCGGCAGGCGAACACCGTATTTGCCGTAGACATACTGCACCAACCCACTGCAATCGAAGCCTCGTTGCGGCGTTTCCTCACCCCACCGGTAGGGAATGCCCTTCATGCTCAGGGCATGGCGCACCACTGCCAAATTGATCGGCGAGCGGGCGGGACGTGGGGGAGCTTCCGGCTGACTGGCGCAGCCATCAAGCAAACCCAGCACAATGCCCAGAATCAGGCAGCGGCAGCGCCGTAGGGGGAATGCGGAAGAGGAGGCGGGGTAAAGGATCATGTTTTGAGGACCAGACTGTAGATTCAGCCGCCGACAGAAACCGTCAGGTCGACCACTGCTTATGGTAATCCTCATAGGCATAGGATTTCATGTGCTGCATTCGCCCACCCGGTTTTCGCAGGTAAACCGAGGGCAGCCCATACCCATTGAACCAGCTGGCCTTGATGAGCGAGTAGGCACCGACCCGCTCGAACGTGACCCGATCACCCACGGACAGGGGCCGGGCAAACCGGTATTCACCAAACAAATCTCCCGCAAGACAGCTACACCCTGCCAGCAACACGGCATGGGCACCCTCGGACCGGTGCTCCTTCAGTGGCGGTGCGCGTTGATATTCGAATACCTCGGGCAAATGCTGGACGCCGGTATCCAGCACGGCAATGGCCTGGCCGTCGCGCTCAAAACAGTCGACCACGGTGGTGAGCAGGCTGCCAGCCTCGCCGACAATGGCCTGGCCCGGCTCCATCCAGACCTCCAGCGCATGCCGCTCGCGGAAGGCGCGGATGACCCGGCCCAGGGCCAGCGCACCGGCTTCCGCCGGCGGGTCATACCCGCCACCAAGATTGATCCACTGCAAGGCATCGAGCCGGGTGCCCAGCTGCTCTTCAAGCTTCTGCAGAATGGCCTGTAGGGGACCGGCATCCGTGGCACCAAACTGGGTATGAAAGTGGATACCCGAGATACGGCTTGCGAGACCGGCGTCTTCCTCCAGTGCGGCCTTGAGATCTTCCAGCGGTATACCCAGCTTGGAATGAGCCCGGCAGGGATCGTAGCGGGCATCGGCTATCACCGAATGCCGGGGATTGACGCGGAGCCCCACCGGGACGGAGGCGTCCAGCGCTGGGAGCAGCCGCCGGCACTGTTCGAGGCTATTGAAGCTGACCGTCGTGCACTGTTGCCCCAGCGCGGGCATCTCACCCGCACGCAAGCCGGGCGTCGTCAGGTGTACCGCAGCGACCGGGTGGGAGAGGGTGTTGAGGATGCCGGAGGCCAGACGCGCCTCAAACAGGGAGCTGACGGAAAAGCCTGCCACGGCGGGCGCGATCAGCTCCAGAATACCGGCGAACGGCTGTGCCTTGATGGAGTAGAGGAGATTGACTCCGGAAATCTCGCGGATCCGGTCAAACAGGGCCAGCCGATCACGAATACCGCGTTCGTCATAAATGAAAGCCGGTGTCGCTAACGGCGGTGCGTCCGCATCATGGGGCAAGGCTGGCATGGCAGGGAAAAAAGCAGCAGGCCCGGTAAATCCGGGCCTGGCGGAATAATGATCAGCGATCCCCGTGCCCCGTCCACTCACGCACCAGTTCGGTAGCGGCCATCGCATAGAGGGGACTGTGGTTGTATCGCATGATGGCGGAAAAATTGTGGAAGGTGATCCAGTACTCGGGGCCCGTTTCCCCGGCCAGCTGCACCAGACCCGCCTTGTGTCCGCCCGGCACCGGCTCGGCGGGGGTCACCCCAAGACTGGCCAACTGCCCCAGGGTGTGAGTGGCCTTCGGGTTTCTGGTGCTGACGGCCTCGCGGTAACCGTCACCGCTGACCCGGGCAGGCACCGCGACCGGTGCGCCGCTCTGCCAGCCATTCCTGGCAAAATAGTTGGCAACGCTGGCAATGGCATCCGCCGGATTGCTCCAGATGTCCCGCCGCCCATCACCGTCTCCGTCCGCCGCCAGCTTGCGGTAGCTGCTGGGCATGAATTGCGGCATGCCCATGGCGCCCGCGTAGGAACCCAGCGGCGTCAGGTAATCCATGCCTTCTTCGCGGCAGAGCAGCAGAAACTGTTCGAGTTCGCTGCGAAAGAAACTCGCCCGCCTGGGGTAATCAAAAGCCAGTGTCGATAACGAGTCAATCACCCGGTATTTACCGGGCTTGACCCCGTAGGCACTTTCAATACCGATGATGGCAGTGACCATTTCGGGTGCCACGCCGTAACGGGATTTGGCCTGCGACAGCGCCGCCGCGTTGGTGGCCATGAAGTTCTGACCGCCATTGATACGCTTTTCGGTGAGAAACAGCTTGCGGTAGGCATGCCAGGGTTTCGCCTCATAGGGCTTGGCCATCGCGTCAAGAATGGCGGGAACCATCCCGGCTTCGTCGAAGGCACGAGTCAACCCGGCGGTGCTGAAGCCATGCTTGTGACTCATTTCTGCAATGAATTCACGAACGGCGGGCCGGTTGGCGATACCGGGCGCAGGCGGCAGCATCACCCTGGGCTCGTCGCTGGCGGGTTTGGCCAGCCCGGCCGGCTTCGCCGGTTCAGGGGCCGCCGCCGGGATCGTGGTGGTCGAGGAGGTCTGGGTAGAGCAGCCGGACAGCGCCAGACAGGCACCGGCGATGAGGGCAAGGAGAACGTTCTTTTTCATGGGGATAACCAGGGGGAAAAATCAGAGTGGGAGCATACCGGGAAAGCCTGTTCCCGAAAATCCTTGATCCCGCTACCTGCGGTTTTGATGGGCCTGAATCGACATCAGGATGCCGAATCCGGCGAGCAGGGTGACGGTTGCCGTACCGCCGTAACTGACCAGCGGCAGAGGGACACCCACCACCGGCAGGATGCCGATGACCATGCCGATGTTGACGAAGATATAGACGAAAAAGGTCAAAGTCAGTCCCCCGGCCAGATAACGGCTATAGCGGTCTTTGGCCTGGACGACGATATAGAGGCAGCGGGCGAGAATGATGAAATACGCGGCCAGCAGGCCAAGGCAGCCAATGAGCCCAAACTCTTCTGCCAGGACCGCGAAAATGAAATCGGTCGAGCTTTCCGGCAGAAACTCCAGATGCGCCTGGGTACCATGCAGCCACCCCTTGCCGCCAACGCCGCCCGATCCGATGGCGATTTTTGACTGAATGATGTGATAGCCGCGCCCGAGCGGGTCTGCTTCAGGATTGAGCAATGTCAACAGGCGGTCGCGCTGGTAGCCGTGCAGGAACTGCCAAAGCAGCGGCAGGGAGCTCGCCCCCAATACCACCAGGGCCAGCAGATATTTCCATGACAGCCCGGATAGAAAAATGACAGCCGCCCCGGAACTACCGACCAGAATGGCCGTGCCGAGATCCGGCTGTCTGGCGATGAGCAATGCCGGCACCAGGATCAAGGCACCCGCGATCAAAAACTGCCTGAGGCTCGGCGGAGGCGCCACCTGCGAGAGAAACCAGGCCAGCATCATCGGCGTGGAGAGCTTGGTCAGCTCCGAGGGCTGAAACCGGACGAGGCCAAGATCGAGCCAGCGCTGGGCACCCATGCTGATTTTTCCGACCAGCAGAACCAGCAGCAGCATGACCAGACCGACCAGAAAGAGGATTGGGCTGGCATTGTAAAGATAACGGGGGTGAATGCAGGCAACACCGAGCATGACGCCCATGGCAAGCAGCAGCCGCAGTCCCTGGCGGATGAGAACCGCAACATCCTGACCCGAGGCCGAATAGAGCACCACCATGGCCATGCCGGAAAGCAGCAGCAACCCGCTCAGCAGCGGCAAATCGAGCGGAAGCTTTTGCAGAACGCTTTTTTTTCTGCCGGTCGATCCCAGCCGGACCTGTGTCAGGAATGGATCGATTTTCATGGCTTGCCGGCCCCAGGCTGAAGCCACTGATCGATGATTTTTCTGGCGATTGGCGCGGATACCGTCCCGCCGTGCCCCGCATTTTCGGCAATGACTGCCACGGCAATCTGCGGTGCCTCGGCCGGTGCAAACGCGATGAACCAGGCATGATCCCGCATGGACTTGGTGATGCGCATACTTTTGTAGCTTTTTCCCTGAGCGACACTAAAGACCTGGGCCGTTCCGGTTTTACCGGCCATCGGGTAGCCCAGCCCGCCTGAAATCCGTCTCGCCGTGCCGCGCTGGACCACATCAACCATGGCGTTGACCACAGTGTTCCAGTGATCTTCCGCAATGGGCTTGCCTGCCTGTTCCCGCCGGGGAAACGGGTTTTCCAGATCCCAGCCTGCCTTGATCTGGCTGACCAGTCGCGGCTCGACATCCAGGCCCTTGTTGGCCAGAATCGCGGTAGCCCGTGCCATTTGCAATGGCGTCGTCGTCACAAACCCCTGCCCGATCCCGGCAATCACGGTGTCTCCGGCAATCCAGTCAGCCTTGCGGGCTTTGCGCTTCCACTCCTCCGTAGGGTAGAGCCCGGCTTTTTCCCCGGCGATGTCGATACCCGTCACGGCACCCAGCCCGAAACGGCCCTGCATGAAATCGTGCAGGCGCTGGATACCGATACGGTTTGCCAGGCTGTAGAAATACACGTCGCAGGACTGGACGATAGCCAGGTGCATGTCCGTGGCACCATGACCGGAGTGTGCCCAGTCACGGTATTTGTGCGAGGAACCAGGCAGGCGGAAATAGCCGGGGCAGGCGACCCGGCTTGCAGGCGACAGACTGAGCAGTTCCAGCCCCGCCAGCGCCTCAAACGGTTTCACGGTGGAGCCCGGAGGATACGCGCCACGGGTCGCCCGATCATAGAGCGGACGCGCCTCATCGTTTTGCAGCGCGTCGTAATTTTTCTTGCTGATGCCCTGGATAAAGGGATTGGGGTCGTAACTGGGGTTGCTGGCCAGTGCCAGCACTTCACCATTTCTCGGGTCGATGGCCACCACCGCGCCATGATAATGACCCAAGGCTTCCATGGCGGTTTTCTGCAGGCCGATATCCAGCGACAGGTGCAGGTCAGCCCCATTGATGGCCTCTGTCGTCCCCAGCGACCGGATCACCCGGCCCTTGACGTTGGCCTCGTATTCCTCATGCCCGGTTTTGCCGTGGAGTATCGCTTCGTAGCTTTTTTCGAGCCCGTTCTTGCCGATAAAGAACGTGCCCAGATATTGAGCGGGGTCCAGGTTGGCCAGCTCCTTCTCGTTGATGCGTGCGATATAGCCCACCACATGGGCCGTCAGGTCGCGGTAGGGGTAGGTTCGCATCATGCGGGTGCGAATTTCGGCCCCCTCCAGCCAGGGTTGCCTGACCGCAATACGGGCGACCTCTTCCTCCGTCAACCCCAGTCGGACCGGCACACTTTCAAACCCCTTGCGCTTGGCCTTGAGCGCATAGAACTGTTCTACATCGCTTTCGCTGAGATTCAGCATCGCCCCGAACTCCCGCAGCAGCCCCGGCAGATCCTTGACCTGTTCGGGAGTCACCTCCAGGCTGTAGGTGACAAAATTGTCCGCCAGCGGCTCGCCATTCCGGTCAAAAATCAGGCCTCGGCTCGGGGGTATCGGGGCAATCCTGACCTGGTTGTCGCGTGACAGACTGGCATACTGCTCGTGCCCCGTGATCTGAAGGTACATCAGCCGAACCACCAGCGCAGCGACACCCAACATCATCGCCAGTACGCTGACCACAATCCGGCTGAGGAAAAGACGGCTCTCCCTGAACTCGTCCTGGGCGGTAAAGTTCTCGCTCATGAGCCCCGCAGCACGCCGTCATAACGCCCCAATCCCCGCATGACTCCCAGCACCACCGGCCAGGCAAGCGCACCGGTGAAAGAGGGCAACCAATAGATGACGCGCATCGATTCTGCCATTTCTATCCGCTGGGTCCAGAGAATCAATAGCTGGGCCAATAACAGGAGGAGCCATACCCAAAGACACTGCAAGAACACGGGTAGCGCAATGAGCTTCTGCCGCATCTGAAGATTGACGTAGGCAATGACCACATAGGCCAGGGCGTACTGGCCCAGGAGGCGTCCGGTCAATACGTCAGCCGTGAGGCCCACCAGCCAGGCGGTGACTACACCCACCCTGTCCGGCGCGAGCAGGGTCCAGTAAATCAGCAGGAGTGCCAGCCAGTCCGGGTTGTAAACGAACCCGCCCGGAGGGAGCGGCAGGATGCGCAGCATCATGGCCAGAATGAGGCTTACGAGGACACCCACCCCAGCCGCGCCGTGCGGCTTATCGGGCGGCATTGGTCAGTGGGCTGCCGAGGCTCGCGCCCGTTTTTTCAGGAATCCGGGGCACCGGCGTCGAGTCGCTGCGAACCACCAGAAGCTCCCGGTTCCGGTCCAGCTGCGCGACCGGCCTTGCCTGAATTTTGCCGGATGGCGAGGCACCGGCCGGGGGTGCCACGATCCGGGCGACCGGGTAACCCGCCGGGAAGACGCCGCCCAGTCCGGAGGTCACCAGCAAATCTCCCGGCTGGACATCCGCACTACCGGCCAGATAGGGCAGTTCCAGCCGGTCGGTCTGGCCGGTACCGACGGCGATGGTGCGGAGACCGTTCCGGTTGATCTGCACGGGAATGGCATGGCTGGGGTCGGTAATCATGACGACATCGGCATTATGCGTAGTGACCCGCAGGACCTGTCCGACTACGCCATTGCCATCCACCACCGCCTGCCCCGGCTGAATGCCGTAACGGCTCCCCTTGTTGACCACGACGAGATTTTCGTAGGGAACGATATTGATCGACAGGGGTTCGGCAATCAGTACCTGATCGCCGACCTTGAAGGTGCTGTCCAGCAATCCTCTCAGCCGGATATTTTCCTGTTCCAGCGCTTCGAACTTCAGCTGCCTGCCTTTCAGCAGCAACGCCTCTTCCTTCAGGCGCCGGTTCTCGGACGCCAGCTCGGTCTGGGTGCTGCCCAGCTCCGACAGCTTCCGCAAGAACCGCGCTGGAGCATGGACCGCCTGGCGAACCGGCTCAACGATGAAGGCAAACGGCAGCCGTGGCACCGTGATCGTTTCCCGATTTTCAATCGCCAGAAAAACAAGGGAGGCACCTACGCAAAACGCCAGCTTGACGTGAAGCGAAGAATTATTGGAAAAAAGCGGTTTGCTATGTGGCAGGACTCGCATCAGCGACGATCAAGGATATGTCTGGAACACGGGCGATCGGGCGAAAAGATTTTTCATTCAACCAGGGAGAACAAGGCCAGCCCTTTGGTATCGAGCAGTTCCAGCACCCGGCCACCGCCACGGGCAACGCAGGTCAATGGGTCTTCCGCAATATGAACGGGGAGCCCGGTTTCTTCTGCAATCAAACGGTCGATATCCTTGAGCAGGGCACCCCCGCCAGTCACGTAAATACCGCGTTCGGCGACATCCGAACTGAGTTCAGGCGGGGTTTGTTCCAGCGCGGTCTTGACGGCATCGACAATCCCCTGGAGCGGCTCCTGCAAGGCTTCCAGAATTTCGTTGCTACTCAGGATAAAGCTGCGCGGCACCCCCTCGGAAAGGTTGCGGCCCTTGACCTCGATTTCCTTGATTTCGCTGCCGGGATAGGCCGAGCCGATTTCATGCTTGCTCCGCTCTGCGGTGGCTTCGCCGATCAGCGTGCCGTAGTTGCGGCGGACGTAGCTCATGATCGCGTCGTCCAGGCGGTCGCCGCCGATGCGGGCAGAGGCCGAATAGACCACACCGTTCAAGGAAACGATACCGACCTCGGAGGTACCGCCGCCGATGTCCAGCACCATGGAGCCACGGGCTTCATCCACCGGCAAGCCTGCGCCGACCGCCGCCGCCATGGGTTCCTCGATCAGGTAGACTTCGCGGGCACCGGCACCCAAGGCCGATTCCTTGATGGCGCGCCGCTCAACCTGGGTCGAACCGCTGGGCACACAAATCAGCACTCTCGGGCTGGGCCGGAACATGCGGCCCTCGTGTACCTTATGGATAAAGTACTGGAGCATCTTCTCGGTGATGGTGAAGTCGGCGATCACACCGTCCTTCATTGGCCGTATGGCCGTGATGTTGCCGGGCGTTCTGCCCAGCATGGATTTGGCTTCGGCGCCAACTGCCGCTATGCTCTTCGTCCCCCGGGCCCGATCCTCACGGATGGCGACGACTGAGGGTTCGTCTAGTACGATCCCCTTGCCCCGCGAGTAAATCAGGGTATTCGCAGTGCCGAGATCGATGGACAGGTCAGTCGAGTAGAATCCGCGGAGCTGCTTGAAAAACATGAGTTTTGCGCCGTTAAAAATGGGGTAATTTAGCAAGCGGGCCCTTGCCTCGGCAAGGCACCGGTTCGTACATTTGCCGACGGCTGACTGCGAATTCAGGCCCCATGCGGGTTGCGTGTGATTACGGCACAGCAAAAGAAAATCCGGACTTCCCCCCTCTTTTGACGGAACCCATGACTTTCCCGAATAATTGACCCCGATCAGGTCTATCCACGACTTTCCCAGAGAGCCCAAACCTATGTCACTTACCTCCGAAGAGGTTAACCGCATTGCCTGGCTGGCCCGGCTGGCCATTGACAGCGATAAAACCGATGCGTATGCCCACGATCTTTCCGGCATCCTGAATTTCATCGAACAGATGAGCGCCGTCGATACCGATGCGGTAGCGCCCATGGCCCATCCGCTGGATCAGGTACAGCGCCTGCGGCCTGATGTGGTAACCGAGCCTGACCAGCGGGCACTGTTTCAGCCGCTCGCCCCGGCCGTTGAGGCGGGCCTGTATCTCGTTCCCAAGGTCATCGAGTAACACCATACTGGATTACCGATGGTTACCGATTGAAAAACTACGGCCCACGTCGGCCGTACCAAACCCCGCCGCCCGGCCTGAATGCCGGGAACTTCTGGAACCCGATCCATGCATGAAAAAACCATTGCCGAGTTGTCACTTGGCCTCAAAAACAGGGATTACAGCAGTCAGGAGCTGACCCAGGCTTTCCTGTCCCGGATTCAGACACTGGATGCCGGACTGAATGCCTTCATCACGGTGACCGGGGACGCCGCCCTGGCGTCTTCCAAAGCCGCCGACGCCTTGCTGAGCAAGGGCGAAGCAGGCCCGCTCACGGGTATTCCCATCGCCCAGAAGGACATCTTCTGCACCAAAGGCGTCCGCTCCAGCTGCGGCTCGAAGATGCTGGACAACTTCATTTCGCCCTATGACGCGACCGTGGTCGAGCGTTTCAGTCAGGCCGGCGCGGTCATGC
>SXGT01914356.1_pt1 | contig 11664 bp, 11 predicted proteins | sample 3176221 | NCBI WGS metagenome assembly SXGT01 (sample SAMN11356862, study PRJNA531348) | freshwater metagenome | isolation source: freshwater sample F1-120 | place: China: Fuxian Lake, Yuxi | collected 2017-12-25
GAGGCAGATGCCGAACACGGGCGCCTGGCCGACGAGCTGGCCGATCGTGTCGACCGCGTAGCCCACCATCGCCGGGTCGCCGGGACCGTTGGAGAGGAACACACCGTCGGGGCGTCGAGCGAGGACGTCGGCAGCGCTGGTGGAGGCAGGCACCACCTCCACGGTGCCGAGCTCCGCGAGGTGCCGCAGGATGGTGGTCTTGATGCCGAAGTCGAACGCGACGATGCGCCGAGGTCCCTGTCCCACGATGTAGGCGTCGGGCGTGGTGACCTGGGCCACCAGATCGACCCCGTCGGTGCCGGGTTCGGCGGCGGCGGCGGCCTTCAGCGCCGCTTCGCCCGCGGTGCCGAACGCGCCGGGCATGGCGCCCGTGTCGCGCAGCAGTCGGGTGAGACGGCGGGTGTCGATGCCGGCGATGCCGCTGATGCCGAAGCGGCGCAGCATGGCGTCGAGCGAATCCTCCGCCCGTTGGTTGCTGTGGCGGCGGGCCATTTCGCGCACGATGACGCCACGGCAGAACGGCCGGGACGACTCGAAGTCGTGGTCGTTCACGCCGTAGTTCCCGATGTGCGGGTACGTGAACGTGATGATCTGGCCGGCGTAGCTGGGGTCGGTGATGACCTCCTGATAGCCGGACAGCACGGTGTTGAACACCACTTCGCCGCTGGCGATGCCACCTGCGGGGTCGGCGCCGAGGAGCTCTCCCTCGAACACACTGCCATCGGCGAGGACGAGTGCCGCCTCACGCATGATCCACCTCCGTACGCATGAACATGCACTGTACTGCATGAGCATCCAACGAACGGGGCCGGGCATGAAAAACGCCCCCGACAGGGGGCGCGGCATGCAGAAGAACGGTGGTCACCGGTGAGCTCCTTCCCGTACGAGCCTCACGGGACTCGTTTCACGGTCAGAACGACAGGTTAGCAGTTCGGGTCAGGGGTCGACGGCGACGAGCTGCGGGTACTCGCTGCCGTCGACCGGCAGACACTGCACCGAATTGCCGGTGCGCTGGTACACGACATAGGCGTCGTTGCCGGCCACCTCGGTGAAGTCGGTCTTCACCACATCCCAGTCGACCTGCTGCTCGTCGTCGAGGTCGCGCTTGAGCATCACGTACTCGAGGTCGTTCGCCGCGGGCAGGCACGCGCGCGCGTCCTCCATCGACGTGTCGGGCCCGTACAGCACCACCCGGAACGGATTCGGGAACTGGTAGATCTGCTCGCGGTGCGCGAGGTGCGCGGTGAGCGAGTGGTAGGCCGACACCGACGCATCACCGGGGATCTCGCCGAACAACTCGCGAGCAGCCACCGCCCGAGGGTGGTCGCGATGCCAATACGACGGCACGGGGCGACCCAGTGCCCGATCGGCCCCCGGCGTGATGAGTTGCCCGATCGGGAGGATGCCCCACATCAGGCACGCCCACACCGAGCACACGGTGACCGCGGCCACCATCCGCACCTGCCACTTGGAGGTCATCGCCTCGATCGCGTACGCCGTGCCGAGCACGATGGCCGGCACCGCGATGGCCGAGTAGTGGTACTGGATGTGGTACTGGTACCAGAACGTGCTGATGATGTTGCTGACCAGCACCAGACCGCTGATCGCCGCCACACTCGGCTTGCGCAGGAACGCGAACGCCACTGGGAACGTCATCTGCCACAGGTAGAACGGGCGGTCGTCGTCGCGCAGGTGCTCGAACACGTTGCCCGGCCGTTCGACGATCTCGCGCATCAGCCCGGACGGGCCGCCGAACGGGATGCGCCAGATGTTGCGAGTGGGCACACCGATGAGGCTGCGCATCACCAGGAACATGCCCAGGATCGAGGCACCGATGGTGGCGAGCATCGTCGCGATGCCGATGCGACGGTTGCGGGTGAACGTGACCCAGAGGCCCAACGGCAGGATGACGAGCAGCACGTCCTCCTTGACCAACAGGCTGAGCACGACGAACACCCAGTACAGCCGCCATTTGCGTTCGAGAGCCCCGTAGATGGCCATGCCGGCCAGGAACGGCAGGAACGAATCGGGATGGAAGTTCTCGCGGTTCGTGTAGGCGATGGCCGGATGCAGCAGGTAGGCAACCGCGAGCGCGAACGCCATGCCTTCGCGTTGCAGCCGGGCCCGGGCGTACAGGAACACGGGCAACGCCCCGAGACCGAGCATCAGGCTCTGCGAGAAGAACAGCACCCCCGCCGATGGCCACAGCCAGTAGAAGGGCACCAGGAAGACGAGGATGAACGACGCATGGTCGCCCATCAGGTTGCGGCCCATCAGGGTGACGAACGGCGCGTCGAACCGCGACATCAACCAGATGCCCTGGTCGTACAGACCCGAGTCGTACGCCGAGGTGCCGAGCCCGTGGTGGTAGTCGAGCGACACCCACGTGAAGTACCAGACGTAACCGACGACGGCAGCCGCCAGCAGGGCCTGCCACACGGTGATGCGGCGCAACCTCTCCGTGACTCGCTCCGCCAGGTGCACGCCCCCAGTCTGGCGCATGTCGCGGCTAACATCGCGACGTGCTGGTCCGAGTGTTGTTGGCGTCGCAGCACGGGTTCGCGAGTGTGCAACCGGTGCTCGCCGAACTCGACGAGGCCCGGCGCGCCCTGCGGCCGAGTGGCCTCGACGTGTCGGCGGGATTGCTGGGCCGTCCGCGCGACCTCGACGCAGCAACGACGTTCGCCGCCACGCTGGGCTTGCCGCTCGATGTGCTCGCTCCCAGCGGCGAGGGGTTCGGCGCCGCGCTGCTGGAGGGGTTCCGTGCTGCGCTCGACGACGGCGCCGACGTGATGGTGTCGCTCGACGCCGACGGACAGCACGACGCTCGGCAGATCCCTGATCTGGTGCGCAGCCACCTCGCCCACGGGAGTGGACTCACCATCGGTTCCCGCTGGACCCGTGGTGGCTCCTCCCCCGGCACCGGCCCGGCACGCACCCTGCTGAGCCGCACCGGCAACACCCTGGTGAAGGCGTTCACGGGCGCACGCGGGGTGAGCGACAGCACCACGTCGTTCCGGGTGTACAGCCGCGATGTCGCCCAGTTGCTGCTCGACGAGAAACTGCCCGAGGAGACCTACGGGTTCTTCAGCGCGATGGTGGCCGTCATCCAGGCACACGGCTTCGCGGTCGACGAGGTGCCCATCACGTTCCGTCCGCGCCACCTCGGCGCCGACCACCTGGTGCAGCACGACCTGCGCGAGTTCGCCACGAGTCTGCCGACGGTGCGTCGCCACGTGCGCGACATCCGCCGCGACATGCGCAGCAACCAGGCGCTGTGGGCGCAACGCAACCCGCGGCTCCGGGCCCAGTCGGCCGACGGCGGTTCGCAGTTCGGCGCCACTGAAGAGCTGGCAACGCTGAGCGGGGCGACGAACTTCCTCACGTGGATCAGCGAGGAGATCGAGCCGCACCTGGGACACACGGTGCTGGAGGTGGGCGCCGGCGTGGGCGCCATCGCGGCCAAGCTGGCCGAGGCCGGTCACGACGTACTGGCCATCGAGCCGGCTGCGAACGTGTTCCCCGAGCTCGAGCGGCGCACCGCAGGCACGCCCGGAGTGACGGCTCGTGCGGTGACCTCGCAGGAGCTCTTGGCCGACGGCGCTGCTGCGTCGTTCGACTCCGTCGTGTACGTCAGCGTGCTCGAACACATTCGCGACGACATCGGCGAGCTTCGCACGGCGTACGAGCTGGTGCGGCCGGGCGGCACGGTTGCGTTGTTCGTCCCTGCCATGCCATCGCTGTACGGCAGCCTCGACTTCAAGTCGGGCCACTATCGTCGCTACGACCGGGCACTGCTCACCCAGGTCGTCGAGGCCGCAGGCCTGGAGGTGGAGAAGGTGGAGTACCTCGACCTGGCCGGCGTGGTGCCCTACTTCCTGATGTACCGCCTGCTCGATGTGCCGACACTCGACACCGGGTCGTCGCAGGTGTACGACCGGCTCATCGTGCCGGTCAGCCGTTTCCTAGCAGCTCGTGCCGGATCGCCAGCTGTCGGCAAGAATCTCGTTGCGGTTGCTCGTCGACCGCCGGCGACGTGCCCACCCGCTTGAGCACCACCACGTTGTCGTCCTCGAACACGGCCTCGAACGGGCCGCCGTCGACGCGCATGTTCTGGTAGATCAGCAGGTTGTTGGTGCCGATCTGGGTCTTGTCGAGCACCACGTAGTCCACCGTGGTGGGGTTCGGCAGATGTGCACAGTCGTCGTTGCCCCAGACGGCCGCCCAGAACGGGTTCGGCCAGTCGTAGATCTCGCGCCGATGCGCGAGGTGCGGCAACAGCTGATAGGTGGCGGTGACCGAGGCGTTGTCGGGCACGTGGGTGAGCGCCTCGCGCAACGATTCGTGGCGAGGGTTCGGTCGGCTCCACACCGCATGGTCGCGTTCGTTCAACGGTGAGGGCGACCAGGCGGCGTTGGTGACGTAGGCGCAGCCGAGCAGCCACAGCGGCAGCAGTAGCCGAGCGATACGGAACCGCCAGAACACGTACGCGCCCTGGATGGACGCGATGAAGATGGGGGCGATCATCACCGACGTGTACTGGTAGCGGATCATCCGCGCGTAGGGGCTCAGTCCGATGACGCTGGCCACCATCTGCGGCAACGCCATCAACAACCCGAGCGGATTGGCGAGGTAGGTCCAGCCGACGGGCCACGACAACTGCCGGTAGAACTCGAGTCGGTCGGGCTGGGTGGCGTCGTGCCACACCCGACTGGGGTGTCGCAGCATCGTGCCGACGATCTCCGGCGTCGACGAGCCGTAGTTGCCGTAGAAGTACGTGATGTAGAACGGCTCCCGGCCGTCGTTGAAGAACGGCAGCACGAGCTTGGTGGCCACCACGTACCAGGCGGCACCGAGCGCCATGGTGGCGAACGCCATCTTCCGCACGCGACGAATGTCGGGTGCCTTGCGCAGCACGATCAGCAGCACCACGCCCATCATCATCACGGCGAGCGCGGTGTCCTCACGGGTGGACAGCGCGATGAGCACCATCGCGAAGAACCAGTTCCACCGTTCCCGCATCGCGAACCACCACGCGTAGAGGAACGGCGTGATGACCAGCGCCTCGGGGTGGAACATGGCCCAGCTGATCCACTGCAGCGGGGCGTACATGAGGAACACCACTGCGAACACGAGGCCCATCCACTCGTTGCGGAACTTGTCGCGGGCGATGAGATAGACCGGTGCCGCGCCGAGGCCGAGCACGCAGGCCTGGACCACGTAGAGGAACGACGCGCCGGCACCGAGCCAGTAGAACGGCGCGAACGCGAACGCGATGAGGTTGACGTGGTGCCCCCAGAACTGCAGGCCGCGCACCGACATGAAACCGCCACCGTCGCGCGAGACGAGCCAGAAACCCTGGTCGTAGATGCCCATGTCGTACGACCACGTACCGAAGTTGCGATGGTTCTGCACGCCCAGCGAGCCGAACAGCACGGCGAAAACGACGATGCCCAGCAACGTCAGCCACGCCGCAGGATGCATGGTGGCGACCTGCGTGAGGAAGCGATCGCGCCAGTCGCGCAGACGGTTCACGATGTCGCAGTCTTCCGCATGGACGACGCGGCCCGGTGTCAGGCGGCGCGCAGCACGGGAACGAGCGCAGCGAGCACACCGTTCACGAAACGACCGGAGTCGTCGGTGCTGAACCGCTTGGCGAGCTCGACAGCTTCGTCGAGCACGACCGCCACGGGCACGTCGGGACGTCCGAGCAGCTCGAAGGCACCGACACGCAACACGTTGCGGTCGATGGCCGGCATGCGCTGCAGAGTCCAGCCCTTCGCATGTGCCGCGATGGCCTCGTCGAGGCGTGCCTGGTTGTACTCGACGCCCTGCACCAGTTCGACGGTGAGCGCGTCGGCCGGCGAGATCTGCGCAGCGAGCACGTCGCTGGGCGCGATGCCCTTGGTCTCGGCTTCGTACAGCAGGATGAGCGCCCGTTCACGGGCGTCGGTGCGCTCGTCGTCGGCCGGTCTCCCTGGGCGGGACTCTCGGCGCGCCATGGGTCAGACCCGCGTGATGTAGTCGCCGGACCGGGTGTCGACCTTCACCTTGTCGCCGATGTTGACGAACAGCGGCACCTGGATGACCTTGCCGGTCTCGAGCGTGGCGGGCTTGCGAGCACCGCTGACACGGTCGCCCTGGATGCCCGGCTCGGTCTCGGTGATGGTGAGCTCGACGGAAGCCGGGATCTCGACCGTGACGATGTCGCCGTTGTAGAAGGCGATGATGGCCACCGAGTTCTCGACCATGTAGTCGGCGGCGTCGCCGAGAGCGACGGGCGACACGTGCTGCTGGTCGTAGCTCTCGAGGTCCATGAACACGTACTCGTCGCCGTCGCGGTACAGGAACTGCATGTCCTTGCGCTCGAGGATGGCCTGCTCCACACGGATGCCCGCGTTGAACGTACGGTCGATGACGGCGCCGGTGCGCAGGTTGCGGATCTTCGACCGCACGAACGCGCCACCCTTGCCGGGCTTGACGTGCTGGAACTCGACGACCTGGAACAGGACGCCGTCGAGCTCGAGCGTGATGCCGTTCTTCAGGTCGTTGGTGGTGATGGCGGGCACGGAGAATCCTTCGGAGATGACGTGAGGACGCGGCATCCGTCGCTGGTGACGACCACCAGATCTTCGACACGGACGCCGCCGAAACCTTCACGATAGACGCCCGGCTCCACGGTCACTACGTCCCCGACCTGCAAAATGGCGTCGCCGGCACGGTTCACGAAGGGGTCCTCGTGGATGAGCAGGCCGACACCGTGACCGGTGCCGTGCGTGAACCAGTCGCCGTATCCGGCATCGGTGATGATGCCGCGGCACACGCCGTCGAGCTCCTGCACGCGCATCCCGGGGCGCACGGCGGCCACGCCCGCCTGTTGCGCGGTGAGCACGAGGTGGTACAGCTCGTCCTGCAACGGGGTGGGCTCCCCCACCACGAAGGTGCGGGTCATGTCGCTGTGGTACCCGTCGACCAGCGCGCCGACGTCGATGATGACGGTGTGCCCGTGTTCGATGACCGTGTCGGTGGGGCGATGGTGTGGCAGTGCAGCGTTGCGCGGACCGGTGGCGACGATGGTGTCGTAGCTGGGTCCGCTGGCGCCCAGTTCGCGCATCCGCAGCTCGAGGCGGTTGCGCACCTGCGCCTCGGTGAGCCCGTCGACCAGCGAGGGCGCCACCTCGGCAAGGGCCTGGTCAGCGATGCGGCAGGCCCGGGCCATGGCCTCGATCTCGTCGGGATCCTTCACCCGGCGTTCCGCCTCCACCACGCCCGTGGTGGGCACCAGCTCGGCGGCGACCGCTGCCCGGTACTGCGTGTGCTGGTGGAAGGTGACGTGCGTGGACTCGAACGCCACGGTCGAGTACGCAGCACAGGCCTGCGCGACCAGCTCGAGGCACGCGCCACCCGTGGCGCCGACGGCAACGTCGCCCTGCACCCCGGCTGCCGCCATCTGCTGCGCCGCCTGCACGCCGTACCGCCCGTCGGTGACGAGTGTGATCGTGTCGGAACCGAGCACCACCCACCCGTTCGAGCCGGTGAAACCGGTGAGCCACCGGATGTTGGTGAGGTCGGTGACGAGCAGCGCGTCGGCGCCCGCCATGCGCGCCCGTACGCGGTCGACCCGGTGGGCGCGGCTCATGCCGATGCCAACCGCTCGGCAACGGCCTCCACGGCGAGGACGTAGCCGTGCATGCCGAGCCCCATGATGGAGCCGGTGGCCACGGGCGCGACCACGCTGGTGTGCCGCCATGGCTCGCGTGCATTCGGGTTCGAGATGTGCACCTCGATCACCGGTCCGGCGAACGCGGCGAGCGCGTCGTGCAACGACCAGGCGTAGTGCGTGAACGCGCCCGGGTTGATGATGATGGCCGCCGCCACACCGCGGGCGGCGTGGATGGCGTCGACCAACTCGCCCTCGTGGTTGGTCTGGAACGCCTGCACGGTGTGCGAGTGGCGGGCCGCCGCCTCGACCACGGCCGCTTCGTAGTCGGCCAGCGTGGCACTGCCGTAGATGTGCGGCTCGCGCTGCCCGAGCAGGTTCAGGTTGGGTCCGTGGAGAAGCGCGATGGTGGCCACGGGCCTATCGTGCCACGCGGGCCGCCCACGTCGGTCGATCGATTGCGTACACGACGTGCCGCTCCCCCGCCCACCCGGGTGTCATCGGATGGTCGAACGATCGCTCGGGTCGCAGCGTGAGTCCGATCTTCTCCATCACCCGCCGCGACTTGGCATTGCGTTCGGTGGTGAAGCTCACGACCTCGTCGTTCGGCAGTAGGACCTCACGAAACGCCAGGTCGAGCACTGCGGATGCACCCTCGGGGGCGAAGCCGTGCCCCCAGTGCGCGGCCGCCAACCGCCAACCGATCTCCACGCACGGTGTGAGGCCGTCGACGTGCCAGGTGGGCGTCGACAGCCCGATGAACCCGATGAACTGGTGCGTGTCGAGTCGTTCGGTGGCCCACAGCCCCCACCCGCGTTGACGCAGCAGTTCGCTGTGGCGATCGGCCATCGCATCGCTCTGTTCACCGGTGAGCGTGCTGGGGAACCACTCCATCACCACCGGGTCGTGGTTGAGCGCGGCGAACGGCACCTTGTCGTCCTCGCGCCACTGGCGCAGGAGCAGACGTTCGGTGCGGATCTCCATGGTCACCCCATGGCGTGCAACGCGTCGAGTGCGAGCGCCGGGTCGACGCCGGGCACGACCTCCACACCTGCGGGACCGTCGAGCACGAACGTGAGCCCGTCGGAGAGCACCTTCTTGTCCCGACCCATCAGCGTGACGAGGTCGTCGGGCGACAGCCCGGACGGCAGCGACGTACCCAACTCGTACGAGCCGCCCACGACGTCGAGGTGCTGTTGCACACGGCGGGCGTCGATGCGACCCATGCGGTGCGCCAACTGAGCCGCATAGACGAGGCCCACGGCCACCGCCTCACCGTGCGCCAGCGCATGGTCGGTGGCGATCTCGAGTGCGTGTGCCAGCGTGTGGCCGTAGTTGAGCAGCGCTCTGCGGCCGCCCTCGCGCTCGTCGGAGGCGACGATGTCGGCCTTGATCTGCACACAGCGGGCGATGCGTTCGACCTCGCTCATCGCCAGCAGGTCGTCACCGGTGAGGAAGTGGTACTTGGCCATCTCACCGCGACCACACCGCACCTCGCGGGGCGGCAGGGTGGCCAGCGCGTCGAGGTCGCACACCACACCGCTGGGCTGCCAGTACGCACCGACGAGGTTCTTGCCCTCGGGGATGTTGACACCGGTCTTGCCACCGATGGCCGCGTCGACCATGCCGACCAGCGATGTGCTGACGTGCACCACGGGGATGCCGCGGTGCCACGACGCCGCCGCGAACCCGGCGACGTCGGTGACCATGCCGCCGCCGACCCCGATGACCACGTCGTGCCGGGTGAGGCCCATGCGGGCGAACCCCCGCGAGAGCTGTTCGATGGTGGCGAGCGACTTGTGATCTTCGCCGTCGCCGATGACGAATCGCTCGTACGGGATGCCCGGATCGACCTCGAAGGGAATGCCGTCCTGCGTGACCACGGCGGCTCGTCGCGCCGTGGCGGGCAGCAACGCCGGCAACTCGGAGCGCGCGCCGTGACCGACCAGCACGTCGTAGCTGCGGTCGCCGAGCGGCACCTGCACGGTGATCATCGCAGCACCGCCTCGACCACCTCGCCGACCGTGCGGGTGTCGACCAGCACGATGGCGTCGGCCACCTCGCGGTACAGGGCCTCACGTTCCTCGAACATGCGCTGCAACGTACCGGCTGGATCGGCGTCGAGCAGCGGACGGTGGCCGCCGCTCTTCACCCGTTCGACCAACGTGGACGGATCGGCGCACAACCACACGACCCGAGCGCCGGACTCCTTCAGCAACGCCCGGTTGGTGGGGCTGAGCACCACCCCGCCGGCCGCGGCGATGATGCTCGGTGTGTCGCTGGCCAGCGCCTCGCGCAGCACGTCGGTCTCGAGTGCCCGGAACGCCGGCTCGCCATCGGTGGCGAAGATCTCGCGGACGGTACGACCCGTGCGCGCCTCGATGACGGCGTCGCTGTCGAGGACCGGACGGCCGAGGCGATCGCCGAGCACACGGGCCACGGTGGTCTTCCCGGTGCCCATCATGCCCACGAGCACCAGGTGCTGGGACGACGTGACCATGGCCTAGGGCAGGGTCTCGCGGAACGACTCGGCGTTGCGCACGAACTCGGCGACGCTGTCGCCGCCGAACTTGCGCTGGGCCTCGGCGGCGAGCACCAGCGCCACCATCGTCTCGGCCACCACACCCATCGCCGGCACGGCGGTGACGTCGGTGCGCTCCTTGAAGCTCACCGTCTCCTCCTTGGTGACCACGTCGACCGTCTTCAGGGTGGGCCGATTGAGCGTGGCCAGCGGCTTCATCGCCGCACGAACCACCAGCAGCTCACCGGTGGTGATGCCGCCCTCGGTGCCGCCGGCGAGGCTGCTCTCGCGGCGGTAGTCGCCCTTGGCCGCATCCCACGAGATGGCGTCGTGCGCGACACTGCCGCGACGACCCGCCACGTTGAACGCATCGCCGATCTCCACGCCCTTCACGGCCTGGATGCTCATGATGGCCTGCGCCAGCGCCGCGTCGATCTTGCGGTCCCAGTGCACGTGGCTGCCGAGGCCGACGGGCACCCCGTAGGCCAACACCTCGGCGACGCCGCCGAGCGAGTCGCCGTCCTTGGCGCACGCCTTGATCTCCTCGATCATCGCGTCGCCGGCGGCCTGGTCGAAGCAGCGCACCTCGCTGGCGTCGACCGCGGCGAGGTCGGCCGGGGTGGGACGGGCGCCGGTGGTGGCGCGCACCGACCCCATCTGGACGATGTGCGACAGGATGTCGACACCGAGCAACGACAGCAGCTTCTTCGCCACGGCACCGGCAGCCACGCGCGCTGCTGTCTCGCGGGCGCTGGCCCGCTCGAGCACGTCGCGAGCATCGGTGAAGCCGTACTTCTGCATGCCCACGAGGTCGGCGTGTCCGGGGCGCACCTGGGTGAGCGGATCCTTCGTGGCGCCGGGAGCCGGCGACATCTCCTCGTGCCACTTGTCGCTGCGGAACCACTCGCTGTTCTTGATCTCGATGGCGAGCGGCGAACCCAGGGTGCGGCCATGGCGTACACCGCCGACCAGGGTGAGTTCGTCCTGCTCGAACCGCTGGCGGGGGCCGCGGCCATAGCCGAGACGACGACGGGCCATTTCGGCCTGGATCTCCTCGACCGTGATCTCGAGACCGGCCGGCAGCCCCTCGAGGATGACGACGAGGGCCTGGCCATGGGATTCGCCAGCGGTGAGGTAACGCAGCATTCGGGCAAGGCTACTGGCGACGTGCGGCGAGCGCCTGCTCTGCCGCGGCCGCCATGACCGTCACGTCGGGCAGGTGCCCGTGCCAGAGTTGTTGCTGGAGCGCCGCCTGGTGCAGCAGCATGCCCAGTCCGTCGACGGTGGTCGCTCCCGCGGCGCGCGCTGCCTGCACCAGTGCGGTGTCGCGGGGGTGGTACACGATGTCGGCCACCACCTGGCCGGCGCGCAGCAACGACGGGTCGCACGGCAACTCGTCGCCGCCCATGCCCACCGACGTGGCGTTGACCACCAGGTCGGCGTCGCGCACCGCAGGTGGGGCGGCCACGGTGCCGACGTCACC
>SXGT01273931.1_pt1 | contig 11663 bp, 8 predicted proteins | sample 3176221 | NCBI WGS metagenome assembly SXGT01 (sample SAMN11356862, study PRJNA531348) | freshwater metagenome | isolation source: freshwater sample F1-120 | place: China: Fuxian Lake, Yuxi | collected 2017-12-25
CCTCTGGTTAAGGAATGACTTGATTATAAATATCCTTAAGCCAAGACAGAAATCGTCATCTCGGCAGGGATTGCCGAGATCCAGAAGCCAGGGATGGCGAGCGTGCAACACATCCTTTTGGGCTGGATTCCGGCAATCCCTGCCGGAATGACGGTATTGTTGAAGCATGTTTATAATCAGGTTCAATCATGATCTGATAGATTTACCGGATTTTTAATGACTGCGCGGTCATTGTCTGACAGAACAGAATTATCGATGGGTTGCTGTTCGGTCATACGAGCACCTCGTTTATGGTGTGACACCATTACTATGTCAGCAAACTAAGGTGTTTGACAACCACGAAATCATTCCTAAAGACTTGGACAATCCAGTCTATTTAACACAATTTGCTTGGAGTTCACCTTGACCAGGGACGGCAACGCCCGACTGTTTAAACCGACATCATTCATGCTTTGAGACTGGCAGCCAAAGACATTGCCTATTTTGATGTGCTGCACTCAGTTCGTATCGACCGCAGTGGCAAAGCGACGGATTTTGCTGGCGGGTGCATGTATTGACCCATGACAAGACAGAAACCGATGTTGGGGGGCTATTAAGATTATGAAAATGAACGTTAAAAAAACAAATTGCTTAGGCTGCAGGGCGTGTTAACGGTAATTGAATATGAAACGTAGTGCCCACATTTGGCATGGATTCAAAAAACAATTGACCAAAATGCTTTTCCACCACGATGCTATGAGACAGACTCAATCCCTGTCCGGTCCCTTTTCCCACCTGTTTGGTGGTAAAAAACAGGTTAAACACTTTTTCCTGTATCGCAGGTGGTATACCCGCACCATTATCCTGGATCAATACTTCCACCATATTGTTTTGTTTACGTGTCGCAATCCTGATCAAACCCCGTCTTTGGGTTTCTTCAATGGCATGCACGGCGTTAATGATCAAATTCAGAAATACCTGGCTGAGTTCGTTGGCGTATGCCTCGATATACTCAATATCCGGCGCAAAATCCGTTTCGATGTCTGCCACATGTTTGTATTGATGGCGACTAATCGTCAGCGTATTCATGATGATTTCATGCAGATTAACGGTTTGGGCATCCCGCCCCGTATCAACGTGGGAAAACGTTTTCATGGCTTTGACAATTTCCGACACCCGGTTAACACCCTCTAACGCCTGCTGAATGGCTTTAGGGCTATCTTCCATGATAAAAGTCAGATCAAACTGCTCTGATAAGGCTTTGATGCGCTGTTTTAACGATGCGTCATCCCAATCTTCCAAGGTATGCAGGTATTCACTAATAGCCGCTATGTTTTCAGCCAAGGCACACAGGTTATCGCCTATGTATTGGATAGGGGTATTGATTTCATGCGCAACCCCTGCTGCCAATTGACCAATCGCCTCCAGTTTTTGCGCCTGAACTAATTGGGCTTGCAAACTCTTGGTTTCACTAATGTCATCCAGAACGCCGGAAAAATACAAGTTGCCAGCGATCTCCATCGTTTTGACCTGCAGCATCACCGGAAACAATTCACCATTTTTACGCTGGGCTTCCACTTCTCGAGATTTGCCAATAATGTTGGCTTGCAGCGTCTCTCGATATCTCTGGATATAACCATCATGCTTGAAAGCCATCGCAGACGGCATCAGGCAATTCACGTTTTGACCAATGATTTCATCGGCGCTGTATCCAAAAATGCTTTCGGCTGCCTGGTTAAAACTCTTCACCATCCCGTTACTGTCAATAGTGACAATGGCACTGGCTACGGTGTTTAAAACTGTATTTAGCTCGGTGGTTCGATGAGCCAAAGCATTCATTTGACGCTTTAAAAGTTTACTCAAATGAACCAGCAGAACACAAAAAAAGCCCAGTACCACAGGCACAGCCAAAATCAGAATCAATTGATCACGTCGTATGGTTTTGGCATTATCCGCCACCGATTGTTGTAGCTCAGCGTCAAGACGCAGCAAAATTTCTTCCAGATTTTGCGCCAACTCTTCACTATTGGCATCCAGCACCAACATGTTGGCATACCCGGCCTCAAGATCGTTATTCAGATAATTTTCCGTCATCCGAACGCCAGCCTGATAGGTCAAAATCACTTTTTGCGTTAATAACTGGCATTGCCGCTGTATATCCGGGTTGATACCGGACAGTTCAGTTAATTTGGCTTTGGCTGCTTGCAAGTGATGTTCAGCCACCGCAATGCCTTCTTGTCGATGTGTGAGACTGGCATCGGTTAAAAACTGCTGGATTTGCACCACATGAAACCGGATATCCTTCAGCAAGAGAAAGGCGTTTTGGTGCCTTATATGTTCCGATTCCGCTTTTTCAATGTTTTCGAAGCGATCCAGCAGCAGAGCGATGAAAACTATGGCTGTCAGTGTCAAACTCAGGAAAATGATGAGCGAAAATTTTTTCGTGACTTTGTTTTTCATGATCAGCAAACTTGGCGCTGCAAAATGCAAGTGGACTGACTATCTGCAGGGTTTAATTTTCTCATTGGGTATGAACGGTCATTTTATAAGCTTTTACAACCAGCATGTTTATCGCCTGGGCATTTTGCTGATCGTCACAAACTAAATTAGTCTTCGCAGGCGGCTTGAAATCGATCAGACTGATTATTTGACGGCTTAACTAACACCCGAAGCAAGCGAAACCAAATATTCAAAAACTGGATAAACAACGTCAAACGGAAAGTGAATAATCGTTTTTTTCAGATTGGCGTCAATTGGATGTATACGTTTCACATCAACAGATTGATAGTTTTTCGACCCATTCAGGTGGCTGTTTTTATTAGAGCATTTTACGTGAGAACTCTAATAAGCGCCCCGGGTGTCCTAAAGTCATATTTCCAAGCCTGGGCAAACCGGATATTCTGTTAAGGCTATTGCCTGTTTCAGGCTTCCATTAACCAGGCATTATTTGATTTTCATGCAACATCTCCGGTGCGTTCAAAAGCAGTTAGATCTGAATCAGATGCGTAATTTCAAACTGGCTGTGATCTGTCTATTGTCCCTGATTCGTAATGCCCATGCCATTGAAGCCAGTGAATACACCACCATGGATCTGGAAAAATTGCTGGATGTGGAAATTGTCACTGCCTCCAAATTTGGCCAGCGGCAATCGCAAACCGCCAGTGCGGTCACTGTGATTGACAAACAACAAATCAAGCAATTTGGTCATCGCACCCTGGGTGACGTGTTGCGCACGGTACCGGGTTTTTTTATCACCAACAACCGCATTTACGAAAACACCGGCTTTCGTGGGTTTGATCAGGCCGACGACTATAACGGCCGCATGCTGATCATGATAGACGGCATTCGTACCAACGAAACCATTTACGACTCCGGTTTGACCGGGAACGAACTGCCGATTGACATTGATTTGATCGAGCGGATTGAAGTTGTGCGTGGTCCGGGTTCCTCCATGTACGGTAGCAATGCTTTTTTTGCGGTGATTAATTTGATTACCCGCAATGGCGAGGATTTTACCGGCGGCGAAGTGGCAGGTAGCTGGTCAAGTTTTGATACTTACAAAGGCCGTTTCAGCTATGGCCGCAAACAGGATAACGGACTGGAGTACCTGATTTCCGGTAGTGGCCTGACATCGGAAGGGCCTACACTGGCTTTTCCGGAACAGGCCAATGTCAATCAACCCAGCGGATTGACTAAAACCAACCCCGAAAAAGGCCAGCAGGTTTTTGCCAAGGTACGCTGGGGTGATTTTTCCTTTGAAGGTGGTTACGGCCGGCGAAAACGTCATTACGGCACAGGTGCGCATGGCACCAATTTTGATGATGACAGGACGTTTTCGCAAGACAACGAAGCCTTCTTCAACCTGCAATATGACACGGACTTAAGCCCCAAACTGGCTTTGACCACCCGTGCCTTTTACGGTGACTATGTCTACAACTCAAATTATCAATATGGCGATGTACCCAACATCACCCAGGCCCATGCCTGGTGGACAGGTTTCGAGTCACGTTTGTTATCCACTCATTTTGATGATCACAAACTGATTGCCGGTCTTGAAGTTCAGGAAAACTGGCAGCAAAAACAACTGAATTTCGACACCAATCCCTATTATCTGTATTCAGATGACAATTTAGACAGTTACCGCATAGGGGTTTACTTACAGGACGACTTCAGTATCACCGATCAGCTCATGTTGTCTCTCGGCGCCCGGTTAGACGACTATTCCTTAGTCAACAAATTGCTATTCAGTCCGCGTTTGGGCCTGGTGTACCAACCCCTGCCGGATACCCGTTTGCGTCTGCAATATGGCAAGGCCTTTCGCGCGCCCAACATTTCCCAGCAATTTGGAGAATCCGCCGAGACTGAGACCACTTATGGCTTCCGGGCCAATCCGACGCTGCAACCGGAACTCATCGAAACCTATGAATTGGGTTTGGAGCAAACCCTGGCGAAATACTGGCTTATCAAGGCGACTGGTTATTTCATGGAACTGGAAAAAAGACTGGCCTATGAGAATTATGACGACACCACCTTCCAATACGCCAATGGTGATAAACAAATCGGCTACGGCGGTGAATTTGAATTGAGCCGGCAGTGGGAAAATGGCTTGGCGTTACGCACAGCCTATAGCCTGCAATACGCTGAAAACCAGGATGGCGGCAGCTTGAATTATGTTCCGCGCCATTTGTATCAGCTCAATCTGATGGCGCCGTTATTTTCTTCACAATGGCTGGGCGGACTCGAGATGCAGGCACTTTCAGGCCGGCAAACCGATGCCGACAGACTGCCCAGCTATACCCGCATGAATCTCAGTCTGCTGTATCAACCGGTTAAATCACTGGATCTATCGGCCACTTTATACGATGTGTTCGACAATTACCGTTACGATCCTGCGGATGAGGAAAGCCTCAGGCGGACGCCGCAGGAAGGCCGAACTTTTCGTCTGAAACTGGAATTTCGGTTTTGATTTCGCTGCGCATGTTTTTCAATCCATCCCGAAAACCGGTTCGCTATGGCATGGGAGTATTGCTGCTGCTATTGACGGTTTTCAATTCACCCCAAGCAGACACGGATAATCTGGCAGCCATCAAAACCGGATTCATTTACAATTTTTTTCGTTTCATTCAGTGGCCCGACACCGGCACCAGTTACCGTCTATGTTCGGCGGCGACCAGCGATCTGGAAAGTGTATTGTTGACACTGGAAAATAAACTTGTGAATCAAAAACCCATCCATGTCAGCATTCGGGTTGAATCAAATGCGCTAAAAAACTGTGATCTGATTTTTATCGACAGCAAGACAGCGCTCCAACCAATTTTGGCGGCCATCCATGACCTGCCGATCTTGACCGTGGGTGATCATACCGATTTTATCGAGCAAGGTGGCATGATCGAACTGACAGAATTCGACAACCGCCTGGCGTATGAACTCAATCTGGATACCGCCAAAGCGTCGGGTTTACAAATCAGTGCCCAAATGCTGAAATTGGCCAAAACCGTCATCAACACTCCATGACATGAAAACTGCCAGATTCGCCAATCTTTCGATTACACGCAAACTGAAACGTTTGCAGGCGGTGACTGTTGCGCTGGCTTTGATATTGACTCTTTTGATCAACAGCTTTGCGCAATTCTGGCAAACTTATCAGAAAAACCTGTCTGACGTGGATTCGATAATGACCATGATCGGATTCAATGCCTCGGCGGCTTTGGCATTTGCCGACAGCCAGGCGGCCAACGACTTGTTGACTTCTCTCAAAGCCAGACCGGATATTCTGGCCGTGCAGTTGTATCAGGCCGATGCGACTGCGTTGAGTCAATATACCGCCAGCGCGGAAAGTGAATCGCTATTACCAGCCAATTTGGCTGAAGCGTTACAGCAACTGCCACGTGCATCGCTGAATTGGAAAATGCACAAGACGATAAAAGCCATAGAAAATAATGGCGACATTGTCGGCCATCTGTTTGTTGTAGTGGATTTGCGCCCCATGTGGTGGAATCTGCTGGAAAATCTGCTGCAGATATTCCTGGCTGTAGTGATCGCATTCTTTATCAGTCTGTATTTCGGCAAACGCATGGCGGCACTTATTGCTACGCCGTTAATTCATTTATCCGGTTTGAGCGAAAACATCACCCGTTATCAAAATTACGCCATCCGTGCCAGTGGTGAAGGTGATGATGAAATTGGTCAGTTGGTGAAGAGCTTCAATCAAATGCTGGACCAGGTTCAACTTCGCGACGATGAGTTGCAACAGCATCGTTGCCAACTCGAACGGGACGTGGCATTGAAAACCAAATATCTGGCCCAGGCCGAGGCTGCCAGTGCCGCCAAATCGCAGTTTTTGGCGGCAATGAGTCACGAGATCCGGACTCCGATGAATGGTGTGTTGGGCATGACTGAATTGCTGCTGGGGACAAAGCTGAACCCGGTCCAGCGCCACTATGCCGAAACCGTGTTCAGTTCGGCAGAGGCGTTGCTGAATATCATCAACGATGTGCTGGACTTTTCCAAAATTGAAGCCGACAAATTGGAACTGGAGAGTATCGACTTCAACTTGCCGTTGTTGCTCGAGCAAGTAGTCGCTTTATTCAAGGAAAAAACGGCCAAAAAACAGCTGCAATTTGATTTTGAGCTTGATCAAAGTGTTCCGGACGAATGCCGGGGCGATCCTTATCGCTTGAGGCAAATCCTGACGAACCTGCTATCCAACGCGATTAAATTCACCGAGCAGGGATTCATCAAGCTTCAGGTCAAACTGAACGAAGAACCAGCGGATGCGCAAAGCCTGAACTTGCGCTTTACTGTCAGCGATAGCGGTATCGGCATTTCGCCGCAAATACTGCCCAAGTTGTTCAAGGCCTTCAGTCAGGCGGATGGTTCCACCACGCGCAGATACGGCGGCAGCGGACTGGGTCTGGTCATATGCAAGGAACTGAGCGAACGCATGGGTGGATCGATTTCTGTCGAAAGCCAGCCCAACGTGGGCAGCACTTTTACCCTGCATTTATGTCTTGCCAAAGCCTCTGCGCCTGTCCCAGCCATCAAGCCCGACGAACTGCAAGGCAAACGCGGATTGGTGATCGATATCGATAGCATAAATGCCGAAAGTTTGATGAACCAGTTGATTGAATTGGGTCTGTCTGTTCAGTTTGCTGATAACTGCAACTCAGCCGTGGAATTATTGCAAACCTTGAACAGCCATAGCCAAACGCCCGACTTTGTGTTCGTCTCACAGACGCTGATGAGTGATACAGAAAACTCATTACACGACTTCATCCAGAACCATCGGATGGACCCAGTATTGAACGTGGTGGTTTGCTCTGACACTGCGCAGGTAAACCCGGTTGCCGAAAACCAATTTGACACCTGCCTTCACCTGCCGGTGCGCAAACACCTTCTACAATCGACTTTGCTCAGTCTGCTCAAAACAGCACCTGCAAAAGACTTGGGCAATCAGTTGGGCAATCTGACCGTCCTGTTGGCAGAGGATAATCCGGTGAACCAGAAAATCACCCAGATCATGCTTAATGCCATGGGTTGTCAGGTCGCCCTGGCTGAAAACGGTCAGGAAGCGGTGGACTTATACCGCCAAGGCAGATTCGACCTGATTCTGATGGATTGTATGATGCCGGAAATGGATGGTTATGAAGCAACACGAAGTATTCGACAAATAGAACAATCGCAGCAGGTCAGACCGGTTCCAATATTGGCGGTTACTGCAAACGCCATGGATGGTGACCGTGAATACTGCATATCGGTAGGTATGACAGACTATTTGCCGAAACCATTCATGCAACAAAATTTGTATGACAAGATTAAATCCTTAATCAGCCATCAAACGCCCCCTGATGGTGTGAACAGAGAGCACCTGGTTTTAAGTCCTCGAACGCCGCAGGATGAACCAGAAGCTGAAGCTCAACAACCATTTGATGCCACTGCATTAACCACATTGCGTAACATTGGCGGTCAGGCATTAATTTTCAAGGTGCTGGGCTTGTTTCGCGAAAACGCCCAATTGCATCTGGATAAGCTGCGTGCAGGTTTCAAACATCAAGATGCCGACCTAGTCAGAGAAGCGGCTCATAGTCTAAAATCAGCAGCCGCTCATGTGGGCGGGCGAGAACTGGCTGAACACGCGCGCGAACTGGAAAATGCGGCACGCGAAGGCAACCTGAATTTCGACCCTAAGCAACTCGATGCAGTGGAAGCGCAACTGATGCGTCTATTAGCTCTTTTATCCGAATTTTAGACTGGATAAAATTGTCATCGTTGGGTAGTTACCCTGGCACGAAAAGCTAATTTTTCAGCATCCCCGTATTGCCTTGGCAGGTCGATACCTGTTTAATGTCACTATATTTTTACGAGGTCAGTCTTGTAATTTTCAACCGGTAACAGCAATCAAACCCGTCCATGTTGTTTTTGGGCAGATTGCTGTTCCCCAGAACGGTATGCAATAGTCAATTTCAAATTCTTGATGCCAACATGAGCCACATACCCAACAAAACTGTGCTGCTTTCTTCTAAGACCATGATCAATGAAGGCGGCGGTGAACTGGGTACTGAAGCAGTGCTCGAGCCTTACCTGATCATTCTATCTGGGTACGATAGAGGCAGGCATGTCAGACTGGATAAACCCTCATACATATTTGGACGCAGTGACGAAGCGGACATTGTAATTGGCGATCCCAAAATATCCCGAAAACACGGTGTATTCAGTGTTTTTCATCAAGGGGTTTTGTTTGAAGATTTAAAATCCACCAACGGTACATTTATCGCCGGACAGCGCATAGAAAAACATTGGTTGAGCATGCAAGACCGAATTCTGGCTGGCGACACGGTGATGCGTATCGACTACAAATGCTTCAATGAAGCAGAGTCGGTGCAGGCCTTATATCAGGCTGCATATACCGATGGCTTGACAGGCATACTCAACCGCGGTGCCTTCATGCAGCGGGCGCATGAAGAATTTTCATTTTGCAAACGCAATCATGCGCTTTTGAGCATACTGATGTGCGACGTGGATCATTTCAAGAGAACCAACGATAATTTCGGCCATCTTGCCGGCGATCATATTTTGAAGGAGCTTTCCGTTATTTTTGCCGAACAGATGCGGAAAGAGGATTTATTGGCCAGATTCGGCGGTGAAGAGTTCATCATGTTGTTGCGAGAAACTCCCAGCCAAGCGGCCGAAAATTGGGCGGAACGCGTCAGACAAACGGTGATGCAGCACCCTTTTACTTATCAAAACAACAGCATACCCACCACTATTTCAATAGGACTTTGCACTCAACGTATCCAGTCCTCCGACTCGTTGTCCAACTTGATCCGTATCGCCGACGATGCGTTGTATCTTGCCAAACAAAAAGGTCGTAATCGTCTGGAAGTAGTGCTGGCGCTCTAATTTTCGACCGTTTAATTTTGTCTATCCGGCAACGGTCAAGGTTATTTATGGATACTAGAAAGTCATAGTAGGAGCATCGCATAGTGATGATTCTGCGCCCAATATTGCGACTACCTGTCGCTCCCACGAACTGGCCTTTCAATTCCGATGCTGATGTTTTATCAATCATCAACCCCATCAGAAGTCTAAACCTTGACAACTTTCAGAAATGGTTGAATTTCTGTTAACCGAAATTAAACCATTTCAGTGTGAACATCGTCTGGATTATACTTAGCCTGTGTTATTTATTCCCCGCGAATGAGAATTCGCTCAAAAAAGACTTAATTTATGGATAATATTAAAACAATCTTCATTGCTTTTACAATTATATTCACAGTTGCAGTTGCGTTCGTTTCCAGTAATCTTTACTTCAACTTTTGGCCTGAGTTAAACAGTTTTTTTGCTGAGTCTGAGTCTGATGGAGCAGAGCCACCAAAGGAACAACAATCACAACTCGCTGAAACTCAAATTCAACCGCAATCTCCACCGGCAACCAAACCCGAAGTTATTGATGGTGCGGTCCTGCAGGAAAGGTATGAATCGGCCCAGCAATACGAGCCAACACCTGATGAAATTGCAGAAGAACAGGCTTTCGAAACCGAGCAAATTGCTGAAGCCGAACAATGGCTGAAAGATCTGGATGCGGAACAAAGAATTGCCGGTATCGAGCAACTCGCAGCTTATCCTTCACCCAAAGCCGAGCAGTTAATGGTGGAAAGGCTTAAAAACGATAAATCCGATGAGATCCGCATTGCGGCAGCGGATAATCTGTCTTATATCGAAGTACCAACAGTGGCTACCCAGGATGCATTAGTCCAGGCACTGCAGGATAAAAACGAGGAGCTTCGCACCAGCGCCTTGAACACACTGGAATCCTTTGTTGCCTCGCTGGAAGACGAAGACGAGACTGCCAAACGGATAGTCGGTTTGTTGAAAAAACAGTTGAAATCCCAACAGGTACCTTCCGACATCAAAGAAGCCATCAAGGAATACTTGTCAGATCAATTTGAAAATTAGAACTCATAGGCAAGGCCAGTTGGCTTATTAAATCCTGATACAAACAACGGGGAGACAGAAGTCTCCCCGTCAGAAGTAAAACCTATTTGATTATGGCATTACACCGTTAGCCAATCCTGAAGGTGCACCATTGGGACCACCACAGGTTGGATGTTGAATAGTATTTGGCAGGACAGTATTCACCAATAAAATTTCGTCACCTTTTACGTCAGTGCCCGTATTAAAACCGCCTGGGACATGTCCCAAATCAAGCGCTTCACGAATTTTCCAGGCAACCACATGATCCGTACAAGAGGTGTCGCCAGATACACCGACAGCACCTACCTTCATTTTGTGCTCGCCATGATCCATGTAAAGGGCCAAACCACCACCAAATACATTGACACCTCCAATACGTTTGTTTTTCAAAGGATCGGCGTTAGTGCCATAGTTATTGGGACTGCCTGCATAGGAACGACTGGCATCCACTGGGTTACTGTGTTGTAACCCATAGAGACTTCCACCTGGTTGAGTCAACCCGTATAAATTGGCAGTCGAGATGGAAAAGGCATCCAAGCTGAATGCATTGGCCGTATTGGCTTTTTGTGCCGAAATGACACGGCTACCCAACCAGGAAACATTACTGCGGCCATTCGCGTTTTTGGCAGTGCCTGAGCTATTGACAACCTGACAGACCTTACCGGTTTCATCCACTACAGTTACCCACATGGGCAAACCAAATCCGCCATTACTTACTGCTCCCACCACACCAGAAGCTATGGCTTGTAAACCTGCCGGGTTGGCCGCTTTTGCAGCATTATCAATATCCTTACATGTAGCAAATGCCCCTTGGCTTGCAAATGAAATAGCCAATGTAGCGATGGAGAAAGATAATAAGTTATTTTTTTTCATGGACTCTCCCAATTTTTTAATCTAATGTGAACAAACTGCTCGAAAAAAGCCCCTAAAAGGTAGCTTAAAAAAAAGCGAATGTCTTCTATTTGAATAAGGTATCTCCGCATTCTGTCGGGCTTAACTCATTCCACAAACCGACAGAACTTTCAAACCGGTTTTGCCGTAGCATCCCAATGCTGAAAATCAAACTAATTTGGTAAAGCGGTTAAGAAATGGGATGACTTCAGCATCGAGATAAAAATATATATGCGATATGTGTACTTCACCCTCCAAATGGAGGGTAGCAGACAGGAGAACATAAAAATACTGAAAAAGCTCGTTAAAACCAGAGACGC
>SXGT01092295.1_pt1 | contig 11661 bp, 7 predicted proteins | sample 3176221 | NCBI WGS metagenome assembly SXGT01 (sample SAMN11356862, study PRJNA531348) | freshwater metagenome | isolation source: freshwater sample F1-120 | place: China: Fuxian Lake, Yuxi | collected 2017-12-25
AAGTACCAGCGGGGCAAAGAAGCGGCGCGCGGCGTAGTTCAACGCCTTCCAGCGTCCGAAGTAATCCACACTCGACCAGGAAGCCACGGGCCAGCAGTCGTTGAGCTGCCAATATAAAATTCCCGCAACGCGGTCAGGGTGGCGGCGCCAATGTTCCACGCCGTAGCGGATTCCCTCTGCCTGGAGCGCCATGCTCAAATAAACCAGAGAGACAAAATCCTTGGGCAGGCGGAATGTGTCAAGCATTTGGCCAACCATCAGCGAGTTTCCGCTGGCGTTTTTCTGGTGCATCTCCATGATGTAGGAGGTCATGTTCCAATCGGCTTCCTTGGCGTAGGTGCGGATGGTCTCCAGCGGCGGAAGCGCCTGAAAACCAAACTCGCTCATAAAACGCGGATATTGATCGCGATACGCGGTGAACGGCTTGCGCCCGTGCCACACATCCCAATAATGGGCATCGCCTTGAAGTTGGCCGTTCGGATTATCAAACGGGACATCGGATGATGGCGAGCTGGGCCAATAGGAATGATCGGGGTCTTCGGCCAGACACCATTCAGGCAGCGTGTGATGGAAGAAGCGATCATAGGCAGTTTTCAAACCCTGCAATTCAGGGTCTTTCCAGTTCCAATCCACCCAGCCCCATTCCATCTCGTTGTTGCCGCACCACAGCGCAAGGCTGGCGCGATGGCGCAGACGGCGGACATTTTCAACCACTTCCACTTTGACGTTATCAAGAAATTCCTGCGTGTCCAACGGGTAAATGCTGCACGAGAAAATAAACTCCTGCCAGACCAAAATGCCGTAGCGGTCGCAGATATCGTAAAAGCGTTCCTCTTCATAAAAGCCGCCACCCCAAACGCGTAGCATGTTCTGGTGCGTGTCGACCGCCGAGCGAATGATGCCATCCAAATATTCATCCGTGATGCGGGTGGGGAATGAATCGGCTGGAATCCAATTGGAGCCTTTGGCAAAAATCGAGACATTATTGACAACAAAGACAAAGGAACGTCCCCACTGATCTTCCTGCTGACGCAATTCAATCGTCCGCAAACCGATCTGATAATTCCGTTTATCCAGTTGTTTGATGTCTTTATCGATGAGGGATATTTCCACCTGATAGAGCGGCTGCGCTCCGTAGCCATTCGGCCACCAGAGCTGCGCCTCTTTTATCTGGACCTGTAAACTGGTCTCGCCACCCGGAGCAATTTTCTCGCTGGTTTCAAAAACCTTACCATCGGGCGCAACAACGCGCATGGCTGCAGAGCGAGGTTCCTCACTCCAGCTTTGAACAGAAACTCGCGCCTCAACAGTCACCTGTCCATCAGCATGTTCCTGACGCATATGAACCTCGGCGAACTGCGCCTTGCTGTATCCTTCCAGGCGGATATCCTTCCAGATGCCAATCGGCGGAAGTTGTGGACCCCAATCCCAGCCGAACTGACAGGGAGCCTTGCGCAGGTGCGGTCCGCCGGGAATCGCCTGGGATACACCCGACATGAAGCGAATAGCTTGTTGTTCCGCCGTGTATTTCACAGGCGATGAGAAGCTAATCGTTAAGTCGTTGGCGCCTTTTGAATTTAATAAAGGTTTGACATCCCACTGATATTGGCGGAACATATTGTCGGTGCGGCCAAGTTCCTGGCCGTTGAGGGCAACCGTCGCCAGAGTGTCTAGACCGTCGCAAACCAGAAAGACTTTTTCCTCAGAGAGTAATTCAGCCGTGCAGCTGAAACTGGTGCGGTACACCCAATCAGACTCGGCGACCCACTGGACGCGTTTCTCGTTATCCGCAACAAAAGGATCCGGGATACGTCCGCTTGCCATAAGATCGGTATGGACGCCACCGGGCACGATGGCTGGCAACCATTCTTCTGTCCCCACCTGCTGAAATTTCCATTTGCCAGTTAAAGGTAGAATTTGCATTGTTTAATTTCCTGTGAATAAGATTTAAATAGACTTATAAATTTTTTTGGTAAATCCGCATTGACCTACTTGACTGAGGTTGCACAGTTTCGTTTCAAGCTAAACGATGAACCTCAACGATTGTCTCAAAGGCCCTTCGCTCTCGCTCATATCGTCCCGACATTCCTTCGGGAGAAAATCACGGTTAAGCGCGTAAAATCTGTTACTTAAAATAATATTTTATCGACATGATGCTATGGCAAGTCACCTTCATGGCAACGAGATTTCCGGCGGCCAAATCCTACGCCCCAATTTGTTGGGGCGTAGGGCGTTTTAATATTCAGGACTTAGGTTATTTCGTTTGAATCCAAACAAACAACTATCACACGGTAGAGAGATCCCATTCTTCGTAAATCTTCGGAACATCACTGATCAGGCGCTGTGTGTAAGCCTCTTTCGGATGCAAGATCACATCATCCGGAGTTCCGCTTTCAACAAATTTCCCATGCTCCATGATATATACGCTGTCAGAAACAAAATACGCGAGTCCAATATCATGGGTTATGAAAATAAGCGTCATCCCGACTTCATCACGTAACTGCATCAGCATATCCAGAATGGTCGCGCGCGAACAGGCATCGATCATCGAAGTTGGCTCATCCGCCAGCAGGATCTTCGGCTTCAATAAAAATATCCTGGCAATCATCAAACGCTGCATTTGTCCACCAGAAAGTTCAAAAGGATACTTATTGGTCAACTCCTCGAACTTCAAGTTAACAAAGCTGCACGCTTCCGACATCAACTCCACTTTTTTTGCATGTGGAAGGTTTCGGCCGCCGCGCATGTGAATACAATCCAAAAGCACGGAATCAATCTTATTAAAGATATTGTACGAAGAGAACGGATCTTGAAAGATCGCCTGAATGTTCTTCCAATATTCCTGTTTCTTCTTTTGGGTGCTGATATCGCGCTTCTGTCCCAAGAAGTAGATGTCGCCCTCAGTGGAGCTGATCAACCCCAAAAGCATCTTCGCCAGGGTGGTCTTCCCACTGCCAGACTCGCCCACGATCGAGACAATCTCACCCTCATAAAAGTTGAAATCAACATGATCAACGGCGACAGTTTTCTGACGGCCAAGTCCAAACACCTTGGTAAGCCCGGTCCCGCTCAAACATAATTTTTTTTCATCAGCCATTTTGATAAGCCTCTCTCAGTTTTTCTTCCGAAAAGATACAGCGGTAAGCACGACCGTTTTCAATTTCACGAAGATCGACAGAACGCCCTCTACATTCCGGTTGAACGTATTTACAGCGTTCAGCAAACCGACAGCCTGATGGTGGTTTTTTTAGATTTGGCGGCACCCCGGGTATGGCAGTCAGCTTGGCATCCCGTAAACCTTTTTCAGGCACAATGATCGAACCCATCAGGCCTTTGGCATATGGGTGAATCGGATCAAATACAGCTTGTTCTGAAGTGCCTCGCTCTACAATCTGCCCTGCATACATAACCATAATATCGTCGGCAACATTGTAAAGAAGAGGAAGTTCATGCGTGATGAAAATCAACGAACTGATTAGGCCAGTTTCAATTAATTTCCGGAGCATCTTGATGACCATCTTTTGTGAAGTGACATCAAGCGCAGAGGAAGGCTCGTCTGCAATCAGCACTTTGGGTAAAAGCAACACTGATATCGCGATCACCGTGCGTTGTTTCATGCCTCCCGAAAGTTCAACCGGATATTTTTGCAACACCTCGGCAGGAAGCCCCAGAGTTTCGAACAATTTTCTGGCGCGATCATAGATATCCTTCTTGGTGATGTAAAGCTCGTGCTCCTGGATCACATCCTCGATAAAATGGATGATCTTCCGGGTAGGATTAAGAGCATTCATCGCAGCCTGGGGGATGTAGGCGATCTCGGTGCCCAGGATCGATTTGCGAACGTCGTCGGGCTTCATTCCAGTAATATTACGTCCATCGATGATGATCTCTCCACTCGTATAGTGCAGCGGAGCGAAGTAATATCCCATCAAGCTGAGGGCCAGCGTCGACTTACCGCAGCCAGATTCTCCCGCAATTCCCAGCGTTTTGCCTTCTTCGACGTTCAGAGACACATGGTCAACAGCGTATACATCTTCCCCAAAACGGGTAACATATTTGGTAGTCAGTTCCCTGACTTCTAACATTGCTCTTGACATATCAATCACCTAATCCCTTAATGCCGGATTGAACACCTGGTCGAGACCTGTATTCATTAAATTCATCGAGAATGTAATCAGAGCGATGGTGATGAGCACGGGGAAATACGCCCACCATTTTCCGAGGATCTGTGCCTGGTAGATCATCGCCCAGTTCATCATCAAACCCAACGTTGGCACCTCGGTGGTTCTTGGTCCCAACCCAAGGATCGATAACCCAGCCTCCGCCAGAATACCCGAGGAAATCTGCAAAATCAGCGCCATAATGACATACGAGGCGATGTAAGGCAGAATATCCGTGAGGATAATGTGAACAATCGAATGACCGGACAGCTTCGACAGATTGACATGGTCGCGATTACGCAGTGAAATCACTTGCGACCGTACCGCCCTGGCTGTCCAAACCCAGGAAGTGAACCCGATCACCACGGCTATGGTAAAGGCACCGCGTTGATCCTGCCCAATACTGAATGAGATCAAGATCAACAACACAAAGCTGGGGATAACGGTAAATAAATTGGTAATGAACATAATAATGTCATCCACCACACCGCCGACATAGCCCGCAAACAAGCCCAAGGTCAGACCGATCAGGGTTGCGATAAGACCGGCAACAAAACCAATCTGCAGAGATACGACAGTGGCCCTGACCAGCTCCGTTAACACATCCCGACCGAAGTTATCGGTTCCAAGAGGCAGCCACCGAACGCTCGCCACCTCATTGACATTCACGTAATCTGATTGGTTGACGATGTCTGTCTGCTCCAAAATGCCTGTTTCCAGGTTTTTAGTCGCGACAACCGCTCCTTCAGCCGACAAAAGCCCTTCGAGAGAGTTGTTGAGCCGAACAAAATAATTTCGTTTGGCATTTGTCATTCCAGGAACATTCTTCTTGGGGTCATAATTACTCTCCCATTGGTTCAGGAGTTTTTGGGTGTCGGCTGTATCAATCTCACTTTCCGGGATCCCGCTTGCCAAAAGCCATTCTTTTATCGCAAGGCGGTCATCATCGCTCAACTTGCTGGCAATGCGCTTGGCAGCAGCATCCTCCAGATTGAGTGTATACGGAGTTGAGCCGAAGCTGTCATAAACACTCACATAAATTCCCGGGGGAAAGAAAGTGCCCTGACCGATAATCGTCAACGGAGAATCTTTAATGAACAACGGATAAATAGTCACAATCAGCAGAATTGCCACAAAAATGGAAAAGCCAACCACAAATTTGCCAGAGCGAAAAACTTGTTGAAGTGTATGTTTCATAACTGCATCCTTCCTTAATCAGCCTGCGCCGCTTTAATGCGCGGGTCAATGATGCCGTAAAGGATTTCAATGATAAAGTTTGCGCTCAGCACCATCAGTGTGATAATCAGTGTGGTTGCCGAAACCAGCGGATAGTCCTGACCCCGTACAGCCGTCAGGATCGTGGAACCAAGACCGGGATAGCTAAAAATGATCTCCGCCACCAGCGCGCCGCCGACCATGGTACCGACTGATAACGCCAGCCCGGTTATCTGAGGCAGCATGGCATTTCGAAATACATATCCAACGATCTTGCGGTCCTTGATTCCCAGGAACCGGGCGTATTTGACATAATCCGCATTCAGTTCATAGATAGACATGGAGCGCATGCCAATCGCCTGGCCGCCAATGGCGATCAAGACAATCGACCAGAACGGCAACTGATAGTGGACGATCACAGACCACATAAACCCCCAGGTAAAGCTAGGAATCAGATCAAACCCATATCCGCCCGAGGTTGGGAGCCATTTTAAATTGACCCCAAAAATAACCATCAAAATGACTGCCATGCCAAATGGCGGAAAATTGCTGATAAAAATACTGATCGGCATGATGACTTTATCAAAGCCGCCCTTGACATACGCAGCCAACGCGCCGAGTGAGTTTCCAATCAACCAGCCAACGATGATCGCCGGGAACTGTAGGCATATCGTCCACCAGATGGATGCCGAGAGAACGTCTGCAACCGTTCTGGGATATTGACTGAACGAGAAACCGAAATCGCCGCGCACAACATTTTTCACATAGATAAAAAACTGTTCGAGCATGGGTTTGTTGGTGCCGAACAGTTCAGTGTATTGCTCATAAATCGCCTCGACTCCCGCCGAATTGCTCATCCCTTGTGCCATCCTTGAGACGATGGCTGCCACAGGATCACCTGGCATCATGCGGGGCAAGATGAAATTCAACAGGAATGCGCAAGCAAGGGTAATTAAGAACCAACCCAGCTTGTTGAGGAAATACTTTCGATATCCTTTCAACCCACACCTCCCGACTAATATTGATCTTTTGTTTCGTTGTATGTGGCTGACGACGTCAGCCACATACAACGAACGAAGGACGAATATTTGCATTATAACAAATGAGCCATGTCCCGAGATCTCGGGACATGGCTTTTTTGTTGGGTTACAACTTACTTGACAAGCATCAGGTTATAGAGACCTGCGACACTCCAGCCGTCAGTCAGATCAAGCGGCGGGACAGGCGGGTTGGTGCCATCCCCATCATGCGGGAAGTTGGTCCAAACACTCTCATTAACCGTGTGGAACGCCTGAGGGCGATACATGAGGGTGAATGAGGGAACATCGGTCAGGTAGATATTGACCAATTCAGTGTACATTTCCTTCAACTTGGCAGGATCGGATTCGACGGGAATCGCCTTGATCAACTCATCGGCGGCTGGGTTTGAATATTGACCCCAGTTACCATTCCAGTTACTCGCCATGCCAACATACTCAGAGCTCATCAGTTTGCGGATACGGCTCCAAGGTTGGGTGGGACCAGCGCCATCACTCCACATCATGAAGATGTCATATCCAGCAGGGAGATCCTTGTCCGAAGCGGTGACATCGACCTGATAAACGGACCATTCGGGGTAGTTGGTAGTAATGTCAATGCCGATTTCTTTACCAGCGGCGGCGACAACTTCGATCGCGGCTTGCCAATCGGACCAGCCGTTGGGGCAGGTGGCGACATAGCTGAGCTTCTTGCCGTTGTATTCGCGCCAGCCATCGCCGTCAGAGTCCTTGATGCCGGCTTCGTCGAGCATTGCCTTAGCGCCTTCGTAATCCTTACCAGCGAACTGCAGATCCTTGACAGCAGCCTGATCGTACGTAGCCTGCTCACCAGCGGTCGGGTTCATTAGGGAGCGCGGGACCTGGGTAAAGGTAGCAGACTGATTGGTCATAGCGTTGGCAATGATCGTGTCATAGTCAACCGACATGGCAATCGCCTTGCGTACCGCGAGCTGGTCCAAACCGTAGGATTTCGGGTTGAAGAAGGCGGTCGGGAGGCTGGCGCCAATGCCATAAGGAGCCTCGGGCAGGTAGGTGGAGATGGGCAGGTCCTGCTTGAGCCAGAAATCCTGAACATTGGAGTTGAACTGCTGGCTTACATCCACTTCACCAGCCTGCAAAGCGGTCGTACCGGCAGCGTTGTCCTTAAATATTGTATGCGCGAGGTAGGTCGGCACAGGCAGTTTGCCCCACATGGAGGCATCTTGACCCCAATAATTGTCATCACGAACGTAGACAACCTTCGTGTCATCAGCAAAGAACTTGTAATAGGGACCAGAGTAAACAACGTCTTCAGCGGGATCAGCCAGGAATGCGGTGTCATCGGCACTGCGAGCTTCCAAGGTCTCAGTCCAAGCCTTTTGGATGACGTAGTTGGTGCTCAGGTAAGCATTGACGAGCAAAGGATTAACAGCCTTACCATCAGCGCCCAATTTGGCTTTGACGACAACCGTCTGAGCATCTGTGGCTTCGATGTTCTCGATATAATCTTTGTTGGAAGCACCGGTAGGAGTGCTGTGCTTGATGTGGGTCGCCCAGGTATAGGCAACATCCTCAGCGGTCACTGGGGTGTCATCGCTCCATTTGGCAGCGGCTTTGATCTTGAAGGTGACCTCAGTCATTTCGGCATTCCATGCATAATCGCCGTCAGCGAGCAGAGGATACTGCTTGCCATCTAGCATGTTATACAGGTACGGAGTTTCGAACATAATAACGCGGGCGTTGTCCTGCTGGGCAATAGCCATCGCATTATTGTTGCTGTTGGAGTATGGATTCCAACCAACAACCGGTCCCCACTGTTGTCCATTGAAGTACAGGGTCTCAGTGCGGGGCAGCGGATCACCAGGCTTAATAGGAGCCGCAGGGGCTTCAGTAGCAGCTGCGGGAGCTTCAGTAGCAACCGCAGGGGCTTCAGTAGCAGCTGCGGGAGCTTCTGTCGCAACGGGAGCGGGGGCGCCGCAAGCTGTCAGGACCATCGACGCGATGATCAACAGAGACAGAACAAACAAAAGTTTCTTCATGGTACTAATTTCTCCTCGTAATATAGTTTGGAATATACAAACGAACGAAATACAATTTAGTTATTAATGAAAACTTTCACCTCCTTTTATAAATTCTGCCCGCATCATGTGATACATCCACATGAGCGTCGAATAATCAGCTCCGTTAATAGTAATGCAGCACCTACGGAAAACTGTTTGTCGAAATAAGAAAATACCGCCTCCGCCACAGGTTGTTCAACTAACTGGCAGAGCAGAGAAACATGAGACATAGGAATAATAAGTGGATACCTGCGCATATGATTTAATCAATCAATGAAAGGCACGAACCGATGCACGCTCTACAAGGGTTGGGCGAATAGTTAGAGTCATCTGTGCAGAATCTAGGTTGTCTAGTCGAAGGGAGAGAAGATGTACAGCTGCACGACCCATTGCAACTGTATCCACAAGCATTGTGGTCAAAGCCGGATCGGCATTCTTGGCAACGTAAGTATCATCATAACCAACGATAGATACATCCTTCGGCACTGCCAGTCTCATATCTTTTACCGCTCTCAAAGCGTCATTGGCAACATCATCATTGACGCAAAATAATGCCGTAACTTGCGGGTGTTCCTTCAACAAAGCCGTAGTTTCCTTATATCCATGAGATTTGTTAATATTAAAATTGGCAATGTATACATCAGTGATTTCATTTTCTTTCAGAGCGCGGAGATATCCATTTCGTCGTTCTTTCAGGCTTGGATAACAATTCATTTCGCTTCCCGCAAGCCCTATATGACGATGCCCTTTTTGGATAAGGTATTCTACGGCTTGATATGAAGCACGGAAATTATCTGACACCACCGCGTCATAGATGTCCTTATCGGAGTATGCATCCACCAAAACAATTGGCGGTGTGCGTTTGCCCGAAATTGATGTAATAGTTTCATCCACGAAAATTCCTACCATGAGCAAACCATCGACTGTATCACTATTAAGCAATTGGGAAACCTCTAACGGGCGATTGTTTTCATCTACTGGAAGAGTTGCAAACAAAAGGTTGATTCCATTTCTACGACACACATCCTCAATGCCAACAATAACCTTCGAATAAAACGGGTTTTCTTGCGGCGTGGTCGGGACTGTTTTGACAATCATGCCAATAGTATTTAGTCGATCATTCCTTCGCGTTCTTTTGCCAGATTTAATCGGGTATTCAAGTTTTTCTGCAATCTCAAGAACCCGTAGACGAGTTTGCTGGGAAACACCAGCCTTATTATTAAGAACTAGTGAAACGGTCGCTGGTGAAACTTTGCTCTGGTGAGCGATATCACTAACTCTAATTTTTCCTTTCATAAATTCAAAATTTCCTTTTAGTTAATTTTACTAAATATTAACTAAAATTTTAGCTCCATGTGTAGTGTTCTGTCAAGCATGTTCGGAAATTAGTAGAGAGTTCAAAACAATGGAGAAACTATCTTCTTCATACGTATCAATTTCTGACAGGAAGTTCGTTCAACTAACTTTGTCTGCATTTTTTGAATTTCAAGTTCGAGTGATTCACCGTTAATCAATTTAATAAGCATCTGTACTGCAACATACCCCATATCCGCAAGGAACTGATCAACCGTTGTAAGCCCCAGATATTTCGCTTCCGAAATATTATCAAACCCTACAACAGACAAATCGGACGGAATGTGTATGCCCAGTTCTTCGGCAGCTTGGAATGCGCCGATTGCTGACTGATCATTGACGGCAAATATCGCCGTCGGCGGATTGCTCAATGTAAGCAGTTGCCGTGCATATTTATAGGCAGTTTTTTGGGTAAAGTCGCCGGGGGTGATAAGTTCTTCGTCCAATTCAACGCCGGCATTCGCCAATGCGTCCTGGTAACCTTTTAAGCGGCGTACTGCGCTTCCAACATCTTGAGCACCGCTTATAAACCCAATGCGACGATGCCCCAGTCCGATAAGATATTCCATGACTTCTAAGGCGCCATGGTAGTTCATCCCTTGAACCGATGGATAATTGGGATTAATCATGTGAGGATCTACCGCAACAATGGGGGCATTTGCGATAAATTCTGCCGATCCCGATGCCACAATAATCACACCATCGGTAACTGAATTACTTAAAAGGGAAACGTAATGTTGTTCGTGTAAGGTCGCGCCATTCTTTTGAGCGTCCCCCGTTGTATAAGCCAATAGGTCGAATTTTGATTCAGCGATTGCCCGATTAACCCCCTTCATGATCTCCACAGAATACAACCCGAAATCTGGAACTACAAGCCCAATCAGGTTTTTCTTATGACTGCGCATACTTCGAGCGGCCAGGTTTGACGTGTATCCCAGTTTATTGATGACAACAAGAATATGATCTTGAGTTTCACTGGCTACATCAGTTTTTCCATTTAGCACACGCGAAACTGTAGAAACCGACACCCCGGCGGCTTTGGCTACGTCCTGGATTGTTACTGCGCGTTTTTTATGTTTCATCTCAAACCTGAGCCAGAAAAAGACGATTATCGGTATCAATACCGGTAACGATACCGACATTCCCATTATTGCACGATTTTCTCGAACTGTCAACAAGTTTTAAGGTCGGATTTTATCGTTGTCTTTCATCTGCTCCTGTCTGGCAAAACAAGAACAGTTGAAAGGTTTTGCGCGCCCCGTTTTGATTGACGTTTCACAACTTAATATGCTAAACTGAAAGTGCTTTCAGAAACCGCCATGCCTCCTGAGAAAAAATTCCCCACCATTTATGACGTAGCCCGGTTATCCGGCGTAAGTATTTCGACGATTTCACGCGTATTGAATACGCCGGATAAAGTTAATTCAAAAACTCACAAGCTTGTGATGAATGCCATTGACAAGCTTGGATTTATTCCAAGAGCAGAGGCCCGCGCACGCGCATTACAGAATACCAATCGTATTGGTGTATTGACACCATTTTTTACCGCCCCATCCTTTGTGCAAAGATTCAGGGGAGTTGCCTCGGCTTTATCAAAGGCAAATTACGAATTGGTAATCTACCCCGTTGATTCCTTAAGTCACCTGCAAGGTTATATTTCCTCCATTCCACTTATGAGGAATATTGACGGACTGATCATTATGTCACTATCTCTCGGAGACCAAGACGCCCAACGATTGTCAAATAATGGAATGGAAACGGTATTGATCGAATATTCACATCCAACGTTGAACAGTATAGTCATCGACGATGCGTACGGCGGGCGGCTGGCTGCGGAACACCTGATTAGCAAAGGGC
>SXGT01413536.1_pt1 | contig 11660 bp, 10 predicted proteins | sample 3176221 | NCBI WGS metagenome assembly SXGT01 (sample SAMN11356862, study PRJNA531348) | freshwater metagenome | isolation source: freshwater sample F1-120 | place: China: Fuxian Lake, Yuxi | collected 2017-12-25
CCACCAGATTCATGAAAAAACCCGCCAAGACGCGCCTGGCGGGTTTTTTTCGGTCTGTAACTCAGAATGGGCTGACTTGCACATTGACGCGCAGGCGGCTACCCGGATCGTTGGGCAGGACAGCGGTGAACTCGCGGCCTCCGTAGCGATAGGTGACGCTATAGCCCGTCAGGCGCTGGGTCCAGTGATCGGTGACGCGGCAGCGCTCCACCGTCTGGGGAGCGCCTGCGTTGTTCTGCATGCGGTCGCCGACGATGGCGCCGGTGATCGCGCCCAAAGCGGTGGCAGCATCCTTGCCCGAGCCTTTGCCGACCTGATGGCCAAGAATGCCACCTGCAAGGCCGCCGATGATGGCGCCAGCCGGGCTCCGGTCGCCCTGTACCGCGCCGCTTTGCGGGGTGGTGGTTTCCAGCCAGCAATCGCGCTTCGGTTCGTTAAAGCGCTCGTAAATCGGCACGGCGGACACGACCTGCGCGGTGTCGGAAAAATCGGCGGCGAGCGCGTTGCCGCTCATCGGGATGGCCAAAGTAAACACGGCAGCGAGGGTGGTTTTATTCATGATGATTCTCCAGAAAAAGTTTGATGAAGGTTGTTCATCAGTATAGACGGGTTAAGTGACTTAAAGACAAAAATACCTAGCGGCGCGCCGGCGCGGGGCTTCGGCCTTCAAACCCTTGGCCAAAGCCGCTGGGTCCGGCGCCTGTTGCTGGGCCAAATCCAGGCGGCGGGCCACGGCGGGGATTGACCTCTTGCCAGACGGCCTCGCGCTCTTGGGAAGGAAGACGCAGCATCCGGTCACGAATCTCGCCCCGCAATTCGCGTTCCTGCCGCAGGCGGTCGCGGATCTCCTGCTTGATCTGCTCGGCCTCTGCCGGGGTGACCTGGCTGACTGGGGCGGTGTCGGCTGCCCTGGTCGTGACCGGGGTTGCCAGACTTGCCATCAGGCAGACGGTTGAGATGAGTGAAAAAATGCCGCGTCCCATGGGGTTCCCTTCCTTGCTTTCTGACAGCCCGCCCAAGGTCGGGCGGGATTCAGTCGATATTTAACGGGTTATAAAATCAGCGGCCGCGACCACCACGGCCCGGGCCACCGCCTTGGCCTCGGCCCCCGCCTATGCCGCTCATATTACCGCTGCCGCCTTGATCTTGGCCACCGCTCGAAGCCCCTTGGCGGCGTCCTGCGCCGTAGGGGTTGCCCATAGCTTGGCCGCCGGCAAGCGGGGCATCGGGAATGCTCACGCCGCGTTCGCTGGCGCGTTGTTGCATCTGGCTATGCTGCTCGGCACGCAGGGTTGAGCGTTCTTCGGCGCTGGTTGCACTGCGCATACGGTCACGCTGCGCGCTCCGTTCGGCATCGGTCATCAGCTCTGCGCCCCGCCGCAGTTGGCTCTGGCTTTGCGTGGGCATGACGGTTTCCACTGGGGCTGCCGGGACTACGACATCCTCGGCGAAGGTATGACCCGCCAGAAGCGGCAGGCTTACGAGCATAATACGGTTCAAAGTTTTCATGATGTACTCCAGAAGGTGAGTGGACTAATTGCCACGCCTGCAGAATAGTGGGACGCTGTAACGCGGCCGTTTCCAAAGGGTTTCCATGTGTAACAAGTTATTTCCATGAACGACGAGAACGGTGTACGCGTCTTGATCGTTGACGATGATCCGGGCCTGCGCGGTCTGCTGGCCGAGTATCTAAGCGCGCAGGGCATGACGCCCTTTGCAGTGGCCGATGGGGTGGCAATGCGTGCTTGGTTGCAGGAGCAGCGCGCCGATCTGGTCATCATGGATCTCATGCTGCCGGGCGAGGATGGTATGGCCCTGACGCGCTGGCTTAAGGCGCAGGCCGGTCTGCCGGTGATCATGTTATCGGCGCGGGGTGAGGCCTTTGATCGCATTATCGGTTTGGAGGTGGGGGCGGATGACTATTTGCCAAAACCCTTCGAGCCGCGCGAGTTACTGGCCCGGATTCGGGCGGTCTTGCGGCGCGGGAATGTGGCCACGCCCGTGACGGTGCCGAGCGTCGAAGCGGTGGGGCTGCGCTTTGGACCTTATCGCATGGAAGTTGATACCCGGCGGCTTTTCCGTAAAGAGGATCGCAGCGAGGAGGAGGTCGCGTTGTCCGCTGCCGAATTTGCCCTGCTGGAAGTTTTTGTGACCCATCCGAATCGGGTCTTGAGCCGGGACCAGATCATGGATTGGTTGAAGGGCTATGAACGGGATGCCTTCGATCGCTCGATTGATATTCGGGTGACGCGGGTGCGGCGCAAGATCGAGCCGGATCCCACTCACCCGGTCTATCTGCGCACCGTCTGGGGGCAGGGCTACCTTTTTGTGCCAACGGGGGCGGTGTGAGATCCATCGGCCTCGTCGGGCGCAGCCTGGCTTTGTTGCTGGGGGCCTTTGTGCTTATTCAGGGGCTGGCCTTGGGTTTGGCCTGGACGCAAGTAATCCGCCCGCTCAGCGAACAGGCGGCTGATGAGATGGCGGCGCGTCTGGTTTTGGCCGCGCAGACTTGGGTTGAACTGCCGCCCGAAACCCGGACCGACTTTGAAAACGAATTATTGGCCCGCCATGATCTGGTGATCGAACCCCGACTGGCAACGGGCCCAGGCGTGCCGTTTCAGGCCCATGGCGCGAATACTTTGTTGGATACAGCCCTGGAGCGGGCCTTGTCCACGCGCGTCGGCCAGTCGGTTCAACTGCGCCTGGGCCCCGACCCCGACTGGCTGTGGGCCGATATCGATATGGGGCCACATGCCCTGCGGGTGGGTTTTCTGCATGCGCGCCTGGGCTTTAATGCCCTCTGGACTGGCGTGGGCTTCTTTGTAAGCAGTGCGCTGTTGCTGATGGGCTTGGCCACGCTGCTGGTGGGCCGCCTAGCCGTTCGGCTGCGCGCCTTGTCGGTCTCGGCGCAGGTTGTGGGGCAGGGTGGAAACCCGCTCCATCTACCCGAGACCGGGCCGCGCGAGTTGGTTGATCTGACCCGTACCTTCAACCGAATGGCGGGTGAGGTGGCGGCCTTGCTTGAAAACCGCACCGTTCTCCTGGCCGGCATATCCCACGACCTGCGCACCCCGCTGACTCGCTTACGCTTGGCCTTGTCCCTGTTGCCGCCCGGCCATAGCGAACGGGTGCAGCAAATGGAGGCGGATGTGACGCAGATGAACCGGCTGATCGGCGACATGCTGGTGCTGGCGCGCGACCTGCAACCGGAATCGGCTTCGGCCTGTGACTTGGCCATCTTGTTGCCGCAGACCGTGGCCGCCTGCGCCGAACCGGAGCGGGTTCAGGTGAGCGGTCCGGAGCCGTGCGTTCGGGTGGTTGCGGCCTCGCCATTGCGCCGTATCGTAGCCAATCTGCTCGATAACGCCTTGCGCCATGGCGGCGGGGCGGCCGTCACCCTCCACTGGGTGAGCCCGGAGGAGGGCGTGCGCATACAGATCTGCGATCAGGGTGCCGGCATTCCGCCCGCGGAGCGCGAGGCCGTGTTTCGACCGTTTTATCGGCGCGATGCTGCGCGCACGGACGGCGGTTCGGGTCTGGGTTTGGCGATTGTGCGTCAACTGGCCAATGCCTATGGCTGGCGAGTGAGCCTGGCTGAACGGGCTGGCGGTGGGCTGTGCGCAGAGATTGAAATTCCGCCGTCGCAAATCCCTCAAGGCCAGACGGGTGGGCCGGGGTAAAATCGCCCCGCCCCCCTTTTTGTTAATCGCCATAAACGCCCCATGACTGCCCCCCAATTTGTCCATCTGCGCCTGCACAGTGAGTTTTCGGTGCAGGACGGGGTGCTGCGGATTGACGAGATCCTCGCCCTGGCGCAGGCGGACGCGATGCCGGCTGTGGCCCTGACGGACTTGTCCAACCTGTTCGGCCTGATCAAGTTTTATACGGCGGCGCGTAAGGCGGGGGTCAAGCCCGTGGTCGGCTGTGAGGTCTGGATCGACACTGGCCACGCTGACCGTGCTGCGCGTTTATTGGTGCTGGTGCAGGACCGTGCCGGTTACCGCTTGCTGTCTGAACTTCTGACTCGGGCCTATCGCGACAACCAGCAACGGGGGCGGCCGCTGTTGCGCCCTGAGTGGTTTGACGCCGGGAGCGAGGGCCTGATTGCCTTGTCAGGCGCGCAGTGGGGCGATGTTGGGCAGGCGATCCTGAATGGCAATGCCGATCAGGCGCAAGCCTTGGCGGCGGGCTGGGCGCGGCGTTTCCCCGGCCGTTTTTATCTGGAGATTCAGCGGAATAGTCGTCCGGAGTCTGAGCCCGCCTTGCAAGGTGCGCTGGCCCTGGCCTCCCGGCTGGACCTGCCGGTGGTGGCGACGCACCCGGTGCAGTTTAAGGGGCAGGACGATTACAAGGCGCACGAGGCCCGGGTGTGTATTGCACGCGGGGAGATTCTGGCCGATCGGCGGCGGCCAAAGTTGTTTGTCGAAGACGACGCTTTTCTATCGCAGGCCGAGATGGCCCAGCGTTTTTCCGATCTGCCCGAGGCGCTGGCCAATAGCGTGGCGATTGCGCGGCGCTGCAACCTGACGCTGGAGTTGGGCAAGAGTCGCCTGCCGGACTTTCCGACCCCGCCCGGCGTGGGCTTTGAAGATTACCTGCGTGAGCAGGCCCGGTCTGGCTTGGCCGCCCGGATGCTGCGCCTGTACCCGGATCCTGCCGCGCGTGAGCAGCACCAGACGGTGTATGGCGAGCGGCTCGAACTGGAGATCGCGACCATCATCCAGATGGGTTTCCCGGGTTACTTTTTGATTGTGGCCGACTTTATCAACTGGGCAAAACAGAATGGGGTTCCGGTGGGGCCGGGGCGTGGCTCCGGTGCAGGTTCGCTGGTGGCCTACAGTTTGGGCATCACCGATCTTGATCCGCTGCGCTATGCCTTGCTGTTCGAGCGCTTTTTGAACCCTGAGCGGGTGTCGATGCCTGACTTTGATATCGACTTTTGTCAGGATCAGCGGTATCGCGTAATCGACTATGTGCGTGACAAATACGGTGCCGATGCGGTGTCGCAGATCGTCACTTTTGGCACCCTGGCGGCGCGTGCAGTGGTGCGCGATGTGGGGCGTGTGCTGGAACTGCCGTACAACTTCTGCGATCAGTTGTCGAAGATGATCCCTTCAGCGCCGGGCAAGAATGTCAGCCTCGACGAGGCGCTGGAACAAGTGCCCGAGCTCAAGGAGCGTTACGACAAGGAAGAGGAGGTGAAGGAACTCTTCGACCTGGCACGGCGGTTGGAGGGGCTCACCCGGAATGTCGGGATGCATGCCGGCGGGGTGTTGATTGCACCAGGCAAATTGACCGATTTTTGCCCGCTGTATGTGGCCGATTCCAGTGAGGCGGTGGCGGTCTCACAGTTTGACAAGGACGATGTGGAAAAGGCTGGCCTGGTGAAGTTTGACTTCCTGGGTCTGCGCAACCTCACCATTATCGATCTGGCCGTCAAATATTGCCGTCAGATGGATCCGGCCTTCGCCACTGACCTCAACGCCCTGAGCTTTGATGATCCAGCGGCCTACGCAATCCTGAAAAAGGCCAATACCACGGCCATCTTCCAGCTTGAATCGGAGGGCATGAAGAAGCTCTTGGCCAAGCTGGAGCCAGATTGTTTCGAAGACATTATCGCGGTGCTCGCGCTGTACCGGCCAGGTCCGCTGGGCTCGGGTATGGTGGATGATTTTATCCTGCGCAAAAAGGGCAAGCAGCAGATCAATTATTTCCACCCGGACCTGAAAGACTGCCTGGCGCCGACCTATGGCGTGATCGTCTATCAGGAACAGGTCATGCAAATCTCGCAGATTATTGGCGGCTATACGCTTGGCGGCGCCGACTTGCTGCGCCGGGAGATGGGCAAGAAAAAGGCCGAGGAGATGGCCGAGCACCGTGAGATCTTTCGTGCCGGCGCGTTGCAAAAGGGCTATGACGAAAAGCTCGCCATGCAGCTTTTCGATCTCATGGAAAAGTTCGCTGAATACGGCTTCAACAAGTCGCACACAGCGGCCTATGCGGTGGTGTCTTACCAGACGGCCTGGCTCAAGGCCCATCACACGGCGGCCTTTATGGCAGCAACCTTGTCGGCAGACATGGACGACACCGACAGCGTGCAAATCTTTGCTGAGGATGCGCGCGCCAACGGCATGACCTTGCTGGCGCCGGACATCAATGTGAGTGAATACCGCTTTGTGCCGGTCTCACGGAGCGAGGTGCGTTACGGTTTGGGCGCGGTCAAGGGCACGGGCGAGAACGCGGTCAATCATCTGGTGCGGGAGCGTACCCAGAGTGGCCCCTTTCTGGGCTTGTTCGATTTCTGCCGGCGGGTGGACAAACGCCTGGTCAATCGCCGCGCGATCGAGGCCTTGGTTCGGGCTGGCGCCTTTGATAGCCTGCATGGCAGTCGCGCTTCGGTGCTGGCGAGTGTGGGCCTGGCCATGGAATGGGCTGAGGTGCGTCAGCAGGGGGCAATGCAGGACAGCTTGTTTGGCGAAGCGGTGGCCAACGAGCCGCCGCCCTTGGTCGAGATGCCCCTCTGGGATGTCCGTACCCAACTGGTGCAGGAAAAGTTGGCCCTGGGCTATTACTTTAGTGGTCATCCCTTCACCGCTTGGCGACAGGAGCTAAAGGGTCTGGTGGAGCGTAGGCTTGGCCAAATTACGCCGCAGAAAGAGTTGCTGTTGCTGGCTGGAGTGATTGCCGGGGTCCGGACGCAGATGACCCGGCGCGGCAAGATGGCTTTTGCACTGTTGGAAGATGGCAGCGCGCGTTTGGAAGTGGCCATCTTTTCCGAATTATTTGATGCCCACCGCGAATGGCTCAAGGAAGATCGTCTGCTGATCGTTCGCGGCAAGGCGGTTCATGACGACTATTCCGGCGGCCTGCGGGTCACGGCTGAGGAGCTGTTTGATCTGGAGACGCTCCGCACGCGGCAGGCTCAGGGATTACGCCTAGTCCTGAATGATTCGGCACGGCTGGGCTCGTTGCAGGGGCTGTTGCAGGCCTTCTGCCACCCGCAAACGGGCTGTCCCATCGTGATTGACTACCACAATGGACGGGCCCGCTGTCGCCTCAAACTGGGTGAGGCCTGGCGGGTTCGACTGGCGGATGATCTGCTCGAGGGGCTGCGTGCAGCCTTGGGTACCGACGCGATCCAGATTGACTACAGCCCGGCACGCGCCTAGACAAACCCTAAGCCCTCGGCCAGAGGGTGGGCATCCTAAACGCAATCGGTGGCCTCCTGCCACCGCAATCGGCCAGAGGGCGAGCCTCTTGCCACGGCGTACCTGCCACGGCGCACTTGCTTGTACGAGCGCAGCCGCCGGCCTGATCTTTCCGAACTTGGCATTTCTGCCACAGCGGTGGGGCTCGTTAACCTTACCCTTGGTATATTGGTTGCTAAAACTAAAGTTATATAAGACAATACTAATGCCGTTGACTCCGGCGCTTTCCCAAGCGCTTCAACGGCGTCTCCTCCATCCTCCTTTTTTGGTGGATTTGACCCGGTCAGTTGACCGGGTCTTTTTTTGTGCTGCTGCGATGTGTTGCAGTCGGGTGTACGGCGAGGCGTCTTTACAGCAAGTACAATCGACGGCCATGAGCATCAAAAGGATTTCCTCCCGCGATAACCCCGATTTTCGTCACCTGACGGCGTTGGCAAACGATAGCCGTACGCGGCGAGCGACGGCCGAAACTTTGCTTGATGGCGCCCACTTGGTCGAGGAGGCCTTGGCGGCGAATCTTTCGCTTGGCCTCGTAGCGGTGACTGAAACCAGCCTGCCCAACTGGACCGGGCGTGTGGCTGGCGCGCCGCTTGTGGTCTTCCCAGAGGCCCTGTTGCGCCAGATCTCGCCCGTGGCCACGCCGAGTGGCGTAGTTGCGAGTCTGCACCTGCCCATGTCCGGTGCTCCGTTCCCGGCGGGCGATGTGCTGTTGCTGGAGGATATTCAGGATCCGGGCAATATGGGGGCTTTGCTGCGCACCGCAGCGGCAGCCGGAGTGCGGCAGGTTTTGTTATCACGCGGCTGTACTGAGGCGTGGTCACCCAAGGCTTTGCGCGGAGGGCAGGGCGCCCAGTTCCGGCTGCAGATCCGCGAAGGAGCGGACCTGGTCACGGAGGCTGCACAATTGGCTATTCCGGTCTATGCCGCAGTTCTCGAGGCCGCGCAATCCCTTTACGACCTGAGCCTGGCCCAGCCGGCTGCCTTTGCCTTTGGTAACGAGGGCGCTGGCCTAAGCGCCGATTTACGCGCCGTAACCACGGGCTTCAGGATCCCCATGCCGGGCGGAACGGAATCGCTGAATGTCGGTGCAGCCTGTGCCATTACCCTGTTTGAACGGGTCCGACAGCGCCAAGCCCTATAGTGGCGCCTTGGAGGAGGCCAGCTCTCTGGTTGAGGGTTTTGGGAGCGCGCGCCGCGCTCAATAAGCTCGCGTAGAGGCTGTGCGCCTAGCCGTGTTCGTGGACATGGCGTGCGGCTTGCAGGAGGCGCACCAAGTCGTTGCGGTGCTGGCGCAGGTTGCGCTGATACCAGCGATGCACGCCATACATGGCAGTGGCCATGAAGAGACCAAATAGAATAATCACCGTTTGCACAGAGAGTTGTGCCGAGACGAGCAGGGTATAGAGGCCCAGCATAACGAGAATGCCAAGGTTTTCGTTGAAGTTCTGCACCGCGATGGAGTGACCGGCCCCCATCAGGATATGGCCGCGATGTTGGAGCAGGGCGTTCATGGGTACGACAAAAAAGCCGGCCATGGCCCCGACGACCAACATTAATCCGCTGGCAAACCAGAGGCCATCAAAGGCCAGTAAGAGGACGAAGTTCTTGCCCCAACCTAGGCCCAGGCCCGCATCGCTGATGGGCACCATGAGGAGGGCGGCGAGGCCCATGGCGATACCGACGCCAATGACGCGCACCGAGCGGTGGATGGGGATCAGACGGCCCGCCATAGCCGCGCCGATAGCAATGCCGACGGCGAAGATGGCCTGCATGTAGGGGGCCTGGTCGAGCGGCAGGTGCAAGGCCTCTTCTGTCCAGCGCAGCATAATGAATTGCATGGTCGCGCCCGCGGCCCAAAACAGGGTGGTGACCGCAAGGGTAATCTGCCCCAGTTTGTCGACCCACAGCAGGCGGACGCAGTGGAAGAAATCGCGCAGGAGAAAGAGCGGATTGTTATGCAGCGGCTTGTGGTCCACCCCGGTGTCGGGCACATACGCGTTGAACCAGGCGGCGACCAAGTAAAGGGCGGCGACCATGGCCAGGCTGTAGTCCAATAAGCTGGAGGTGATCTTGATTGGCAGCCAGGCATCGATCTCGCCAAACCAGGTGAGGAGGGCGGGGTTGATCATCCAGCCCCCCAAAATGGTGCCAAAGATGATGGCGCCGACGGTGAGGCCCTCGATCCAGCTGTTGGCGACGACCAGTTTGCTGTGCGGCAGGTATTCGGTAAGGATGCCGTACTTGGCCGGTGAATAGGCCGCAGCGCCCAGACCCACCACGGCGTAGGCGTAAAGAGGACTGACCCCTGCGATCAGCATCAAGCAACCGATGATCTTGATGCCGTTGCTGATGAGCATGACCCGACCCTTGGGCATGGAGTCGGCGAAGGCCCCGACAAAGGCCGCGAGCAAGACATAAGAAATGGTGAAGAACCATTTCAGCATGGGCTCATAAGCGGCCGGCGCGTGGATCTCGCGCAGCATGGCGATCGCGGTGATAAGCAACGCATTGTCGGCTAGCGCGGAGAAGAATTGCGCCGCCATGATGATGTAAAAACCGCGATCCATGGGCTGGGGTCTTGGAGGATGCGGCGTTATATCACGCAAGCCAGCGATGGGGGGCAGAGAATGCGATGAATGCTGAGGGATTTTTAATATCGCGCCGCATTTTTCGTACGAAAGGCGGCTAACGCATGGTTTGCTGGTCTAATTTGTGTTCCAATAAAGGACATTGATCACCGGATAAGAAAAAAATGGCAGACCGTCGGTTACAAGTCTTTCATACCGTCGCCAAGCAATTGTCCTTCACCAAGGCCGCCGAGTTGCTTTTCATGACGCAGCCTGCGGTGACTTTTCAGGTCAAACAGCTTGAGGAACATTTCAACGCTCGTCTCTTTGAGCGGGCGCATGGACGGATTACGCTGACCCCTACCGGGGAGTTGGTCCTCGATTTTGCCGAGCGCATTATTGGTCTCTCGCACGAAATGGAGACCCGCGTACAAGAGCTCACCGGCAAGGTTAGCGGTCCTCTCCTGATTGGGGCTTCGACAACCATTGCGGAATACATGTTGCCGCGCTTGCTGGGCGAGTTCAAACGCCTGCACCCGGACACTCAGGCGCGCCTGACGGTCGCCAACTCCGAGACCATCGAACACAAGGTGGCCGAGCACACCCTGGATCTGGGTCTGATCGAGGCCCCATCGCACAATCCCAATCTGGTCACCAAGGTTTGCTGCCAGGACGAACTGGTGGTTATCTGCGCCCCGGACAGCCCGCTGGCTAAACGCACGGTCGTTAGCCCGAAGGATGTGGCGCGCGAGCCTTACATCAGTCGCGAAGTCGGTTCTGGTACGCGCGAATGCATTGATGATTTTTTCCGCAACAATCAGGTCAACCTGGACGAACTCAACCTCTCGATGGAACTTGGCAGCCGCGAGGCCATTAAGGGCGCAGTGGCGGCCGGATTAGGTGTAGCCGTGGTCTCATCCACCACCGTTGCCAAAGAGGTACGGCTGGGCGAGCTCGTGACCGTCTCGCTTGAACCGCCTTTGCGCCGGCAACTCTCGCTGGTTTATCCGCCGGAGAAATTCCGCAGCAAACTGCTGCAGTCTTTCCTCGACTTCATCGAGAAGAGCCCGCTCCTGCAAAGCCAGATTGTCCTGTGAACGCTGCCGAACGCCGCCTGCTTCAGGCTTGGCGTAGTCTGCCAGAAGGCGGGCGCGCCAGTCTCCTCGATTACGCCGAATTTCTTTTGCAACGCCAGACGGCGGATGTTGCAGCCCAGCCTGTGGCGCAGACCCCGCTTGACATCCCGCGCCCGGACGAAGAATCCGTTATCAAGGCCGTGCGCCGTCTCAAAGCCACTTACCCGATGCTGGACAGCGATCACAGCCTCCTGAATGAGGTTTCTGCCCAGATGACGCGGCACATCATTCACGGCGAAAAAGCCGATTGCGTGATCGATCAACTGGAAGTTATCTTCCGACAGAAGTACGATGCTCACTCTACTCTGACGCCCACCGCATCATGACCCAAACCCTCAACGCGGACCCCGCCGAACTGGAAAAATTTAGCGCCTTGGCCCATCACTGGTGGGATCCGCAAAGCGAGTTTCGCCCCCTGCACGAGATCAACCCGCTGCGCCTCGACTGGATCGACCGGCAGGCCGGACTGGCCGGCAAGCGGGTAGTCGATATCGGCTGCGGGGGAGGGATCCTCTCCGAATCCATGGCCGCTCGGGGCGCGCAGGTGACCGGTATCGACATGGCCGAAAAACCGCTCAAGGTCGCCAAGCTGCACATGCTTGAATCGGGCCTTAAGGTTGATTACCGCCAAATCACTGCCGAAGAACTCGCCGCCGCCGAGCCGGGCGCGTTCGATGTCGTGACCTGCATGGAAATGCTCGAACATGTCCCCGACCCCGCCAGCACCGTACGCGCCTGCGCCACGCTGG
>SXGT01729549.1_pt1 | contig 11660 bp, 11 predicted proteins | sample 3176221 | NCBI WGS metagenome assembly SXGT01 (sample SAMN11356862, study PRJNA531348) | freshwater metagenome | isolation source: freshwater sample F1-120 | place: China: Fuxian Lake, Yuxi | collected 2017-12-25
AGCAGCGGATAGGTTCTAAACCCGGCGACGCGCATGCCATCGGCTTTATCGCGCATATTCCAGCCGCGCTCCAAGCCAATCAACAAACCTATGGCTAATGCCGCCGCCAGAAATTTGAAATTTTGTATTTCGAGATTGCTTTCATGGATCGAAACCGTCGCTTCGATCGGCAAGGAGGCATCACCAGCCATGTGACATTTCAATGATCCATCGTTTTAGCTAGGAGTAGCTTTTCAAGCTTGGAAAAGTTATCCGTCATCAATCAGAGCTTAGTAAAATCAATAAACGAGTCGATTTTCCCACCAGCCACATTCAGCGATAACAATGGAGTTGGGAACATCGCAGCATCCGCCAAAGATTTATGCTCCACCAAATCACTCAAGACAGAGAGGGTTGAGCCGGGAAACAGGATGTTTTTTGACTCGGCATTCAAAACCAGGCTTTTATTCGACTCATCGTCAGCCACTACCGGAGCTGAGACAAACTTTTCAATACTGATTAATCGTTCTTTCAGCAATTTGGCGTTTCGTTCCGGCATCAGGAAAGAATACGACTCTTGTTTCGGCAAAGTAGTATTCAAATAGTCGGGATTAAGACTGGAAAATTGTTCCGGGGTTAAACTGGCCAACTGCGCCACACTGTTAATGGCTTTTTGAGTTAGATAATTAACGTCAAACTCACGTCCAAGCTTGACTTCAACAAAATAAGGTTCGTTTTTAATCGGCGCCAATTTAATACCGTAAGCCGATGGATGCGCGAATATTCTGGCCAGCGCCAACAAACGCGGCACGTAGTTTTGAGTTTCTTCAGGTAAGCGTAACGACCAAAAATCAGTTGGCAGGCCCTGCGATTGGTTAACACTGATGGCTTTATCGACCGTACCTTGACCGGAGTTATAAGCGGCGAGCGCCAGCAACCAGTCACCTTTAAAGTGATCTTTCAATCCGGATAAAAAGCGAATCGCTGCCTGGGTAGATTCCGGAATATCCAGCCTTTCGTCATATTCTTTGCTCTGTTCGAGATTAAAATCTTTACCTGTCATTGGGATAAATTGCCACAAACCGGCTGCATGTTTAGGCGATTGTGCAGTCGGCTGATAAGCGCTTTCCACTATCGGCAGCAAGGCCAATTCCATCGGCATGCCATGCTTACTGAGGCTTTCGACGATGTGGAACAGATAAGGTTGGGCGCGTTGCGCTACGCTATAAAGGAAACCCGGATTTTGCGAATAACCGGTAATGAATTTATTGATCCGCTCATCAATCACAACTTGCTGAGTGTTAATGGGTTTTGTCGATGAACCGGCTTTGACATTTTCCGCTTGCGCCAAGCCCTGTTGTAATTCAGGATGCGCAGCACACGGATTAGCTAATTTCACGGGCTTTGGCTGTTCTGCCAATTGCATGGGCTCGGGCGTATCCGCACTAGCTGGATTGTTTGCTAACGCCGAATGAGCAGTGCTTGGACTACCCACCAAAATAACCGTATGCTTTCTTTCAGTTGCACTAGCCTCCATACTCGCTTTGATGCGCTCATTGATCAGAGCAATTTCAGCTTTATTTCGTGTAGCGTTGAGCGGACGCATTGCAGCGGGTTTGGACAAGCTGCAATCAATAATTTTGGCTTTCGGCATTTTGGAGCCACCCAATAACTTTTGCCCCAATTCGGTGTATTGATTCACGGGTGGCCGGGCTTTAATGGGGTGAATTTTTAAATTAGACTCTGGCAGAGGTGACGTGCTGGCGAGTGTTTCGTCAGGCGCAGTATTACCCGGCTTGATTCCAACACCAAGGCTAGTCAATTCGCTTTCATTGGGCTTTGGAGGTTGCACCAGACTTTGCGAAGCCACCGGATGCGGGATTTTCATCCCGGCACGAATTCGCTCCCACAAATCACTGGGGCCTGTGGCAATTTTATTTTTCGCCTGCGCTCTATCGGATTTTTTGGTTTTGTTTTGAGTGGATTTGGACAAGGTAGCCGCTGACAAAGCGGCGGGTAAAGTCGCTATTGACACACCAATAACAATATTCAAACTTAACAACAAAGAACGCATGATTTTTACCCTCAAAGATTAGCCTTGAGCACGGCTAATGGACTGATATTCTATAAGTCATTTAATTTGCAAAGTTTTTTAACATTAAATAGCTTATTAGCCAAGCAAAAAAATTCAAAATTGCGTTTATCCAATGCCGTTTCCTTTCCTGAAACGCAGCAAAAATGGTCGTTGCTATTTGATAAGCCTATACTGCCAACGCTCAGCAAACCTAGTAATTAAGATTTGAACTTCTGCGGTGAATCCGGCCATGATGGAAATACAACTCCCGTTAAATGCCAACCTTCAATTAGCTCTCAATAAAACCGGAGGCGATGGATTGAATCTAAAAATCGGCCAACTCCTGGAAGCCAAAGTGGTCGAGACTCAAACCCTATTACAGGCCTTAACCTTAAAAGTGGCTGACAAAACGTTGGTGGTACAGCTGGATAAACCTTTGCCAGTGGATAATGGTCAGCTGTTGCAACTGAAAGTCATCAAACTGCTCCCGGTGGCAGAATTCAAATTGATATCCACAGTACCGGCTGAATCAACCGCCAAACCGGCGTTGTTAGCGAATGAAGCCTGGACGTTAAAATTACTACCTCCGCCTCCGCCAGCACAGGGCAGCAATGCCATCAATCCAACTCAGTTTTTAAGCTCATTAGCGACTGGCGCGCAATTGACAGCCAGCGTGCTTGGCAACATCGACAACAAAATCACCTTACAACTATTCCCCAATTCAATCGATACAGCCAATACCCAAACACTCACCAATCCCGCACCAGCCTCATTACTGGTAACTGTGGATAGCAAACAACTGAAGATGACAGCAGCATTACCGCAGTTACAAAATACTCAGCAAAGCGCAACAGCATTGACTGCTGATACGCAAATCCTGTTGCAGGTCATTAAACCCGGCACACATCCAACCTTCAATGTCCTGACAATTACCCCGCAAATTGAGGACAAAATCCAGACGACCTTGAAACAATTGTTGCCCATACAGGCTTCACCTGTCGAACTATTGAATCACTTGCAGCAAACCCTGCCTCAGCTGCAAACAGACGCCTCAGTCGCCGAAACCCTGAAAAATTTGGCGCAGTTGATTTTGCAACACACCCCGGCTAAAGCTCAATTAACCGAATCCAACCAACTCAAACAAGCGGTAGATCAATCGGGCCTGTTTCTGGAAAGCAAGCTGGCCGAATTATTGTCGGGCAAACCAGGCCTGGCACTACAAGACGACTTCAAACTCAAAATTCATAAGCTGATTCAACTACTCAATCAAGAACTGGCACCGCAAGCCGCTAACAAATCAGCGGAAAGTAGCGAACTACTGCAGGAAAGTCTGCAAAAAGCCCAAAGTACCCTGGCTAAATTAACCCTGGATCAACTGCAATCTTTACCCAGAGAAGATTCCCCCAAACAATCCTGGACGCTGGAACTGCCGTTCTTTCACAATCAAAAGAATCAAAGCGTTAAAATCGAGATCGAACAGAATAAGGCCAACAGCTCAGAACAACAGCAAAAAAACTGGGCGGTCAGCATTACCATTACCCCCCCTGATCTTGCTACAATACACTGTAAAATTTCCTGTTACGACGGCTCGGTCAATACCCGTTTTTGGAGTGAAGCTGCCGATACCGTCGAAAAGATTAACGCCCATCTCGACTACCTGAAAGCGCAGTTCGAGGAAAAAGGTTTAACCAGTGGATTTATGCAAGCCCATCAAGGCCTGCCTGCACAAACTGACCGCATGATCCCTGCATCCATGCCCAGTTTGCTCAATGAAAAAGCCTGAAGTAATCAGGCAAAACCCCGGAATATAGAATGGACACGCAACTCGCCATCACATCACGCCGCTCTGTCAAACAATTCGATCCTGATCATCGTCTGACAGATCAGGAAATCGACAGCTTGCTGTCGGCTGCCTTGCTTTCGCCTACGGCCTTTAACATTCAACATTGGCGGTTTGTCTTGGTCAAAGACCCCGAACTGCGGCAACAGATCCGGCAAGTCGCCTGGAATCAATCCCAAGTGACCGATGCTTCGTTATTGATCATCCTCTGCGCTGATCTGCAGGCCTGGCAAAAACAACCCGAACGTTATTGGCACAACGCACCTCAAGCCAGCCGGGACTTTCTGCTACCCGCCATTCATGATTATTATCATGACAAGCCTCAGATTCAACGTGACGAAGCCATGCGCTCTTGCGGCATAGCCGCGCAAACCCTGATGCTTAGTGCAAAAGCCATGGGTTATGACTCCTGTCCGATGGATGGTTTTGATTTTGAACAAGTCGCTCAACTGATTCAGTTACCTGAAGACCATGTGATCAGCATGTTCGTGGCGATAGGTAAAGCACTGCAACCCGCTCAACCGCGCGGTGGTCAACTGCCCATGAATGAAGTCGTCATCCACGATCGCTTTGCCTGAAATGACATAACGCTTTGTAAGCAATCAATTAACATAACCTCAAAATACGGCATGACCGAACAAGTCACTCTTACCCAGTTCATTATCGAGCAACAGCGCGGCCTGCCCGACGCATCCGGCACATTTACTTTATTACTCAACAATATTGCCACCGCCTGCAAACAGATTTCCCATCGAGTCAATCGTGGCGCGCTAATCGGGGTTTTAGGCAGCGCGGAATCGGAAAACGTGCAGGGCGAAGTACAAAAAAAACTCGACATCATCACCCATGAAATCATGGTGAAAGCCCTGGATTGGGGCGGCCAAGTCAGCGGCATGGCGTCAGAAGAAATCGATGAATTGATTCAAATCCCCACGCATCATCCCAAAGGCAAATACCTGGTGTTGTTCGATCCCCTGGACGGATCGTCCAATATCGATATCAATCTGACGGTCGGCACCATTTTTTCGGTTTTACGTTGCCGGGAAGGTATGGAACCGGAAACCGAAGACTTTCTGCGCAAAGGCAATGAGCAGGTCTGCGCTGGCTTTGTGTTGTATGGCCCATCCACCATGCTGGTGCTGACCACCGGTAATGGCGTCAACGGCTTCACGCTGGATCAGGATGTAGGCGAGTTCATCTTGACCCACTGCAACATGCGTATTCCTGAAGACTCCAGCGAATTTGCCATCAACATGTCCAATCAGCGCTTTTGGGAGCCTCCAGTCAAACAATATATTGATGAGTGCGTAGCGGGTATCGAAGGCCCTCGCGGCAAAAACTTCAATATGCGCTGGATTGCCTCACTAGTAGCCGATGTTTATCGAATCCTGAATCGTGGCGGCGTATTTCTTTACCCCTATGATATCCGCCAACCCGATCGTCCGGGGCGGTTGCGCTTAATGTATGAAGCCAATCCGGTGGCCTTCATCATTGAACAAGCCGGTGGCTTATGCAGCAATGGTCGCGAGCGCATTATGGATATCAAACCCACCAGTATTCATCAGCGGGTTCCACTGATTTTTGGCTCCAAACACGAAGTCGAGCGCATCCTGCAATATCATCAACAAACCGCCAGCCCTGAAGGGCAATAAACCCCATTGAAACCTATTTTGACATCCAGCCAAGTCAGCTGCAGTAATTGCAGTCTGGACAACATCTGCCTGCCCCGCGGCCTGACCGAGGCGGAAATCAACAGTATCAGCAAAGTGGTTAAAGCCAGAAAAACCTTACAACGCGGCGATTTTATTTATCGAGAGGGCGATAATTTCAAAGGCATCATGGCCATCAAATCCGGCAGCGCCAAGCTGATCGCCAACGATCATCATGGCAACGAGCACATTTTGAATATTCTGTTACCCGGTGAACTTTTGGGGTTTGACGGCCTATCCAGCGATAGGCATGGCTGCGCAGCCATTGCCCTGGAAACCATGACGTTTTGCATCCTGCCCACTGACAGCATGGAACAATTTTTTCAAAACCTGCCCGGCCTGACCCGGGAGCTGTTTCGCCATTCCGGTGAAAAAATGCTGGAAGACAAAAACCAGCTGGTTTTGAGCAAACGTCCGGCGGAAGAACGGCTGGCATATTTCCTGATCAGCTTATCGGAACGTCTGAAGCGACGTGGCTTTTCCTCATCGGAATTTAAACTTTCACTCACTCGTCAGGAAATTGGTAACCATCTCGGCTTGGCTTTAGAAACGGTGAGCCGCTTGTTAAAGAAGTTTCAGGATGAAAATTTGATCGTGGTGCAAAACCGTTTCATTCAAATCAAAAACCTGGATTCGCTGAAAAAAATGCTGCAGTCTTTGGACTGAGCATTTCAGCATTTAACGGCTATTCAACAACAATCGGTAAATACTTCCACTCTATCGCGACCATTTTCCTTGGCGGCATAGAGTGCTGTATCCGCACAATGAATAATTTGATCAATATCTAACTGCGTATCTTGTTCGGTCATCCCGGGGTTAACACAGTACATGCCGATACTGATGGTGATGTTGGCAATCTTGTCTTCGTTATCCCACCTCAAGGCCTTGATATGGTTTCTGATGCGTTCAGCAAAGATTTTGCCATTTTCACAGCTGGCGTTGGTAAAAATGATGACAAACTCTTCGCCACCGAATCGCACCAGAATATCGGTGCTTCGCACTTCCTGCTTTAGGGCCTGAGCCACCGAAATCAGCACTTGGTCGCCAAATACATGCCCAAAACGGTCATTGATGGATTTAAAAAAATCCACATCCATGACCAGCACACAAAAAGGTAATTGGTAACGCTTGTGTTGGGACAAGGCTAACTCAATCTGGTCGTAAAAATAACGTCTGTTATGCAAGCCGGTCAACGGATCGTGCATGGACATGTTGATGTAGTGATCCTTGAGTTGCCGGGTTTCTTCCACCAAGCGCTGCAACTCGCTGGTTCGGGCGATAATTTGTAACTCCATTTGCTGAAACAAACGCCGGTTGGTAATCAACTGACCCAGGATATTGGTATAGATTTCGATCAACCGAACATGCCAATCGGTGAAAAAGTTCGGTATTGGATGTGAAATATTCAGCACCCCAATCAACACATGATGCAAGGTATACACCGGAGCGCAAATAATGGCCCCCACAGGCTCGGTTTGCCGGGTAAATTTGGCAAAACGCTCATCCTTGGCGCAATCATGACATTGCTGAATCTCGCCGGTTGCCGCCGCAGCCCCGATAATACCTTCCCCCAACCGGAAAGACATCGACTTGACTGTCCAGTTCGGAGCGCTTTCCAGCACATCTTCAACACTCAAACCGGTTACATTTTTTAACAGCCCGTCGCTGTCAAAAACAAAGAAAGAACATCTTTCCATGTCCTGATTACGCAACAATCCGGCTAAAGCCTGTCGTATAACGGTTTTTTCATCGGCAATTTCACAATTGATTTCCGACAATGATTTCACTGCCGATAACGCATTGACCAAATCAATGATTAAATCCTGCACACCATTCCCGCCCCAGTCCTGGGGTGAATCAAAATTGATCAATTCTTTCATGAGCTTCCCAGCACCTCAGCCATTTTCTCAATATTTTCTTTATTGCCGGACATTTCGGAAAACACCTTGCGTAACACATCAACAGCTAAATGCGTCTCTTGTGCAAGCTCTTCCAACCTGTCTGCTTGCTCATCCGGACTATCCAGTAACAAACTACAGATATGCTGACTAGCAATAAATAAACAACGCAAATCATGGGCATCATCATCCGCCAAATTCTGACCTGCGTAGTGATGCAGCAAATTTTGATAAACATTCGGTAACTGCCATTTGTTCAGCAGCAAATAACCCAACTCAAAGTGACTGATTCCCAACGCCAGGGTAAGCTCATCATTAATGTCTAAATACCCGGTATTTTCGGTAGACAGCGCTTTATCCACAGCATCAGGAACTAGATAAGCCGCAACCAAAATACCGATATGCAGCAGCAAGCCACCGGTATAAACGGTAGCAGTCGGCAATGCTTCGAATCGACTGGCTACCGCCAGTTTTTGCGCTGTAATAGCCATTAATAAGGAGTGTAACCAAAAATAATGCGCATCGAAGCGCCTACATTTGCTGACATCCAATTGCACATTTAAAACCACACCGATAGCCAGACTTTTAACCAGCTGCAATCCCAACACCCGCACAATCGCCGAATGTAAGTCATTGATCTGCCTGGATTGCCCAAAATAAGCAGCATTCGCCAAACCTAGAAAACGCGCCACCAAGGCGGGTGATAGCGACAACACTTCGACCAGTCGCTCAATATCGATATCCGGATCGTTGACTGCTTCCAGAATTTTAAGACTGGCTTCAGGCAAGGCGGGAAGATTTTTAAGTCTGTTAATCTGAACTTGCATGCTATGCGTAACACTCTCGACCATCGACTTTAGCCCGTTAGGTGATTTTAAGCTTAACCATCAAGCGGCGATAGTCGTTCGCTGATAATGAATCATGTGCAATCATGATGGCCTTATAACGTGGATTGTCTTTTCTATGATAATGCAGAAATATAGCCAAATTGCTGACAACGGTAGACTTTAAAATGCTGATATCCAAAAAATCCTGCCCATCCAAACAAATTTGCCAGCCTGTCGCTTTAGTATAACGTAGTTCAATAATCACCTGTCGGCGCTGATAAGCATAAACCAGTCCCAATACCGTAATCACTAAAGACAACCCCCACTTAACGGCAACGGGCATATCGGCCAGCCAACACACTAAAACCGCCACGCCATGCAGTGCACAGCCTAACTGCAGGCAACGCCTGGAACTGCCGATTTTGAAATCGCTCCCTACTTCAAATTGATTAAACATTTTTGCAGCCAAGCTTGTCTATCAGACGTGTAAAATAACTGAAAAAACCAATTCAACCTAACTCACCTAAAAGAATGACCTCTATTGATTGGCGCGCCCTGTCTGCCTGTACTCGTTATAACCTCTCGCATCTCGGCATTATGGAAATCACCGGCGCGGATGCCGGTCGCTTCCTGCAGGGACAACTGAGCTGCAATATCAACGAATTAAATGCCAACAAGGCCAGTATTGCCGCATTCTGCAACCCCAAAGGCCGAGTCATCAGCACCGTCCTGCTCATCAAAACATCAAACGGCTTTTGGCTGATAACGCCCGGCAGTTTACTGAACAAAGTTTTAAACAAATTAAAAATGTATGTGTTGCGCGCCAAAGTGCAACTCAATGATGCCGGTAACCAGTGGCGTCTGACCGGCTTATCTTGCCATGCGGATCATCCAGTTGATTTTTTACCCAGCACTGCTTTCGAATGCAGGCTTATCGAAAATTTGACTTGGGTAAAACTACCCTCGCTATCACCTCAGTATTTAGTGATCAATACGGTAGACCAAGCGCTTGGACATACGCTGGAGCTTGCCCCGCTCGGCGCCGAAGAGGCATGGCGCTTTCAGGAAATTTCCTCCGGTTTTCCCTGGTTTGATGAAGCCCAATCAGAACAACACATCCCGCAAATGCTCAACATCGACCAATTAGGCGGAGTGAGCTTTAACAAAGGTTGTTACACCGGTCAGGAAATTGTCGCCCGCACGCATTACCTGGGCAAGGTCAAACGCCAGCTTTTTCTTGGCGAGTGCAGTGGTCGCCAAACCAGTAACACTGTTTTCACCATCAAGGATGCCCAATCCCAGGAAAAACTGGGCGATATCTTGAGCCTGCAGAGTTTAAATCAGTCCAGCCGATTGCTGATGGTTTTACAAACGGTTGATGCCGAGACAAAAAACCTTATACTTGATGACATTGATCAAACGCCTGTCAAGCTGATTCCATTCCAATAGCCGGAAAGCCAACCCATGCAATTCAAATCCGTTCAAGACTTTCTTGATCATGTTAAAGCCGAGCTGGAAGCCAACCGACTGGTATTGCCCACCTTGCCTGACATTGCCCTGAAAGTACGCGATTCGGTATCCAGAGGCGATACTTCAGCACATGAACTGGCGGAAATGATAGCCACTGACCCGGCTTTGTCGGCCCGCTTGATTCAGGTGGCCAATAGCCCGCTTTATCGCGGCGCCAATGAAATCAAGAATATTCAAATGGCGGTGACGCGACTGGGCAACAGCACGATTCGTACCTTGATCACCAGCTTGGTGATGCAGCAAATGTTTAAGCCCACCACCGCATTGCTGGAACACTATTTTCGCAGCATCTGGGAACAAGGCGTCAATGTTTCCGCAATCAGCCGGGCTTTGGCCACTTTTGTCCCCCACCTCAGCAGCGATGAAGCCATGTTGGCCGGACTGATACATCAAATCGGCAAACTGCCGATTCTGACCTTGGTGGAAAAGATTCCCGAATTCAGAGACAGTCCTTCCCGTCTGGAAAAATTGCTGGATAAAGCCCATCCTCACGTTGGCCGCATCATCATGGATAGCTGGAATTTTCCGGCAGAACTGAAACTGGTCGCTTCAGACTATATCAACTTTCAAAGGGAACACGAGGGGCCTGCCGACTATGTCGACGTCGTTCAAGTGGCTTTTTTACAAAGTATCGCTGGCACCGATCATCCGGCCTGCCGGGTTGACTGGGCAACGGTACCGGCTTTCAGCAAACTAGGTCTGGAAACTGACGCTGAAATCCTGGAAATTGCCGGAGTTTCCGAAGAAATCGAACTCGCTCAATCCATGTTTTCCTAACCCTGAATAGCCATGATAGATCCCCAAGCCGCCAACCGTTTTCGCCGTTTAGGCACCCTCACCATCTTTGCCGTGTATTTTGTGATTCTGGTTGGCGGCATCGTACGCGCCTCGGGAGCCGGCATGGGTTGCCCGGATTGGCCGACTTGCTTTGGGCAATGGGTGCCGCCCACGGATGAGTCGCAACTCCCCGTCAATTATCACGAAGTTTATGCAGCACGCGGCTATGAAAACACGGCTTTCAATCCGGTCAAAACCTGGACCGAATACACCAATCGCTTGGTCGGGGTGACCATCGGTTTTTTGATTTTCCTCACGGCCTGGTCATCGCGAATTTACTTAAAAACCGATAAAACCACTTTTTATCTAGCCCTGTCGGCATTTTTTTTAGTCGGTTTTCAAGGCTGGCTAGGATCAGCCGTTGTCGCCAGCAATCTCAAACCTTTGATGATTACGCTGCACATGCTACTGGCGCTATTTATCGTCGCGTTGTTGATCTACGCCATCAGCCGCTCGCAAAAGCCCTTGCTTAGCCAAATCAATACCGATTGGTTAAACCCGCGCTATGTGCTGATTTTAAAAATAGCCATGGCGATGACTTTGCTGCAAGTCGCCATGGGCACTCAGGTTCGAGAAGCCGTGGACTTTATCGCTCACGAACACGGTTATATCGAACGCGAATATTGGCGCGACAGTTTTCCGATTATTTTTTACATCCACCGCTCATTTTCTTCGCTGATTTTATTCACCAATCTGTGGCTGGCCTGGAAAATTTATCAGCAAGCGGATACCGACGGTTTATTGAGAAAGATCGCTTATAGCCTGATAGGCTTAATCGTCACCGCCATCCTGGCGGGTGTCAGTCTCGACCGCCTAGGTTTTCCGGCCCTGGCGCAACCGGTGCATTTATTGATGGCCAATCTCATCTTCGGCGCGCAGTTTTTTCTGTTTATTTGCCTGCATTACGCAAATTCAAAAATCAGTTCATAAGATTCTTTTACTCAAATATCAATAAGTTAAGCATTG
>SXGT01256788.1_pt1 | contig 11659 bp, 11 predicted proteins | sample 3176221 | NCBI WGS metagenome assembly SXGT01 (sample SAMN11356862, study PRJNA531348) | freshwater metagenome | isolation source: freshwater sample F1-120 | place: China: Fuxian Lake, Yuxi | collected 2017-12-25
TCGCTCCATTAGGCGTGAGGATAGAAAGGTCTATTGGCTAATCACCGCTGTGGTGCTTTGTGATTTTGCTAGACGTGGTTTTGATGTTGCCCAACTCACAGAAAATCTAACTTGGTACTACATTTGGGCTGTGGCAACTATGGTGGAAATAGTCATTCGAGCATTGTTGCATTTTAGCAAAACTTTTGATGGCATATCATAGATATGAGATTTTTAACTAATCTCATTTAAAACCAAATCAATATTTAACAGAATTTCGTCCAATGACTTACTTAAATATTCATCTGAGAACGCTTCAACTTTCTTATTAACCAAATATGGAATTGGCCTAACTCCAGAAATATGGGCTAATATTAGACCGTGCATACGGCCACTTAAAAGACTATCGCATGAGGATAATTGAATAATGAAATTATTCCAATTTTCCGCCTTGGGATACAAAGAAACTTTATCTCCGCATGTATTCTGGACTTTAGAAAAAACTTCCTCAGAATATCTTTGATCAACTTCAGTTGTAGATATAAGAGCCACGTGTTCCCCTGCCCTAACATGCGTAACAACGTTCTCTGCCCATTTATTTATATAATCGGCTTCACTTAAAGGTGAGATTGACATCTCACTTGCATGACGAATATAAACTCTATAGTCAATAATAGATAATCCTAAAACATAAGCCCGATTAACATTTTGCTTTGACGGTATATTTTTTGAAAGGTAATAAGCAATATCTGGACAATATTTAGCATTAACCCCAAAATTTCTCTGCGCATTTTCAATACTTCGTATGTCTCGAAAATAAATACCCTTCGATTGCCTCAATGCTTTTTTTATTAAAATCTTTTCAATCCAGCAAAAAGATTCACCTACTCCACATGAAACAACATAAATGTTGCCATTATTTCTTCCCAATAATTTAATCCATAGATATAAAGCTAGTGGAAATTTTGAATTGTCTAGTATTAATTGTCCACCTCCGACTATAACTAGATCGTATTGCTTTATCGCTGTATCCCAAATAATAGGAAGGTTCTTGATCGCCCAAAAAAAACCTATTAACAAACGTAATCTGTGCTTTAAATTTCTCCAAAATTTATTAGATATAGGTTTGCTTGTATTTCGTGACTTCTGCAACTTACCAGTATAATCAATATTCTTTACTGCATACTCTCTATCCTCGAGAGCTTGTCGCATAGCATATGCTATAGCCTGATCGCCCACGTTATCTGAGAAACTCTCGGCGATTATTAAAGCAGTTTTTTGAGGCATATTTGCAACCTAATATATATTAAATTTTATTGTTGCCTTTTTAATAGGCGCTCTAAAAACAAAAAAAATTTGTAATAATAATTCGTTAACGACTTAATTAAATTTGCCGCTTGATTGGTGAAAATAAGGGCAACTCAACACTTTTATAGCTTCTTTATTGTTGCTGTTTCTTAGAACTACCAGTATCAACTAATTTTTTGCATTCTATTTAACAATACGGCAAATTTATTAAATGATTATTTATAGTCGTGTTTTTGAATTAAACCACGCTCTCTGAGCTTCTCTAAAATACTTTCACCATCATTACGAAATGCCTCTGCACTATACCGAGGATAAACTCTAGCCTTTGCAGCTTGGCCCATCTCTGCGAGTTTTTCAGGATTCGTAAGTGCGTCAGCTAATGCATCAGCCAGAGCCGTCACGTCACATGGCGGCACCAACCAACCACTGCGACCAGCTTCCACGGTATACGGGATTTGACCAACAGAAGTTGCAATAACTGGTAACCCTGCTTGCATTGCTTCATGTAAGGCAATACAAAAACCTTCAACACGAGATGGCTGCAAATAAACGTGTAAACTAGCTAAAAATTCTTCTGGGTTGTCGGCAAAACCTATCAATTTTATTTGATTTTCAACACCAGCACGCTTTGCTTTTATTAGAATACTTTCACGATCACCGCCGTCACCTGCAATCAGAATTTCAAATGGAACTGGTGCAATAAAACCTCGCTCTTTTAATAACGCTAACGCATCAATTAAAATATCATAAGCTTTTTGTGGGTGTAAACGGCCCAAACTTCCCAAGCGCAAAACTTCACCCTTTGACCAAGGTTTTGCTTGTGGGGCATTTAGATTAACTGAAAATAAAGACCAGGTAGCCATTTTTTCTTTTGGAACATTAAATCGCTTAGCTGTAATTTCTGATACCTTCTCGGAATCGCCAATCCACATTGCCGGTCGTTTTCTTAATAAATAAAAAAGCAATAATCGGCTAAATTTTAGTGTGGCATTATGCTGCCAACAAACAACTGGCACATTGTATTTTCGACCAAGTAACAAACCAATAATGCTTGCACGGGCAACAGAGGTCCAAATTAATGTGGGTTTAAATTCGGCAATTTGTTTATCAAGCCAGAGGTACGCATTTATATGATCATAATCACCACCTTCGCGGATGTGAACTTGCAGCCCATCTGCCAACATTGCTGGTAAAGCTCTACCGTCTCGGCGCGTTAATGCAAATACTTCAACATGAGCACCAGCATTTCGAAGCACCCTAGTTACTGCTGGTATTGGTAAGGGCCCACCCCCACCAACAAGTGAAGCAGTTACATAAGCTATTCTCATAACATTACCTTTATGCGGAAATAATTATTAGAGATCGATACTCTTAAGAATTAAGATAAATCAGCCTGAATTTTATAAAAATGAACATAAGCAATTAATCTCTGCTTAATGTCATCCGGCATAGCAAAAGTATCTTTATGATAATCTTTAGTTTTATTAAACTTGGCCACAATCAAATCATCATGCAAACTGCCCATTAAGCCATTGATAGTGCTGAGGTATAACAAAACAGCTTGCTCATCATTGGATGGATAAAGAATATACATACAATCATAAAAAGCGACTAAGCGACTAATTACCCTGCGCACTTCATGAAACTCATGACTGGTTAGTTGATCTTTAGCTATATTTAGGCTGATGAATTTAATGCTTTCCCATAAATAAAGTCTAAAATTTTCAGGGGTACTGGGAGTGAATTTTTCAAATTCTTTAGTTGCGGCAGCGTATATGGGTTTGATTAAAAACATTTTAACCAGCATTGCCGCAAACTTTACGCTTGAATGCTGTGGGGATTTTAAAACATCTTGCATATAACCCATGACGGCCGTCATCCAATGGAACACTCTTGGGTATTTATGCCTCTCATCAAACATTACATAGGCAAATCTTAAATGCTTAATTTTCGCGCGCATGCAGTAGAATGTATACTTATCAACGGAATCAAGTTCACCCTGATGATAAATTTTATCAATCATCTGCTTCAAAAGATCGCGACTTAATCCCTCTCGCCACAATTGATGTGAAATTTGATAGCACGCATTAAGCTGTTCTTGCGTATAAAAAACTGAATGCGTTTTTGGTAGCGCAACATCTAAATTAATCACATCATCAATAAGCAAAGCGTCAAATAATGCATCACATTGAGCTGCTGAAAAAATAGACTGTTTGCTTACCTTTTTAATTGAATTACAACTAAGCTTAAATTTCATTTGTGACCCATGATTAAGAGATTTAGCACTTTATAGACTTAATTCATTTATTAGCATTTTATAAGTTATTAGGTTGGTTTAATACATAAATATTAGACTAGCGCCAAGATGCGTTATCTTAATTCATTGAATCGCCCCGTCTAGTCTAGACACTTTCCAGCCTCGAGAAATACTGCCTTTCAAATTCTACTGGAGAAAGCCGATTCGCGTAACTATGTCGACGTCTCGAGTTGTAAAACATTTCGATGTAATCAAATATATCTTGCCTAGCAATCTCACGTGTTAAATACGTTTTGCGGCGTATGCGTTCTCGTTTCAATAGCTGGAAGAAGCTTTCAGCCACGGCATTGTCATGGCAATTTCCACGGCGGCTTTGACTAGCAATTAAGTTGTGTGCTTTTAAAAAATCCTGCCACTCGTAGCTATTAAACTGACTGCCCTGATCCGAATGAATGATCACTTGCTCATCCGGTTGCCTTCGCCATACGGCCATGAGTAATGCGTTAATTACCAGTTCACTTTCCATGCGTGGCTGCATTGACCAACCAATCACTTGCCGTGAAAATAAATCCAACACCACGGCCAAATAAAGCCATCCTTCATGAGTGCGAATATAAGTGATGTCTGTTACCCATATCTTGTTGGGTTCGGTGACATTAAACTGCTGTGCAACATGATTAGGCACTGCAATCGATGGACAGCTATAACGTGGGCCAGGTCGACGACGGTAGCCTATCTGAGCGCGAAGCCCCTCCGCTCGCATCAATCGATAAACACGGTGCTTGCCACAACGTTCGCCTACATCACGCAGGTCGTCGGTGACTTTGCGGTAGCCATATACACCGCCGCTTTCTAGCCAGAACTGTTTGATTAGTCCTAACAGTCGCTCGTCTTCACGCTGCCGGTTTGATAAGGGCGACTGGCGCCACGCGTAATAGCCACTGGGATGCACATTCATCACGCAACACATGCGACGGATTGCATGCTCGGATTCGTGCTTACGGATGAATGCGTACCTTACAGGGACTCTTTGGCAAAGTACGCGGCGGCCTTTTTTAAGATGTCACGCTCTTCAGTGACACGTTTCAATTCGGACTGCAGCCTTTTAATGGTTGCCTGCTGATTGGCGGCGGCCATCTTAACTGGCTCAGGTTAATTGTATTTCTTAAGCCAAGCGTAAAGGCTATTTGTTGTTACACCCAGTCTTGAGGACACTTCGGATATTGAATATTGCCGCTCAGTAATCAGTTTAATGGCTTCTAACTTGAATTCTTCTGTGAATCGTTTACTGCTCATTTAATGCTCCTTTTTAACCTCAATTATGAAGCTAAAAAGTGTCTACTGCATCAGGGGCGATTCACATCATAATATTGATAACAATTAACATAAGCTATAATTTAAATTGTGTATGTAATTAATTGGATCTAAGTTAATTAGATTATTAAATGAAAAAAATTCAGTCACACTTAGCCCCCCTCATTGCCATTATTGGTTGCGATGGCTCAGGCAAATCCACCGTTAGCGCCGCCATTCTTGATTGGATGCAAGGCTATGGCCCTACCGTGGCTGCGCATTTGGGTAAGCAGATGGGCAACATAGGCCGCGGCATTGCTAGCTTGCCACTCATCGGCAAATTGCTGGATCAATTCATTGTCCGAAAAACAAAAAGCACGCAAACTCAGCGTGAAAAAAAGACCCCGGGCTTATTTGTTGCATTGGTCCTATATGCGTTTTCACTGCGCAGATTACGCCGCTTTAAACAAATGATGGCGCAGCGTAAACAAGGCTTTATCGTTGTCACCGACCGCTACCCGCAATTGGAATTTCCTGGTTCATACGATGGCACCGGCCTATCGATTACTGCGCCGGGTAATTTTTTAATGCGCTGGCTGGCTAGAAAAGAACGAGCGCAGTGCGAATGGATGACCAGCTTTAGGCCAGATTTAGTGATACGCCTTAATGTTGATTTGGACACGGCTTGCGCCCGTAAGCCAGACCACAGACGCGAATTGTTACGCGACAAAATAGCCATTACCCCGCAATTGACCTTTAACGGCGCCCCCATCGTTGAAATTGACAGCAGCCAAGTCTTGCCTAAGGTAATAGAGCAAACTAAGGCTGCCGTGTCTAAAACCATGGCAGCCCGTGGTTACAACTTAAAGTAAGTTTACGCGAAAACGCTAGGCCAGTAGTGCTTGGCAACGATCACCCACAAACCTAACCAACTGTAAGCCATAATCCAACTGGCTAATACATCGCTAGGCCAATGCACGCCCAGTGCGATGCGCGACAAGCCGATGGCTAAAGAAGAGATTAAGGCAAAGCCGTATAGACTCCACTGCGCGCTGCGCTGCTTTAAAAGTGGCGCCAACACCAAGGCCAAGGTGAGGTAAAACAAAGTGCTGTTTAAGGCGTGGCCACTGGGGAAACTCATGGAGCTGACCTGATCTAAATGCGCCACTAGCTGCGGCCTAGGTCTTGCCACCCAAGCTTTAATCAAAGTAGACAGGCTAATCCCGCTAAGCAACACGCCCGTGACAAACAACGCACCTTGCCAGCGGCGCAGCCATAACAAGACGGTGATGCCTAGGCCTGCAGCAACTAAACGCGGCGCGGTGTCGCCTAGCCAGCTGATAGATAACCAAAATGACGTTATCCATGTTGGTCCCGCCAACTTGGCGTGGTCTTGGCCATCACGAAACCACAACAAGATGGCCTTATCCAGACTCAATGGCCCGTATTGCTTTAATGCTAAGCCACAAGCACTGACTATCAGCACTAGCAGGATTAAGGGCAGCATCCGATAAAGTGGACAAACCAGGTTATGAAGACGGTCGTTTAATTGCATGCACTATTCCTAAAAAAAGCTTAACTATTTAGCTCATGTATTGTTGGCCACGCACTATTAAGCGTAGTATTCCATAGTAGAATCAGCGCCACAAGGTTGGCCGATTGCTGCAATTTATTCTTCAAGGAGCATGCCATGAAATCGCGTATTTTAGCCACGGCACTATCATTAAGCATTCTCAGCAGCCCTGCTGCATACGCCGTCAGTAATAACACTTGGGCGGACATCAGTGATGTGAGCGTGTTTGCCTTGGCTGGTAGCGCATTGGTAGTGCCGGTAGTGCGTGATGATTGGGAAGGCGCACGGCAAGCGGCCTATAGCTTGGGTACTGCCGAAGCCATTTCGCTCCTAGGTAAAGCCACCATCCACGAACAGCGGCCAGATCAAAGTGATAACAACAGCTTCCCGTCCGGCCATTCTGCGCTCGCGTTTGCTTCTGCTACCACGATGTATAAACGGTATGGGTGGGAAGTAGGTGTGCCCGCTTACGCGCTTGCCACCCTAACCGCATCGGCACGCGTGGCCGCTAGAAAACACCATTGGTACGATGCCCTTGCCGGTGCCGCCATAGGCAGCAGCAGTGGCTGGCTCTTTACCGATGCATTCAACAACAAAGTGCAACTTATTCCTTGGGCCGACAGCAAAGGTGCCGGCATAGAAGCCACCCTAGCTTGGTAAAAAGCCTGTTTATTTTTTTGCCACAGGCGTGGCGTAAGCATCCAATTCGCTGGGCTGCCAACCGCCACCTAAAGCTTTGATTAAATTGACGCTGGCCACCAATCGTTTAGCCAATCTATCCAAACCTACTTTTTCACTGTCTAGCGCTGCCGTTTGAGCACTAATCAGCGATGGGTAATGGATAATGCCCACTTGTTGCTGATTGTTCATAATGTTCAGCGCTGCACGTGCCGATTTCACTGCTTCCGCCTTATTCTCAGCCGCCGCCTCTAATGATTGCATGCCGGCTAAATTGTCTTCCACATCGCGAAACGCATTGAGCACGGCTTGTTGGTAATTGGCAATTTCCACCTCATAAGCCAACATTGCTTCACTTTGTTTCGCTTTAGTCGCCCCACCGGAATACAAGGGGAATAGCGTTTTTGCCCCACCTAATAAGCCTTTACGTATACTGACGCCGGCAAATATATTCAATGACGGGTAGGCTGAGGCCTCGGCTTCGCCAATTTTAGCGCTGGCCGCGGCCATCCTGCGTTCAGCGGCGGCAATGTCTGGTCTACGCAACAATAAATCCGCGGGCAAGGCCGCAGGTACCTCTGGTACTTGCGCAGTTAAAGGCGCACTGGCAATCGCGAAATCTGCTGGCGGTTTGCCGATTAACACCGCAATGGCATGCTCAAGTTGCGCTCGACTAACTTTCACTTCGTGCATTTGCGATTGCACCGTATTGATCTGCGACTGCACTTGCAAAATGGCGCTTCTATCGGCCACCCCAACCGCGTATTGATTTTGCGTGACTTTTAATAATCGCTCATAAGCCACTGCGGTTTCTTGCAGCAAGCGAATCTGCTCATCTTGCACCCGTAGGTTAAAGTAGTTTTGTGCCAATTGCGCTTGCAAGGACAGCTTCATGGCGGCTAAGTCAGCCGCGCTGGCTTGAGCCGTGGCGCCGCTGGCCTCTATGCTGCGCTGTATGCGCCCCCACAGATCGATCTCCCAGTTGGCCAATATGGCTAAATCGTTTTGCCCACCGGCCACCACCGTAGGCAATTTAGATGCCAGTGCCACTTCGGTTAGTGCGCGCGCTTGTTTTGTTCTGGCGGCTGCGGCTTGCAAGGAATAATTTTTCAGCTCCACTTCAGCGATCAGTTGATCCAGTTCAGCGTTGCCATACAGCATCCACCATTTAGCATCCATTTGGCTGGCCGACTTTGGTGTCTTAGCTGCCTCTTTATAGGCACTAGGGGTAGGCGTGGCGGGGGGTGCATAATTCGGCCCCAGCACTTTACAAGCGCTGGCTAGGCTGGCTATGCCCAGCAACATGAGTAGGCGTCCAAATCGATTTTTATTCATCACGGTCATGGTCTTTAGTCTACCACGGCATTTCTTAGATGCGAGGCGTAGTGGGAGTTAAGATGCTGCAAGCGACCACTCAGCCACTTGCTAAATCGGTCTAAGTAAATGTACACCACCGGCGTGGTGTACAAGGTAAGCAGTTGGCTGACGATCAAGCCACCGCCTATTGCTATGCCTAAAGGCTGGCGCATTTCTGCACCATCGCCTTGGCCTAGCGCTAAGGGCACGGCCGCCAAAAGCGCGGCGATGGTGGTCATTAAAATCGGCCTAAAACGTAACAAGCAGGCCTCAAATATGGCTTGCTCAGACGTGACAGAAGCCGTGCGCTGGGTGGCCAGAGCAAAGTCGGTCATCATGATGGCATTTTTCATAACTATGCCTATCAGCATAAAAATGCCTATCATGGCGATCACACTAAAGCCACTTTTAAACAAGATTAAGGCCATCAAGGCGCCAACGCCTGCCGATGGCAGCGTGGAAATAATGGTTAGCGGGTGGATCAAACTTTCGTAGAGCACGCCCAAGACGATGTACAAACTTAAAAAAGCGGCCAAAATCAGCATGGGCTGGTTGTCTAACATTTCTTTAAAGGCCTTGGCCGAACCCTGAAAACTGCCACGCACCGAGCTGGGCAAACTGATGCCTTGCAGCGCTTCATCAATTAGTCGCGTGGCTTGCGACAAGGACACGCCCTTGGGCAAATTAAACGACACAGTGGTGGCGGCAAATTGGCCATGGTGATTGACTTGCAAGGACGCCTCGGTTTCTTTATAACTGGCCAGCATGGACAAGGGCACAGGCTGACCGTTGGCATTAATCACATTTAGCTGATCCAAGGCAGTGGGCGACTGAGCAAATTCTGGCGCTAGGCCCATCACCACTTGGTAATGGTTTAGCGATTGATAGACATGGCTGGCCACGCGTTGGGTAAAGGCATTGTTTAATACGCTGTCTATCTGTTTAGCGCTGATGCCCAAGCGCGCCGCCGCGTCACGGTCTATGTTCAAGCTGGTTTGCAAGCCGTGCGCCTGCACATCGGAATCCAAATCGAGCAATTGCGGCACCTTAGCCAAGGTACGGCGTATGCTCGGCTCCCATTGTTGCAGCAAAGCCAGTTCATCGGCTTGCACGGTGTACTCGTAACTGGAGCGACTTTGCCTGCCGCCTATGCGTATGTCTTGCACCGGATTCAAGATGAGGTTTGCACCTGGCTGATCGGCCAAACGCTCACGCAAGCGCGCGATGACTTTGTCTGCCGTGTCGCGCCTTTCCTCCAGCGGTTTTAAACTAATGAACAGCAAGGCCGAATTGGCTTGACCACCGCCACCGGTATACCCCACGGCGGTTTTCACGGCCGGATCGGCCTTGATGATGTCGATGAAGCGAGCTAATTTCTTTTCCATGGCCTGAAAAGACACGCTCTGATCGGCTTGTATGCGACCGGTTAACTGCCCCGTGTCTTGTGCTGGGAAAAAGCTTTTCGCAATCACCGTGTACAAAAAGACATTGATGCACACCGTTAACAATAAACCGCCCATGGTCAAGGCTGCGTGATTGAGCGCCCATGACAAGCTGCGCTTATAGGCATTCAATAGACGATTAAACAGCGCATCGCTCCATTGAAAAAAACGCGGGCTAATCTGCACGGGGCCACTAGACTTGAGCAAATAGGCACACATCATGGGCACGGTGGTTAAGGACACCACTAGAGAGATAAGGATGGCCACCACCAAGGTCACCACGAACTCACGGACAAACAAGCCGACGTAGCCACCCATTAATAGCATGGGAATAAACACCGCGATGATGACCAAGGTCATGCTTAATACCGTTGAGCCCACTTCTTTGGCTCCTAGGTAAGCGGCTTGTTTTGCATCCAGACCGTTTTCTAGGTGACGCGTGATGTTTTCCAACACCACAATCGCGTCGTCGACCACAAAGCCCACGGCTATGGTGAGCGCCATCAAGGACAAGGTATTGAGGCTGTAATCGAGCAGATACATGGCGGCAAACGTGCCGACCAACGACACCGGCACGGCCACGATGGGCACCAAGGCGGCGCGACCGTTGCGTAAAAACATCAGCACCACCAAGATCACCAACAACACGGCAAACACCAAGGTGTATCCGGCATCGTGTATAGATGCGCGTATGTTGCTGGTGCGCTCCATGGCCACGCTTAAGTCTACGGCCGCGGGAATCGAGGCTTTTAAGCTAGGCAGCACATCGCTAATACGGCCCACGGTATCAATAATATTGGCGCCGGCTTCACGCTTGATCACCACCAGCACGGCCGGTTTACCGCTATCCAAGCCTGCGGTGCGCACGTCTTCGACGCCATCGGTCAATTGCGCCACATCGCGCATGGCCACGGCAGCGCCATTTTGGTATTTAATCACCACGCCCGCGTAATCGGCGGCACCTTGTAATTGCCCGTTTGAGGCAATTTGCCAATGGCCACTGGCGTCATCCAAGCTGCCTTGCGGTAAGTTAGAGTTAGCTGACGAAAGGGCCTTGCGAACCTCATCAAGGCCGACACCGTATTGCTGCAAGGCATTGGGGTTGAGATCCACGCGCACCGACGGTAAGGCGCTGCCACCGACTTCAATTTCGCCCACGCCTTTTAATTGCGATAGCTTTTGTGACACCACCGTCGAGGCGGCATCGTAAAGTTGCCCCTGACTCATCGATGCCGAGGTCAAGCTTAGTATCATGATGGGCGCGTCCGCCGGATTCACCTTGCGGTAAAAAGGCTTGCTCGGCATGCTGCTCGGCAAATCACTTTGTGCGGCATTCAAGGCTGCTTGCACATCCCGCGCTGCACCATTAATGTCGCGATTTAGGTTGAATTGCAAGACGATACGGCTGGCGCCTAGCGCACTGGTCGAGGTCATTTCGGTGATGCCGGCGATGCGGCCCAATGAGCGCTCCAGCGGTGTGGTAACCGCGGCGGCCATGGTTTCCGGGCTGGCGCCAGGTAGTGATGCCGAGACTTTAATGGTGGGAATGTCCACCCTAGGTAAGGGGGAAATAGGCAACAACTGCAAGGCGCTGATGCCCACCAACATCAGCCCTAAGGTCAATAGCGTGGTGGCTACCGGTCTACTGATGAAGGGCGCACTAAAGTTCATGGGCGCAGCCTCATGCCCAGCCCTTGACTTTGTCCACCAAGCGAGGCCATATTCCGGCTTGGGCTAAGCGCTCCATGGCCAGATAAATCACCGGCGTGGTAA
>SXGT01389808.1_pt1 | contig 11659 bp, 13 predicted proteins | sample 3176221 | NCBI WGS metagenome assembly SXGT01 (sample SAMN11356862, study PRJNA531348) | freshwater metagenome | isolation source: freshwater sample F1-120 | place: China: Fuxian Lake, Yuxi | collected 2017-12-25
CTGCAGGTTTGAGGGCGGTACCAGCTGGAACGTGCGCATCTGTAGCAGCTTGGTCATCCAATCGTCCGATGACGCCTGGTCATTGCCGCTGAGCTCAGTGACCTCGAACGAACCCGTCTGGTCCCAAGTCAGCATCACATCCAGCAGACCGGCATCGACGGCCAAGTAGCGGACCTCGGTGGCACACCGCGCGCTGATCTTGCGCGGCGACTGATGCGCGAGGCGGTGCAGGGCCGCCGGCTCACCCTGGCGCACGCGGGCAATGGCCTTGCCGGCCGCATCGATCAAATGGATCTCGCCCTCCATCAGGAACAGGGCGGAGGTCGCCGGATCGCCGATCTTGAACAAAAACTCGCCGGTCCGCGCGCTACGGATCGAGGATTTCTTGGCGAGATCGTTCTGGCTCTCCGGGCGCAAGGCGTTCAAGGGAATCAGAGACTTGAACAACGCCGTGTCGACTGCGGCTTCAGACGTCATGATCAAGGAACGCCGGCTACTCGAAGATGGAACTGCAGGGCAGTCATGCTAGCACGTAGGTTCCCCGCAACAGACCGGTCCCGCTCGGCCAGGCGACGGGCGATCGCAACCCCGGCACGGCAACATTCATCTCTCCTGCGTGTGCTTGCCCACCGACGGGGCCCGGCCCGTTTCCTATAGTCCACTTCCATCCCCACGCGGGCACTGCGCTGCCAACCGGACGGTCATCGGCCGTTCTCCTGACAGCGTCGCGGCCGCAAACCCAGCCCGAGAATGCCTCCATGAAAAGCGAATCAACCCCGTATGACACCAGCACAAACGGCCTTGCCGTCGGCTCGTCGCCTGCCAAGGCAAGCCGTCAGGATCTGACGTCGAACGGACTCGAACGGGAGGTCCACAATTTCTTCTCTGACATTGAAGCGCTGCTGACCTCGACCACCAGCCTCACCGGCGCGGACCTGGCCGCGATCAAGGCCAAGATCGGCGCACGACTGGCCACGGCCAAGGCATCGATCGAGCAGATGAGCGGAGCCGTGTCACAGCGCACGCGCCGGGCGGTCGAGGCGACCGATGCCTACGCACATGAGCAGCCCTGGAAGTCGATCGGCATCGGCGCCGCTATCGGGGTCCTGGTCGGCTTCGTGCTGGCGGTGCGTCGCGCTCGCTAGACGCGCGTCGCTGAGATGCCGCAGACCTCCCACCTGCAACCACCGGAAGCCGGGGTCGTCACTGACCCGGCTTGTCCCGGGGCTTTCGAGTCCCTGCGCATCTTGCGTGTTGCTGGCTCGGCGCTACTGGTCCAGGCGTCTCTACATGCACAGCTTGCTCACCTTGAATGGACAGAGGAGAAGCGGCGTCTGCTGCGCCTGCTGATCATCACGCTACTCGGGTTCGCCGCGCTGCTGTGCCTGGTGATGGGAACGACTGCACTGCTGCTCGCGGTGGCTTGGGATACAGCATTTAGGATTCCGGTCGCGCTGGCGCTGATTGGCACGTATGGGCTGGCTGCCGGCCTGGCATGGCGACGCTTCAAGCGGTTGATCCGGCTCGGTGAAGACAGTTTCTCGGCAACCCGTCAGGAGCTGTCGGCGGATCTGGCACTGCTCAGGAGCGGGCGATGAACGATAGCAATTTTGCGAAACCCGATGACCAGCTGCGCTTGCGCCAACAGCTGCAGGCGCAGCGCTGGCAGATTGAACGCCGGATCAATCCGGCCGCTGGCCATGGCGGCAAATTTCCGAAAAGCCGAACCCTGCAATGGCTGATGGGTCCCTCGACCTTGTCGCGTCGACTGGTCTTCTCGCTCGTAATCCTGGGCTGGCGCCGGGTTCAGGCAAACCACCGCTCATAATCGTCGATGATCGCGCGATAGCAGTCGCAGGACATCGACTCTAGTCCTCGACGGTTGAGGATGTGGATCTCGCCCCGCGTGTAGTCGATGAGATGCTGTCCTTGCAACAGGCCGGCAGCAATCGTGACGCCACTGCGACGCACGCCGAGCAAGTCGGCCAGAGACTGATGCGTTAGATGAAAGTAGTCGCCCACCGCGCGGTCGTGCGTCATCAACAGCCAGCGTGCTAACCGCTCGTTGACCTGGTGAAAGCGGGTGCATGCCGTCGTCTGGGAGAGCTGTTCCATCTCCGTATACAGATAGCGTTTGACGGTGCGCGCCAACATCGGGTGTACGCGCAGCAGTGTTCGAAACGCGGTCGCGCCGACCCGCAATGCAGAGCCCGGCCCCTGCACGAGCGCGCTCATCGGAGCCGCGTCGATATCCAGTGCCAGCGTGGCACCGAGCATACCCTCGGCGCCGATCAGCCCAATCTGCAGCGGAGGATGATCTCCAATACTGATCACCTGTGAGATATAACCGGACAGCGGGAAGTAAACCTGTTTCAGCAGGCCATTGGCTTCACACAGCAGTTCGCCTGACTCCAGCGGCACAACTTTCGCGTTCGCCAGGATTGCTGTGCGGGCTTTTGATGGCAGTCGCGACAGTAAACGGTTTCCGACGTTCGTTGAAGATGGAAATGACATGATGGCTTCCATTAGAGGAAAAATGCCCCTGAGGGCAGGGACCGCTGCTGTAAAGGTTCTAGGGACAGCTATACCCCATTCCTCCTGGTGGGTTCTGTTCGGTAAAAGACTGATGTCCCGTATCTCGAGTGTCTGATCGCACCGACCGTAAAAGTAGAGGGCCCTAGGGTGCGAACACGTTCCCACTCAGTCCGTCTGCTATTGGCCCATGTCTACCAGTTCCCCGTCTCATGAAAGCGCTTTGCAGGTGCTGTTGCCACATGGCATCCGCGCCATTGGCTTGAGCTCGACCGGATCGCCTCCATGTGCAGCGGCATCCGCAGGTGCCAGTATTGAACTGTCGCGTCGAAGACTCGAACATGCCGCCGGCCGCCGCTGTGCCGATGCAGCCGTTGAGTGTTTGGGGATAGTCTCCGGGACGATCGGCTCGCGGCGCGACGGAAGGCCATTATGGCCGCAGGGGGTCACCGGCAGCATCACCCATACCGACGGATTCGCCGCTGCCGCCGTTGGGGAGCGCGCGCATTACCGCGCGATCGGGATTGATGCCGAGCGCATTGGCGAGGTTTCCAGAGAGCTCTGGAGCCGAATCTTTGTCGATCATGAGACTCGATGGCTGCACAGCTTGCGTGGCTCAGATCAGGCCCGCGCCGCGACCTCCATGTTCAGTGCCAAGGAAGCGTTCTACAAATGCCAGTATGAGGTTACCGGAGAGTGGCTGGAGTTTAGGGACATCGAACTACAGTTGTTCTGTGGCAACCCAACACGCGGACGTTTCGTGGTCCGTCCGACTAGGCGCGCGGGCTGGTTCGAGCGCGTCATCGGCCCTGCTCTGATCCGATTCTCCGCACAACGGGATCTGGCCCTCACTGCGATGACCCTCGAGGTCTAGTCGAAACGGTGCTGTGTGTGATGGCGGACAGACCGGACATGGTGGCGTAGCGAGACTGCAGTCCCAGTACTGATCAAGAGGTCCCTGATGACGGCCCTAGTCGAACTATCCGAGAGCTTGAAGACCGGATTCGGGTACATAACCGGGCTTGGCCGTCATGACCTACAGCATCGGCCCCTTTTCAGGGATGAGGCACTGATTGACCTGCTCGACCGGATGCCCCGCGAGCACCTCCATGCCTTTCATATGGGCAGAGACCCTGCGAGAGTCGACGAGAATCGCCTAGCAAAGCACGAAGGTGTCAGCGGTGCCGAACTGCTCAAGGCCGTGAGTCGGGGCAGGCTGTGGCTCAACGTCACCCAGGTCGATCGGGTTGAGCCCGAGTAGTCGATGTAGGCGCCACGCTGGCGCGCGTCGAATCCCATTACGATGGTCACGATGTTCATATCGACCGTACCGATGGCCTGAGTATGGATTTCGGTGCTTGGCGATTCAATCTCAGAGGTTCCAATACAGAACCCTTGATTCGCCTCAATGTCGAGTCTCGGGGACAGCCCGCGCTTCTGTCCCGGAAGACCGCCGAAGTATTGCGCTGTATCGAAAATCCCGAGTTGCGCCGCTAGCCGAGCAGTCGGCGCATTACAAACTTCGTAGACGCATCATCCGCTGGGATGCAGGGATGTACGTATTGGGCACGAATTTCGGTGTTTCTACATTGCCCGCCCCTGGACAACATTCATGCCAGTGAGCGAAGGTAAACTAGCGAAGTACTGGCAGGATCGTGCTCATAAAAATTGGTGTGGCACTCCAGAGCAATCTGGCGATCGTCCACTTGGGGAATGGGATGAAGATTGTGAAGACTCAGCATCATTGCGGGTTTGCCGCTCTGGTGGTTGCGCTCGGTTCCTGTTTCGCACTGCCGGGGGCCACAGCCAGCGAATCGCCCACTGAACCGTTGACGGATTCCATCGTGCCACTGCCAACAATGACGGTGACCGCCAGATTCCGTCCTGAGTTTGAAACCAAGGTGCCCATCTCGCTGGTAGTGGTCGGTGGGGACGCCCTGCTGGCAGAAGGCCGCTACACCCTGGGTCAACTCGATAGCCGGGTGGCCAACTTGCAGTTGGGCGATCTGAACGGGACGCCGGCTTTGTTCATGCGCGGCGTGGGCGGCGGCGGCCGGCAGGTGGCTTTCGAGCCACGGACCGGGATCTATGTCGATGGCGTCTTCATGAACGTGCCACCCCTGACCGACGCATTGCTGCTCGATCTGGAACGGGTCGAGATTCTTCGCGGGCCGCAGGGAAGCCTGTTCGGGCAGAACACGGTGTCCGGCGCGGTCAGTCTGGTCACCCGGGAACCGGGTGATGCTTTTGCGTTCGAGAGTGTGGCGCGGCTGGACAATCGCGGTGCGCAACGACTCGGGATGGCCCTGGATACGCCCCTGGCGGACACCTTGCGTATGCGGGTCAGCGGCACGCTGGCGCGGAGCCGCGGCGAGACCCTCAACCTGGTCAACGGCGATCGGCCAGATGCGTACTCGGAGGCGGGCGCCCGTGTGCGCCTGCAATGGCGAGCAACGCCCGGGTTTCAAGCCGATATCGCTGCCGATCTGTCTCATCATGGCGATGATTTCCCCACGGGCGAGGCGCGCACCAGCACTCTGGGGAACGGGCCGGATGCAAATCCGGGCATCCTCTCCGTTGCGCTGAATACACCGCAGCGGGATGACCTGCGGAACAGCGGGGTGTCCGCAACGCTGCGATGGGACCATCCGCTTGGAGAGGTAACCTCGATCAGTGCCTGGCGCGCGGCTGAGCGCCGCTGGGCTGCGGATCTTGACTACTCGCCAGCCGACGGCTCGCGGCTCGACTATGTCGATCGGTACCGTCGACTAAGCCAGGAATTGCGCCTGACCAGCCGAGTGTCAGCCTCTCCATTCAGGTGGCTGGGCGGTTTGTATGCGTTTCGACAGAACGCCGATTCTTACCGCCCCCTGTTTGCAGACGCCGATATCAAGATGTTCGTGCCGCCACTGAACCCTGGCGACACGCTGATCGTCGAGCCCGACGTGCAAACGGATTCCTACGCGCTGTTCGGCAGTCTCGGATATGCGCTGAGCGCTACCTTCAGAGTGGACGCGGGCCTTCGTCTGGTGACCTCCCGACTCGACCTTGATTACACGCAGCGATCCTCTGCGGGGTATCAATCGCTAGGCGTGCTGCCGGTGACAGACGTCCGGCGCAGCGAGACGGAAAGCGCATTTCTGCCGGATGTGGCGCTGAGCTGGGACCTCACCCGGCAGATGACGGCTTACGGCCGCTATGCCCGAGGGTCAAAGAGCGGTGGGTTCGACGCCGACGTTCTCACCGCGGCGCGAACGGTCCCGCCGTCCTTTTCGGAAGAATCAGTGGACAGCTATGAAATCGGTTTGAAGGGCGAGGCCTTCGGTGGACGATTGAGTGGGAGTTTGGCCCTGTTCCTAGCGGAGTACCGCGACTACCAGGTCTCCCAGTTTCAGCCAGTGGGCAACAACCTGGTGGCGCCAGTTATCGCCAACGCAGGCAAGGTCCGCAGCTACGGACCAGAACTCGAGGTCCAGATGCGTCCGCTTCAACGCCTGACGCTGCGGACTTCCACGGCCTACCTTTCATCGACCTATGCGGATTTCCAAGATGGCGGTGGCCCGGGTGTCGACTTCTCCGACAACCGCACCGAGTTTGCGCCGCGCTGGAGCATCAACAGCTCGCTTGAGTATTTCTGGCCGCTGCCCCAGGCCCAGCTCAGTGGTGCGCTCAGCTATGCCTGGCGCAGTCGCTTCTTCACGCAGCCGTCCAATCTGCCGGCCTTCGAGGCGGACATTCGCCGGCTCTTGAGCGCACGGCTCACGCTGACTGGTCTGGACGGCCGGCTCGATCTGGGGCTTTTCGGGGATAATCTGCTCAACGAGCAGTACGTGGAAACGATCAATCGAGGGACGCTCGGCACGATCTACGGCCGCTACGGCCTGCCGCGCAGCATTGGCATCCAGGCTCAGTATCGCTTGAGGTGATGGACGACACCTCAGCTAGGCGACCGGCCGGGCAGGGAAGTGCCTGCGACTTGCCTGTTAACAAAGTCAGCTGCCAGCCTACGACGGATCATCAAGGCCTGCCGCGAGCGGCGCGGACGGTATTGAACAAGCAGATGGCCGTGGCGATCACAACCCCGACGACGGCGAGGTAAAACGTGCCGTAGGACACCAGATTCGGCCAATCCCCCACCGGCTGCAGACCACGCTCTGGCGCATAGACAGCGGTGGTGTAGCCAATCAGGTTCCCCCACAGGGTGGTGATCGCGGCGTAGTAGACCCACTTGGCCTGTCGCACGGTGAAGTTCAGCCGGGCGCTTAATAGAACAATCGCCATCACGTACATCGCGTTCATCATTGGGCCGGTGTGGGCATTTCGAAGCAGCTCGCCACGATCCGGCACAGCGATCTCGAAGCGCGGCAATGGCAGGATGTGAAACACGTTGTCTGCCAGGTGAATCAGCCAGACGAATCCGCCGCTGAACCCAAGAAACATCATGACGAAGCAATGCATCAGCAGGCGAGCGCCAGCTTGCCTTGAGAAGCCCTGTCCGGCTGTGACCCAGGTGTCTGGTCCCATGATTCTTATCCCTAGTTTGTTCTCACACGTTGTTCCGATACTGCTCCACCCGCCGACTGAGCGGAACGGAAAATCAAGGCTTATGCAAGCTGTCGTTGGGTAGGAAACGGCACGGGCATATCCGGGTGCAGGGTGTCGATCATCGGCAGGTGGCCGGGCTCCGCATTCCGATAGGCGGCGAGCCAGTCGAGCACCCACTGCGAGTCCTTTTCCGAGCGCGGGTTGTGGCCTGGCAGCGCCGCACGCAGCAGATAAGGCCCGACGTTAATGACGAATTCACACAAGTGACGGGCCAGACTCAGACGAGATCGGAAACTGGACCAGCGTCCATCCTTGAGCAGAATGATGCGATAGCCGCGCATCGCAAAGCGCATTACATCGAAGGATCCATGAAACACGCCGATCATGCGTGCGAGGTAGCCGCGTAGGTCGCCACCGAACAGATGCTGGTAGAGGTCATAGGCCACACGCTTGTGTTCGGTTTCCTCGACCATATGCCAAAGCAAGAAGGACACCACGCGAGGATCGGCACCGCGGAACAGCTGGCGGCGCCTTCCGATCAGCCACTCGGTGACGCCCAAGGTCATCGACTCAAAGCCAGCGGTGTAGGCCATGCGTGTGCGCAGTGAACGCTCGTCCAGGCGTGCAAAGGAATCACTCATCTCGGCCTCGACTTTCCCCAACTCGGGATAGCGTTGGGCCTTGATCAGATCATTGAAGCGCCGGTGCGCGCGAAAGTGCTGGCCTTCCTGTGCATTAAACTCATGCGCATCCGCACGCAGGGCGTCACTGTGGATCTGCTCAGCCGCCTCGCGCACGGTTCGAATCAGGAAGGGCTCCAGATATGGCATGGTCAGCGACGCGCCATTGATCATCGCGGTGAGCTCGGGCTTGCCAGGTATCCACACTCCCTCAATGTCATCGGGAAAAGTGAAGGGAATCCGGCGCTGCTCCATCGGGTGTCGATCGGTGTCGGCCATGACGGTCTCCTTTTGCCCTCAGGCACCTTTTCCGGTTTTGGGGTCTGCGCGGAGTGTGACCGCGACCTGCGGTGGGACATCGTCAATGCGGCCCGACTGTTCTAGGCCGGCGCCGAGCCACCGGATCAGGATGGGCGTTAGCTGCTGCAGCGTACGCCCCATCACCAGCTGCCCCCCGACCTGGAGGGACACGAGTCCGTGCGCGCCGATCCAGAACACATGGGCCGCCGTCAGTGCATCGGTCTGGCTCGGCAACTGGCCACGAGCCTGTCCGGCCGCAATGACCTCGGCGCAGACGCCCAGCGCCCTCCGCTTGGCGGCCTTGAGTTCGACAGATCGCTCGCCGAGATCGGAACCCTCCAGCTCGAAATACATCAGTGCGTACAGGGTCGGTCGCGCCAGACCCGCGCGGATGTAGGCCTGCGCCACCGCGGTCAGCTGGGTCGGTGCATCGTCAGCGGGGTTAATTGCCTCACGGAGGACGTTTTCCATCCAGCAATAGGCGCGGGCGCGGAGGGCGACGATCAACTCGTTCTTGCCGCTGAAGTAACGATACGGCGCTGAGTAGCTGCAACCCAGATGCGCCGCGACGCTGCGGAAACTCACCGCCTCGAGCCCGCCGCCCGTTTCAAACACCTGCATGGCCGCGTCGAGAACGTCCTGACGCTTCGCTGCCTCTTGTTCTTTTGAGTAGCCGATTCTCGCCATAAGCACCATCTAACAGCGTTAAATTAACGATGTCAACAAAATATCTTCTGACTTCGACTTTTCCGGCTCGACAGCGACGCGGGTCATCATCACGAATCTTATAATTAACATAATATACATTATGATTTAAAATGCTGGTTCATGAGGGGGCATCGTGGTTAGGATCAATAAAACAAGCATTTAACGAAGGACAGTCTGAGCACTCATGCCCTTGATGCTGAGGAACTATCGATTACAGCCTTCGCCCGGAATGAGTGCACTGTCCCACTTGCCCGGCAGCAACGGCTGGCCTGTGGTCGGACAATCGTTCGAATTCCTGTCGGATCCGCTGGCCTACGCGCGGCGCATCGAGGCGGCTTACGGGCCTGTATCGCGGACCAGCTTCCTGCTGGAACCCCGAGTCAATCTGATTTCGGCTGAAGCGAACGAACGGGTTCTGCAGGATCGTGACCGGGTGTTCTCGGCCTGGGGTGGATGGGATCCCATCCTGGGATTGCTGTTTCCACGCGGGTTGATGCTGCGGGACGGCGACGATCACCGCTATCACCGACGACTGATGCAACCGGCGTTTCGGAAGGAAGCGCTGGCAGGCTATCTGGATCGGATGACGCCTCGCATCGTCCGCACCATCCATCAGTGGCGGCAGCGTCCCGCCTTTCACTTCTATCCAGCGATCAAGCGCCTGACGCTGGAGCTTGCGGCGGATGTCTTTCTGGGCCTGGAGCTTCAGGCCGAGGTGGATCAGGTTTCCCGAGACTTCACCGATGTCGTCGAGGCCTCCGCAGCGGTCAATCGACTGCCGTGGATCGGGCTGTATTTCGCCAGAGGTCTGCGTGCACGGCAGCGATTGGAGCGCTTCCTCCGATCGCTGATCCCGTCGCGACGCAGCGGCAATGGCGGCGATCTGTTCACTCAGCTCTGTCAGGCCGAGGATGAGTCGGGCAATCGCTACGCCGACCAGGAGATCGTGGACCATCTGATCTTTCTGATGATGGCAGCACATGACACCACAACCAGTGCATTGACCACGATCGTGTACGCACTGGCACGGGAGCCGTCGTGGCAGCAGCGGCTGAGAGATGTCGGCGCGGATCTTTCGGCGGGATCCCTGCGATTTGATGATCTCCACAAGCTGGAACCCTACGAGTGGGTCTTGCGCGAGTCGCTGCGCCTCTACCCGCCGCTGACCATCATCCTGCGTCGGGCGACGCAGGACTTTGAGATCCACGGATTTCATATTCCGGCCAAGACCTCGTTGGCAATCTTTCCGGTGCTGACGGCACGATTGCCGCAATGGTGGAGCGAGCCTGAACGCTTCGATCCCGAGCGCTTCTCTGCTGCGCGCGCCGAGCATCGACGACATGCGTTTGCGTGGGTGCCGTTTGGAGGCGGTGTGCATATGTGCCTCGGGCTGCACTTCGCGGAGATGCAGGTCAAGGCCATCCTGCATCCGCTGCTGCAGTCGCTGCAGGTGAAGATCACCGACGGCTACACGATGCCGTATCAGCTGGCGCCGATCGCCAAGCCCAGAGACGGCTTGCCGATTCAAGTGGAATCGCTGCACTAACCCCTCTCCACGACCGTCCAGCGCCTGTCCACGTGAAAACACGCCTGGACGGAGCACTGCCAGGGTCGCCCACGACGGCATCGAAATTGCCGCCCCACTCTAATCGGCGAAGCGCTCAGCTGGCATCCCGTGGCACGGTCGTGTTAACAAGAGGCCTGAATCTCCCCAGTTCACCTGTCGAAAAAGCCGTCATCGCCGCCATGAATGATCCCCTCCGAGCCCCGCGACGTCGTCGACAGGGCGCCGTCGAAAAAGACCATCTGCCGGCCATTCTAGGCGGGCTCGTCGCGATTGCCCTGGTCGCCCTCGGCGCTGCTGAGTTCTCGAAGATCCGTCGCGATCATGCAATCCGAGCCGCTGCGCTGCAGGATGAGCAGCGACGCGCCGAGCGTGCAGCACCGGCGGAGCGCCGGATCGAACAGCGCTCAGGCCCGCATGGACCGGTACGGCCGGTGGTGACCACGGAAAGCGGGCGTACTTACTACGTTCCGGTCACACCCGCAGCAGTACCGGAACCCCCACCCAAGTCCAACAGCCAGCGCTACGACGAAGCCATGGCCTGGATGGAGTCGAGTCGCCAGACGCAGCGGCAACTGGATCAACAGCAGTACGCGCAGCAGACGGGTCGACAGGTCATCGCTGATGGCCATCGGTCGGATCGGTGTCGAAGCATCGAAAATGCCAGAGCAGCGATTCATGCCGCGATGCGCCGCCCCTATGACCATCAGCTTGGCGAGTACTACCGAGAACGCCTCAGGGAGAATCACGCGCAGCGCATGGCCGCCCAGTGCTGACGGCACGACCCTTGCCGCATCAGGAATCTCGCATCTCCAGGTTCCGGTTGATCCCCAACGCCAGCAGCGTGCCGACGGCACCGGACAGCAGATACAGGCCGACATACCCCACACCAAAGCGCGCGGCGAGAAACAGTGCGACCAGCGGGGCAAATGCAGCGCCCACCAGCCACGCGAGATCCGAGGTCACCACGGCTCCGCTGTAGCGATAGCGGCTGTCAAAGGTGGAATTGATGGCGCCTGCCGCCTGCGCATGCGAGAACCCGAGCAGCACGAATCCCCCCAGCACGAACAGCAGCGCGCCGAGGACGTTGCCATGCAGGAAGACCGGCAGCAGGCCGGCCAGGCTGAACAGCGCAATGAGCCCGGCACCGACAGCCAGCGTTGCCCGGCGGCCGATGCGGTCGGCAATCTGGCCGGACAGCAACATGCTGACGATGCACAACACCGCGCCGAACATCTGCACGATCAGGCAATCGATGACCGACTGATCGCTGAACAGCGTGACCCATGACAACGGAAAGACCGTTACCAGATGGAACAGCGCAATGAGC
>SXGT01150352.1_pt1 | contig 11657 bp, 9 predicted proteins | sample 3176221 | NCBI WGS metagenome assembly SXGT01 (sample SAMN11356862, study PRJNA531348) | freshwater metagenome | isolation source: freshwater sample F1-120 | place: China: Fuxian Lake, Yuxi | collected 2017-12-25
ATAATTCTCGATGCGGGCCGACGCGCCGGCCTGACCCCCGAACGCGCGGGTGTCGCAGACCAGCACCGACAGGCCGTCTGACGCGGCATAGACGGCGGTGGCGAGGCCGGCCGGTCCGGCGCCGACCACGGCCACGTCGAAGCGTGCTGCCCCGTCGAGGATCGGCGCCATGCCGAGGCAGCTTGCGGCCTCCTGGTCGGTGGGACGCTTGAGCACGGTGCCGTCCGGGCAGATCATCAGCGGCAGGTCGTCCTCCAGCACGCCCAGCCGGCGGACCAGCTCGCGGCCTTCCGGCTCGCAGGCCGGCAGCAACATGAAGGGATAACCGTTGCGGGTGAGGAAGCCGGACAGGCGAATGACGTCGGCATCCTCGCGTCCGCCGATCAGGATCGAGCCGGCGCCGCCGCGCTCGCCCGCCTCGATCAGGGCGACGCGGCGCAGGATGAAGGCGCGCATCAGCACCTCGCCGACATCGGCCGAGCCGACGATCAGCGCGCGGAGGTGGGCGGGGTCGAAGGGCAGGGCGACGGCGCCGCCGGGGCCGGCGCGGGCGGTCGTCAACGAGGCGCGGCCGCTCAGCTGGCTGATCTCGCCCGTGACCTGGCCGGGGCGGTGGGTGGTGACGGCGACGTCCTCGCCGACGCCGGCATGCCGGCTGATCTCGACGGACCCCGACAGGACCAGCCAGGCGCCGGCGTCGCGATCGCCGGTGTCGAAGAGGACGGCGCCGGGCGCAAAGCTCTCCTCCGGCCCGCTGGCAAAGCGCCGCGCAGTCTCGATCTGCGCGGCAGTGAGGGTGGGGAACATCTGCTCCCGGCGATCGGCAGTGCTGGCCATGGCGCTCCTTAGCTAAGCGCCAAAGCGATACCGCAGATGATCGCCCAAGCGATAGGAGTGAAACTTCGACGCCAGCACTCGCGGCGTCCAGATCTCAGATCGGCCAGCGTGCGTCAGACTGATCTGAGCTAGCAAGAAATCGGCATCCCGCTGAGCCCGCAGGCTCGCATGATACATTTGCGCGCGGCTGGCGGGCCAAGTTCGCAAGCCAGCGTGGTCGTCTCCGTCGTCGCCTATCCGCCAGCGACGATGCAGTCTAAGTCACGCGTAAATCCATCCATTTGGACGGCGGCGGACAATGTTGAGTGACTACAAGATATCCGATGTTCCACCACCGGCAAGGGATTGAGCGCTCGCTCATTCCGCGGCAGAGCTCGGGCGATGACCGACCAGCCATCGAGCGATTACAGCAAAAGTGACATTCAGACCGGCCTCGCTTATGGGAAGGTAGACATTCGTCGGCGGGCATTGCTGGCTGCGCTCGCGTCGGCGACGCCGGCCTCGGGGCAGCTGGTGCCCACTGAGGCTCCGCCGACATCGTCCGCGCAATACGGCACTGCCTCGGTCCGTGCATTCGGCGCTCAGGGTGATGGTCGCACGGACGACACCAGCTCGTTTCAGAGGGCGATCGACGATCTCGCAAAAAAAGGAGGAGGGACGCTACTGCTGCCGCCTGGTGTCTACGCCACTAAAACGGTCAGATACCCTTACGACCCCGTCACGATCTCAACGGTGGGCGCTGGAGTGGGTGCGACCACTTGGCGGATGGCGTCTCCCGATCGTCCGATCATCGCTATCGATCCGCGAAGCCCGCCCAAGCGCATGACGGGCGCTCGTTTCGCTCATTTCAGCGTTCAAGCTCATGCCGAGGGGCGAGCTGACAACCCGAAACACATTGCGATCGACACGGAGGGTTTCAGCAACGCCCGCTTCCAAGACATCCGTTTTCTCTCGAACGGAAAGGGTTCGGTCGGAATCCTGTTCCGCGTCGCTTCCGCCCGGCACGGCACCTATAAGCAACATTTCGAAGACCTCACCATCTATGGCTGCATCGGTCCCGGGCACGTGATCAAGACGGAAAATGGCGGCGATACGAATACGAATGCGAACCTCATTTTCATTGATGGTTTCTGGATTTATGCAAATGAGGATATGAAGGTAGCGTTCGATCTCAAGGGTTGCACGACATACGTTGTTACAAACGGTCTGATCGAAAGCTCTGGTGAAGTTGGAATCGACCTTGGTAATGGCGGATTGATCCAGTCGATCTGGTTCGAAGACATCAAGCAAGCGCCATTCCGTTTTTCTAACACTTCGGGGGCCGCAGGGGCGTCCAACAACCTCTTGCAATCCCTCTATCTTAGTGGCTTCGACGGCACGATCGAGCTGCCGGTCGACTGCGTTAATAACACCTTCCAGAATGTAACCGGGGGCAATTTTAGGGTGGTGCGGAAAGACGCGCTGGCCGGTAACGTTCTATCCAACTCCGCAGGATTTGGCGCCAAGCCCATCACGACCCAAATAGTCGGCGCCAAGGCGCCATTAAAAGAAGTGGAAGCAGTTCGCGCGTCAGGTTTGGATGGACATTTTCAACTGCTTTACACTTTTGTCCCGCCTGCACCAGGATCCTATGGCTATCGGCTGGAGGCGCCGCCGGGACACAGAATAGCGAGGTTGACTGCCACGGCGATGGACGGTGCCAATGGCATTGCCCATCCCTGCGCGATAGGGTGGCCCCCCCGCGACTTTTTCGTGACCGTTGCAAATCGCAACATGGTGATGATCGTCGCGCAGCTTGCCTATGAATGACACGTGGACGATTTCAATCGGGGGAATCGCGATTGGTTAAAAGATGTTTCGATGTTGCTGCGGCAACGATTGCCCTGATAATACTTGCTCCCATACTGGTGGTGGTCGCAGTTCTGGTCCGTTGGCGACTGGGTGCGCCGGTTCTGTTTCGGCAGCGACGACCTGGCCTACATGAACGCGCTTTCGATATGCTCAAGTTCCGTACCATGACGGATGCGCGGAATGAGGAGGGAGCGCTGCTGCCGGACAATCAGCGCCTGACGCCGTTCGGACGGTGGCTACGTGCGACCAGCCTAGACGAGTTGCCGGAACTTTGGAATGTCCTCAGGGGCGAAATGAGTGTCGTCGGGCCGCGCCCGCTACTGATGCAGTATCTCCCGCTCTACAGCCCGGAACAGGCAAGACGGCATCTCGTGCGACCCGGGATCACCGGTTGGGCGCAGATCAATGGGCGCAACGCCGTGTCTTGGGATGAGAAATTCAGGCTGGATATCTGGTATGTCGACAATCAATCCTTGACCCTGGACATCAGCATCATCGGCAGGACGATCATCAAGGTTCTGCGGCGAGAAGGAATTTCTGGTCAGGGTGAAGCGACAATGTCGCCTTTCACTGGGCAGGACTGATTGGAGACATCGATGCATTTGGTGGGTGTTTATGGAGCAAGCGGCTTTGGCCGCGAAGTCATGCCCCTCGTTCGGGAGCAATTCGCAGACGAGTGTCATGAACATGTCTTTATCGACGACTCGGCGCAGGATGGCCAGTCGATATGCGAGTTCGCGGAGTTCAATCTCCGGCCGGCCGATCTCAAGACGGTGGTCATCGCAATCGCGGACAGCAAGATCAGAGAGCGGTTGGCGGACAAGTGCGCGCAAGCCGGCCTAATCATCGCACCGATCGTTAAAGCGGCGTCGAGCGTGATTCTCGATAACGTCGATATTGCGCCAGGCGCGATCCTGTGCCCGTTTACGACCCTAACGTCGGACATTCGCATCGGCATGTTCTTTCATGCCAACATATACTCCTACGTCGCCCATGACTGCGTGATCGGAGATCTCGTCACGTTTGCACCCGGCGTGAAGTGCAACGGGAACGTCGTGATCGAGGATCACGTCTATGTCGGAACGGGCGCCATCATAAAGCAGGGAAAGCCGGGCAAGCCGTTGCGCATTGGGCGTGGCGCCGTCATCGGCATGGGGGCGGTGGTTACCAAGGATGTACCCGCCGGTGCGGTCGTCGTCGGGAATCCGGCTCGTCCCATGCTCCCGCGAGCCGACTGAACTCGTCAGCGCGCGGCATCCGCCAGGACGTTGGAGATCGCCGCAGCTGAAGCGGCGACCTCCGCTTCCGGCATTGTTGGATGGGTGAGAAACATCAGACTGGTCTCACCCAAATCTCGGGCGACTGGACGGCGTTCGGCCGGACGAAACGGCGTTCCATCGAACGCCCTTTCTAGATAGACTTCGCTGCAGGTGCCGTGAAACACGGACACGCCGGCTGCCGTCATTCGCTCGACCAACCGGTCTCTGCTCCAACCCTCTTTCAAGCCATCGCTACGAACATACGCGTAAAGGCGATAGTAGGCATGCTGGTCGCGGGCCGACGGAGAGGGGACGCGTACCGCATGTGGGAACTCAGCAAGTGCAGCTGTCAGAGTTTCGGCGACGTGCGCTCGCCGAGCCGTCCATCCGTCCATGCGCCGCAACTGAATCCTCCCGATTGCAGCTTGAACCTCAAGCATTCGCCAGTTGGTGCCGAAACTTTCGTGCAACCAGCGAAAACCAGGCGGATGGGAGCGATTGTACACGGCGTCCCACGATTTGCCATGGTCCTTGAACGACCACATCGCTGACCAGAGTCGCTCGTCGTCGGTCGTCACCATTCCGCCTTCGCCGCCGGTGGTCATGATCTTGTCTTGGCAGAACGACCATGCGCCCACCTGGCCGAACGACCCGACGCTTCGCCCATCCACCCGTGCTCCGTGCGCTTGGGCGCAATCCTCTATGACAGCCAGCCCGCAAGCCGAGGCAAGCTTCATGATCTCTGGCATGTCACAAGGCCATCCTGCCAAGTGAACCGGAATGATTGCGCGGGAGGATGGCGTAACAACATCCGCAATGGTCGCGGCCGAGATATTGCCGCTGTCATGGTCTACGTCGGCGAAAACTGGAGTCGCACCGGCATTGACGACACACGAGATCGACGCGATGAAGGTGCGTGGCGTGACGATTACTTCATCACCCGGACCAATGCCTAGCGCTTTGAGAGCGAGGTCAAGCGCGAGCGTTCCATTTGCGACAGCGACGGCTTGCCTTGTGCCCGCCCAAGCCGCAAACTCTCGCTCAAAGGCGCGACCTTCCTTGCCCGTCCAGTAGTTGACCTTATTAGAGCGGATCACTGCTGCGACCGCCTCTGCCTCTTCTTGGGTAAAAGCTGGCCACCCCGTCTCGACGAAGCTCATGCGCTCTTGTTTCCAGTGCTTGACTGCAGCGAGGCATATGCTCGCGTTACGACCTCGTCCGTCTGGTCGATAGCGCGTCCAAAGTCTAGGCTTGCAGAGTAGAACGTTCTGCCGGCAGAGCCGAGGGCGTCAAGCTCCGCTGGCGAGAAGCCGGCCCAGCGGGCGATGGCGCGAGCCAAACCGGCGACATCGCGAGGCGGGACAACGAGCGCCGCTCCGGATCGTTCTAGTAGCTCAGCTGCCTCGCCGCTCAAACCTGCGATGATCGGTTTGCCGCAAGATAGATAGTGCTGCACCTTGGATGGAATGGTGATTGCGTAGAGGGGGTCGCCGCTAAGATGTAGGACCAGCCCGTCCGCAAGATCGAAGACCCGGTCCATAAGGTCACGAGGCAGGCCCGGATGTATGGTTGCGAGCCCAGGCGCGTGACGGGAAATATATTGGTTGAGCGGCTCGCGCTCGATCCCATTCCCGAAAATGTGAAGGTGGATTTCCGGGTGGTCGACAGCGGCCAGAGCAACGGCATCGACCACAGATGCAAGCGCCTGTGCCTGGCCGATGTTTCCGCCGTAGACGAGGTTGAGCCGGCCTTCGAAACTGTCCAGGAGCCCCGCATCGACCATGTCGACTCCGTTGCGTGAGGACAGGTAGGTCGACCAGTTGTAGATGCGAGTCATTTTCGCGGTGGAAACGCCGCGGAGAGCCAAGGCCGCCAACATGCCGTCAGATTGCAGGATTAGGTGCGTGGCGTGGCGATAGACATAGCCGCACAGCCGGTCCAAGAGCGCCGTGATCCGGCTCCCTGCCATCCCAGAGACGGCGACGCTATCAGGCCAGAGATCCTGAATTTCGACTACAAACGGTTTGCCGTGAATGCGACAGAAAAGGGTGGCGGCTACAGCAGGTGTGATCGGCGGATGGTAAACATATACAAGATCATATCGCCCCCCGCATAACAAACCGAACATCAGTGAACTCAGAAAGAAACTGGCGTAGTTGAGCACCCGCCCCAGAGACGATTTATCGTGAGAGGGCCAAACGAAGAGGCGGTGCACAACCATCTCGCCGATGCGGTCGCGCTGATAGGGCCTTAATCGAAAGCCTGGGTAGAGCTTGCCGCCCGGATAGTTCGGAAATGCGGTTGCGACCTCGACATCGTGTCCTTTGGCAGACAACGCATCGACGAAAGAACTCCCCTTGAAAATGGGCTCGGGATCGAACCACTGCGTGACGAACAGGATGCGCATGGGACCCCAATAAAGGTGCTGACGAGCACGCGTGGGCGTGTGCCGCTAGTCCCTACCATGCGTCAAGACCGAGAGGTCCCGCAGCGTCGACCGCCCTCACCGCACAGTCGCCGTTGATTTTTCCGTTCGAGCAGGCAAGGGGAAGCCCGATCGACGCGCCCGGCCCTGTCAAGTCGGCGGTCGTTCTGCTGGAGCCGTATCGCCCGCCATGCACGTTTCGAATAGTCGACCGGGCCGCTCGCCCCAGCGCCCGTCGTCGGTCGTTAAGTCGCCTTTGAGGCTGTTGCTGTACGCGGCCGTTCCGGATGAGCAAATGCTATCCCAAGGCTTCTACGCGGCCGAGGCCGAGGGTTTGCGAGCACATCCGGAGGTGGCGTCAGTCGCTGCGACCAATCGGCTGCGGAACGTGGCGACGGAAACCTATGATGGTTTGATCACGTATTTCTACTCCCATTCCGCCGCGGCTACGCTGATTGCCCGTCTGCGCGGTCGTAGGGCGGTCGCCACGGGTGGGGGAGAACAGCTTTTTGCTAACTTGGCAGCTAGTCGATGGAGATATCGCCTGCGCCTCTTGGCCTTTCACCTGACGACGATGGCTGCGTCCCGCTTGCTCGCGACATCGACCACCGATCTGACACAGATGCGCAAGCTGGCGCTTTTCGGGCAAAACAAGATCGCCTTGAGCTATCACGGTGCCCCCGCAGTGGATGCCTCGCTGGAGAAAGGTGGCAGCTTTCAGCTCGCATCTCCAGATGCGCGCGCATCCCGGCCTCCAGCCTCGTTGATAACGATCTGTGGACTGGACACCGAGCAGAACGTACGGCGGAAGGGCGTGTTGGAAGCGGTGGATCTGCTCGCTCGTTTTCGCGAGTATATTCCCGCAGCATCTCTCACGATCATCGGCCGTACGACGCGGCAGGACATGGTCGAGGAGCGCGCCCGCCTCGGCGGCGTTGCTGACGGAGTGCGGTTTGCCGGCTATGTAAGCGAGGAGCAGAAACTTGCTCTATTGGACACCCATCGCTTCTATATTCAGCTGTCTGAGTATGAGGGCTTTGGAATCGGCGCTCTGGAGGCGCTCGCGCGGGGCTGCCACATCATTCACAGTGGTGCCGGGGGGCTACGCGACACAGTCGCGAGTTACGGCACCGTGCTCCGACCCGAGGAGGTCGGCAGCGCTGACATCCCAGCGCTCATCGCCGCGGCCGAAGGCTCCAGTGCGGACCTGAATGCTCACCTGGTGCAGTTTACGACCCGGGCAAGGGCTGACTCCATCATCGCTGCGCTGCGGGAGATGCCTTCTCGATGACCATCCGCGCTCGCAGCCTGCTTAACAATGCGCTGACAAGCCTGGCCGCCAGCGGAATACTGATTTTCAGTACCGTGCTGATCCCTGCCATCCTGGTGCGTGGGATTAGCCGCGGAAACTATGATCTCTTGTCGATCGTGCTTGCGGCGTTGCCGCCGCTGCTGATCATACCGCAATCCCTGCGTAGCGCTGCCGCGAGCCAACTGGCGCTGGCTTTTGGCAAAGGCGACGAACGGGCAGCGATCCGTACCTACTTTCACTTTACTTTGCGGGTCGCGATATTGCTGGCGATTGCGGCTTTGGTGGGAATCGAACTCTATCTGCTGACCCTTTCCCAAAAGGTCGAATCTATCAGTCTCTTGCGCTTGGGGCTTTATTGCATGGCGGGGCATGCGCTGGGAATTCTTGCGGTCGGCGCATTCACGGGGCCGGCATCCGCGCACCGTGACTTCTTACCTGACAATATCGCCAAACTTTGGCCAGGTCTGTTCCATCTGGCGGGGATTGCGACAGTTTGGTTGACGACTCCGGATCATCCTCTCGTCTGGATATTTGCCGTCCATCTCGCCAGTTCTTGGTCGGTAGCTCTTTTGCTGGCGGTCCGTCTCGCGAAGCCTTTGCACCTGACCCTCACTACTGCTGTCCCGCACGATGGCGAGGCAGAAAGAGCTTTCTGGTCCGGACTGCGGGGATCGGCATGGTGGAACTTGACCGCCTATCTGGCCACGACCGCAGCCGTGCTGGTGGTCGCCGTGACGCACCCGTCGGCCATCGTTCCATTCAGCATCGCCATCAGCGTGCTCGGCATCATGTCAGCCGCGCTCATCGCAGTCGCAAGTCCGATATCCGGCCACGCGGCTGATCTGTTGCGCCGACCCACTAACGAAAGCCGCCGCTTCTTCCTCCGCGTAAATACCCTATTTCAGCTCTATGTGCTCGGATCCATGATTCTGTTGAGCCTGTTGCCGCAACAGTTACTTTCCCTCTGGCTAGGACCAGGACTGGCGGACGAAGTGCGCCATTACATGATGTTGCTCCTGCCTTCGTATGCGCTGCGCCTTCTCAGCATGGCATTTACCGTGTTCGTGATGAGCGCCGGGCGCCAGCATACTCTCTGGCTCAGCCCGATGGTGGAGGCGGTGCTGGCTGCAGGGGGATGCCTGTTGCTAAGCCAGGTCATGGGTGTGATCGGCGTGCCTGTCGCACTTGCGGTGTCATCGATGGCGCGGCTGCTGCTCACCGCGACCTATGATGAAAGACTGAACGCCGCCGACCTTCGGCTCTGCAGGGGAGATATATTGCTCTCCGGGTTCAGGATAGCTAGAGCCCCATGATGCTGGCTTTTCAGAAGCCGGCGAGCTGCCGCGTGTGCGGCTCGCCACTAGAACCTCATTTGTCTGCGGTGCGTGACGAAGTGTACGGCGTGACAGGCGTCTGGAATTTGGCTCGGTGCCAAGACCCAGCGTGCGGAGTCGTCTACCTGTCGCATGACCTGTCCGACGATCAGTTGAGCGGCTTCTACGCCGACTACGGGACCCATTCGCAGCCTGTGTTACATGCGACAGGGGTCAAGCGCATCTACCGAGATGCCCTGAAGCACATCTCGGCCCGACGACTCGGTTATCCCACTCGTCAGGACGGTGCCGCGGGCTATTTGGCCGCATTGCTGGACCGCATTCCCTTCTTCCGACAAACGGCCCTGGCGCGGATGTTCTGGTTGCCATACCGGCAGGACGGCCGACTGATTGAAATCGGTTTCGGCAACGGGCAGTCCCTCGTTCAACTGCGCGAGGCTGGCTGGGCGGTCGCCGGCAGCGAATTTGACGCCGTTTGTGTTGAACAGGCGCGCGCTTTGGGACTGGACGTCGTGCAGGGCAGTTTCTTCGATGCTCGCTACGAGACGGCGGCCAGCGACGCAGTCGTCGCCAGCCATGTGATCGAGCATGTTCCCGACCCAGTCGCTTTCGTCCATGAAGCTGCGCGGGTGCTGCGCCCGGGAGGATACCTGGTGTTGGTGACGCCTAATGCAGCTTCCCGCGACGCGCGTCGAATGGGCCGCAACTGGCGCGGACTGGAGGTGCCGCGGCACCTTTCTATCCATACTCCCGGCTCTTTGCGCGCTATGGCCGAGCAAGCCGGGTTCACGGATATCGAGGTTTTTGGCACGCCTTTGGGCGGATTTATCATGCAGCAAAGCCGAGAACTAAGTCGCGGCAGCAGGGTAAGTTCCAGTCAAGGTCTCAAGACCGTGCCATACAGCGTTTTGGCGAGCGCGGTTGCGACATGGAAGCCGGCAGACAGCGATGAGATCGTGCTGCGTTGTAGGCTGTCGGCATGACGACTGTCCGAGTATGGATGACGCTGGTAGCAGTGCAAAAGGGCTAGGCCGATGTTCAGGTGGTTAATTCTGACGCAGGCGGTCATCTATTTGCTTGTCATGCCTTATCTCCGCGGCCTGTCGGAGCTTGGTTATAATCCACCGTTGATGATCGGCCTATATGCGACGGCCGCGCTCGCAATCGGGTGCTTCTGGCCGGGGAAAATGCCTCTTGTCGGCAGCACCGGCGCAGGCAGGGTGCACATAGAGCCACGCCGCCAGCTCTGGATATTCATTCTGCTTTGGGTGCTGGTCTATGCTTACGTGTCGATAAACTTTGGCCTGCTGAATCGCCGTCAGGGTTCGGAGTTTATGGCTGAGCTTTATGCTAGTGTACCGTTGTGGGCGCTCGCTATTTTGCGGGGTTACGAGCTTTTGCTGGTCCCGATCATCCTGATATATGGGTTCGCGGCGCGTGCTGAACTCGGCTATCAGCGGCTCATTGTCGGCTTGGCACTGCTTGCCTCCCTGCCGTTTATGGGGATCGCAGACTCGCGTGGCCGGCTGCTTGTCATCGCCATCTATATCGTCTGCTTCATTCCAGCGCCTCGTTTTTTTGGATACCTAACTCGCAACGTTCGGATTTATATCGGCGGCGCGTTAGCGCTCGGTGCCTTCTTCTTTTACAGTTTTCAGCGCTCAAGCCAATATTACTCGCTGAACGACTATCTCCTTGTAGAAGTTTACTCACGGCTTGACGGACTCAACATCGTAACTCAGCTTAGGGACGCGAATCTTCTTCCAAACTTTGGTCAATTCGATCTGGCAATGTTTGAGCCTTTGATTTCCAAAATACCCTTCCTAGAGGCTGCTCAAACTGCGAAACTGCTGGGAAGAACATCATCTAAGCAATATTACATTCAAGACTTGCTCAAGAGTGCGAGATTAGACGATAGTAACTCGCTTGTGGCTGATCCTATGTATTTCGCCGGGATTGCCGGCGTTATCGGCGCATTTCTTCTTTTGGGGCTCGCCATAAGACGTTTTGACAGGTTCATAGCGAGCGATGGCATGTTCGTCCGGTGGCTCTCGACCATTGTGGCAATGGCCTTTGTGACGAGCTTCGCGGTCTTCGAAAATGATTTCGTTGGTGCGTTCGCGGCGTTCGTTCAAACGGCGGCGGTCTTGACATCGTTCATTCTGGTCGGTTGCCGGAAGTCGGAACTGACCCGTGGAAGAGCGGGCTACCAGACTCCGAGTTTGACGTCCGCGACCGCGGAGCCGATGCTTGTAACGCCCTGAACCGGGACCAGTCGCGGTCGAGCACTGCTTTTAACAGATACTTCAGGCGCAGCCAGAAACAGGCGAGGCTAGGCATCTTGTGGTGCTTGTTTAGCCACAGTTCCTGGGAGGCATAGTGCCAGAGATATCGCTGCACCGGGATCATGGCCGAACTTGTCCCGGCGTGATGCAGGACCCGTGCTTCTTTGGCGAGAACTATGGCATAGCCAGCTTCACGGACGCGAACATTCAAGTCGGCGTCTTCCCAGTACATGAAAAAGCGCTCGTCAAAGCCCCCAACCAAAGTCAACGCCTCGGCCGAGATTAAAATTGCCGCTGCGGAAACCCAAGCGAAGCGATGACCGCTCAAATCATCGTCGTCGACGATCATGTCGC
>SXGT01680002.1_pt1 | contig 11657 bp, 14 predicted proteins | sample 3176221 | NCBI WGS metagenome assembly SXGT01 (sample SAMN11356862, study PRJNA531348) | freshwater metagenome | isolation source: freshwater sample F1-120 | place: China: Fuxian Lake, Yuxi | collected 2017-12-25
ATGCGAAGGTCGAGGGTTCGATCCCCTTCGTCTCCACCAACTCGCTCAAGTACTTACGGTAATTCTCGCGTCGCTCGGGAAATCGTCGACGCGTCCGTAAGTCCATTGTAAGTCCAGGTTCGGCGCCGTGGGCGGTCTCCTGCCTGATATCGTGAGGATGAGATTCCGACCTCTTGGCGTGGAATCTCCGACTCCGTGCATGATGGCGACGCGAGATTCCGTGCATTCCAGGGGAACGTATGAAGAAGAAATTCTGCAATCGGGGAATCAACCTTCCACACAAAGAGATGAGGACGGACTTCGGGGACTTGCTGCCAAAGTGGCACGCTGGCATCAATCGATACTTGGGGCTTCACGCCGACGGTGACCCGCCATGGGCATATAACGAGCGGGCAAACGTGGGCTTGCTCGCGGGCGCAGCTTGGTCCCTTTCGAATAGTTGTGCATTGGAAGAGTACACATCCACCAAGCGCGTACCTGGCAAGAAGGATTTGGATGGTCGGAACGCGAAGAAGACAGGGCGGATTGATCTGTACGTCTGCGTCCGAGGTGGTCCCGGCCTTGCCTGTGAGGCGAAGCTAGCACGGCCTCTGATATCCAGCAGGGTGCCCGGCAAGAAGAGCGTGGACGATGTCATCAAGAAGGCCAAGTCTGCGTGGCGGTCGACGCAGGCGCTGTTGACTCGATCTGCCGACAAGCGCTACGCGCTGACCTTCGTGTCTCCGCGATTCACGCAGCCAAACGCCCTCCGCGTCGCGCCCAAGGTCCTCCGTCGCGTCGTGTCTAAGGCCCTCGATGGATGGCTGGAGGCCGTCAAGGAGCGCTTGGAAAAGCTTTCCCCTCGGCCTGGATACTCATGGGTATTTCCCAGCAGCGCGCGTTTGGCGCGCGGGCGACGCTCGGGTTCCTATCCGGGTGTGATGGTTATCATTCAACGGCAGCAACGCGCAAGGCCCGCACGTCAGAAGAAGTAGTCGACCGAAGCATCCCGCGATCGACGTCGAGCGGGTATGGCTGAGCCGTCGCGCCGAGGCTCACGCACAGAAGCCGATCGCGCGACCCTCATTCCCATGGTGGCCCTTGCATTGCTCGGCGAGCCGGGTGAGAAGTCCTTCAGCCGTTGCCGTCTGTTGCATGAACTGGGTTGCTGTGACGGCCGCCGTGAAGTCTCCAGGCGTGAGGCGATCCAGGCGCCGAATACGCTCATGCAGCGGGCCGGAGTCGCCGACGGCAATGCCGAGCTTTGCGAGAGCATCGTTGAACGCAAGCAGCGCCTGTTCGGGCCGCATCCAGCTGAACTGGATGCAGGCGGAGAACCTGCGCGAAGCGGCCTCGTCCAGAGCGTCGCGGAAGTTGGTGGCGCACACGAAGACGCCGTCGTAGCACTCCATCTGTGTGAGGAGCTCGTTCACGTGGCCGACCTCCCACGAATGTTGCGCGCCGCGCCGGTCGTAAAGGAATGAGTCGGCTTCGTCGAGGAGCAGAACGGCACCGTCGGTCATGGCCTCGCGGAACATTCGCTCCAAGCGTTGTTCCGTCTCCCCAAACCAGGGTGAGTGCAGATCGGACGCACGTCGGACGTAGAGCGGTCGATCCAGCTGCCGGGCGAGCCAATGGGCAAGAGCGGTCTTGCCGGTCCCAGGCGGACCATAGAGCAGCAGGTTCCCGCGTCCCGAGCGCCGGAGGCGGTCCGTAAGCGCTTCGATATCGACATCGGCGTTGACATACTCGCGGCGCCACCGATCCGGGAATGGGTACCGGGCACGCGTCCTCGGTGCTCCCATGGCATCAAGGCGTTCGGCTGCAAGGAGGTCGAACCGGCGCTCCAGTTGTGCGGTAGTCGTTGACGTGCGTTCCAGGACCTGGCGCATTGCGTGGACGCAGGACGGGCCGATATCGGCGTTTTCCGCGATGCGGTCAATGAATCCCTCTGCTGGTTCGAAACTGCGAAGCTGGCAGGCGAGATGGTGCCTGCGCACGGAGCGCGGAGGCACCTCGACCTTGAGGATGTAGCTGTAGCGGCGCAGGAAGGCGGTGTCGACGTGCGAGATCTCGTTGCTGACCCAGATGGTAGGAATCTGATTGGTCTCGAGCAGTCGGTTCATCCATGCCTTGCGATACAAGGACCGGCGCCCCTCGATCCAGAATGGTGACTGTCCACCGTACGGAATCACGTCTTCCAGTTCATCAAAGAGGATGACGCAGTTCCTGCGACGGGCGAGAAGTCCCTGGAGCAGTCCGTAGCTCTGCTGCCGTACGCCTGGTTGGAGGGGATGCGACGCGACGTTGTGTTCCGGCACTTCGTATAAGCTCGCGTTGACTTTGTGGGCAACGATCCGGGCCAACTCGGTCTTGCCAACACCAGGTCGCCCGTGCATGAGAACGTTTACACCGTGCTGACGCGCCCGAAGGGCGTGGCCAAGGTAGGTGGTTAGAAGTTCCAAGTGCTCGCGCAAGTGCGGATAGTGCTCGTCGCCGAGCGAGGGGGCGGGAGCGAGTTGCACCACGAAGCTCAAGAGAGACTCCATGGACCGGTGAACAGAGAGTAGGGCGTGGACAAGGCCCGGGATGGGTTGCACTCGGTCGCTGAAGCTGGCCGTCTCGGTCGAATGGTCGATCAGCCGCAGCGAAGTGAGCGAACCGCGCGGGTCAAGCGCGCTGGAGACAGCTGCGGGAGTTTCGCAGAGCATGGCCGCGAGGAGCCGTGCCAGCCTCGGGTCGGTCTTGGCTTCGAGTGCGTCAATAGTCCCTCGGACGTCGTCGTCGATCTCGTAGACGGCGCGGATGGCGAGAACGCCCTTCTCGACCTCGGTGAGGCGCAGCCGGGCTGCCAGCAGGTCGAGGTTCCTGGCGAGGGGGTCCGGAATGCTCACGCCCAACTCCTCGGATGTACGGGTGGCCTTGGTGAGCCAGGCGTCAACCTGCGAGGCTATGACGCGTTGGCGCGCATCCTTCGGGCCGGTCTTGTCGAGTGCTTCGAGTGTTTCGATCTCGGACTCGCTCGATAGGGCCACACGAAACCCGAGCGTCTCCAGAATCGATGTGGTCTCGTAGACGTGCCTCAAGCGCGGGCGCGCTTCGGGACGCGATAGCGCTCGCAGAATCCAGAGACGCGCAATGTGGCGGTAATCGTCCATCCTGATTTCCGTGGGCATCACAGTTCTCCGCGCAGTTCCATGCGACGGATCGTGACGCATCCGCGCGACAGCTAATGTCGCTTGCGCGGCGAATCTATGAGCGGCACCGATACCGGCGCGCTGTAGCAGTGGCGGACCGTGACATCTCCGCGCGCAGGAATGCCGGGGACAGGACCTCCACCTCCTCGCCGAAGCCGCGAAGCCACCACACCAGGAGAGGCGTGTGGGCAACCTCCGCGGTCACGCGAGTCCGACCGCCACCCACCTGCTCGATCACCTGGTCGGAAGCAAGCGGCGTTTCCGCGAGATGCGTTGCGGCCGCCCCCGAAAAGACCGCGACAAGCCTGATGCGCTGGCCACGCCCGAAGCCGAGCGCGCCGTCGGCAATCCAGCGATCCAGGTTCAGCTCGGTCTTTCGCGCGGGTTGATCGGTTGCGACGGCGGAGGCGAATCGATGGATGGCGTACAGACGGGGATCGGTATAGTGGAATGCGGTTGCGACGAGATAGGTGACCGGGCCACGCTGGATGAGCGCGATCGGGTGAAGCGTGAATTCCTGACGGTCCTTCCCGTATTGAACTCGGATCTGGCGATCCGCCATCAACGCCTCGGTGATCGCGTCCAGCGCTGCCGGGCTGACCTTCGGCGCGATCGTGAGCTGGGTGGGGTGGACGACCCGGATCTTTTTCGTCCAGGCGCGAGGGTCGTCCGGCGGCACGTCGGCTGACAGCACCCGTGCCGCACTTGAAAAGTGGGGTCGGAGCGCTGCGAGGATCGATGCCGGCAGGACCGGCTCCAGGTAGCGGCGGACAAGTTCGAACGCCACGGCCTCGGCGGGAGAGAGCCCGGGCACGTCGAGCGCATGAGCCTCCCTGGACCAGCTCCAGCCAAATGGCCGGCTTCGGTCATCGCACTCGAGCGGAAAAAGCTGCTGCAGCGCGATCAGGTCGCGTTCGACCGTCCTCTTGGAGGTTCGGTACCCCTCGCGGTCGAGTGCGTCCGCCAGGTCCGTCGCCGTCGTCTTGCGCGGAGCGCGGGGGATGCGGCGAAGCATTGACCACTGCCGGGCGATTGCGTCCTGACTGGCGCTCTTGCCCGCTGCCGTCACGCGCCGGTCTTCAGGAAGCGGGCGATGCACACCATGGCTTCGGTATCGAGCCTGCAATACTCGAGCAGGGCCCGCCTGAGTTCCTCTCGCCTGCCCGACGGTGTGTCGGGCGCGCTCGCCTCCATCCAGGCAGCCTGTGCTGAACCGCCGTCTGCCACCTCCGCCAGGCTCTCATAGCTCCCCGCACCCGGAATGGTGGGCAGCACCGCCTTGATCGACCATGAGCCCCGCATCGCCGGGTGGTACCAGTGCTTCTTCGTGATGGGGAGGAGGTCCACGAGCCTCGACTTGATGCCCAGAAGTGCCTTGCGTTGCCGGGGTGCCAACGTCGCGAGGGTATCGAGGCAGCGTGCCTCGAAGCCCGCGTTGTATGCGAGTACCGGACCAGTCGCGGGCATGGAACCGACGAGTTCTTCCGCAAGGGGCGTAGCGGGGCAACTCCCCGAGGTGTCAAGGAACCCGAAATGCCGTGTCGATCCTCGGACGCCCTCCACGATGAGCGAATACTGGAACGGCACCTGCTGCCATGGTCGCGTTCCCTTCCAGACGGGCACCGCGTGGCCGATCGTCTCGAAGTCCAGGTATGCCCGTGGAAATCCGATCGACTTCATTGCCAGGCGGGCTGCCGGGTCGTATGTGGCCCTACCCGAAACGTGTGCTCGCCGCACCCGTTCCTGGTTCTCCGTGAGGCGCCCCGCCGGCACCTTGTCCAAGCTGTCGAAACCTTCCGCCAGCAGCGCCGGGATCGTCCGCGACGAATTGGGCAGCAGCGATAGCGGCAGCTCGGGCTGCGGTACCTGCGACCTGCAATAGGCGGAGAAGGGGCATGGCCATGGATCCAGGCACTGTGGCCCCACGGGGGTCTCGGGTTCGGGACCCTCTAGCGCACGACGCGTCGCGAGGATCCACTCGGGCACTTTCTCGAGCAGCTTGCCAGTCTCAGCCGTCACGTCGACCTTAGAGAAGAGCCCCTTGTAGTCGCCGTTCCCGGGGTATACGAACTCACCGTTCAAGTGTGTCATGGCCGCCGACTCGACGTTGATTCCTGCCTTGGCGACCACCCAGCGTTGAACAGCAACGTCGCTGAGGTAGTGGTCCTTGACCGAAGTGGACGACTTGACTTCCTCGATGCGGGCACGGCCACGCTGCATCCGCAGGATATCGGCGCGGACGAGCACTCGATCGGCCTGAAAGGTCGCCTCGAAAAGCAGCGACTCCCCCGCTGCGACAAGCCGACGGGTTTCCGCGATTGCGCCGCCCAGGTCGTCCTGCTTCTCGATAAGGACACCGTCCCCCGCAAGCCTGCGGGCGACCGCGCCTACCGCGTGGCCTGCACTGAGGCGAGCGTCCACCCCATCCGCTTCTTCTGCGAGTTCGGGGCAGTGAATCTCAAGCCAGATCCGGCGCTTGCACTGCAGCGACGAGAGGAGCTTCGATTTGGAGAGGCCGATCATGCGGCGTAACCGTAGGCGCCCTTTGCGACAGGTTATGTCGGATGCCGCAGTGTACGCGCTGGAAGTCCCACCCCGGCTATGCAAGGATGGGCCAGAGGAGCGGACCTGCAAGGGGGAGACATTCCATGCCAGCAAGGACTCAACGGAAAGGAAAGCCGGAGGCAGCGAGCGCGCGGCGCGACGCCCCCGTGGGCGCACGGCTCCGTCGACGTCCGGTTCGGGTGGACGTCCGGTCGATACCCTCCGACCGGGCGCGGTGGTCCACTATCGAGCGCTTCGCGTTGACGTTCGACGGTTACACGTACTGGGGCGGTACCCAGCAGTGCGCGCGGATTGCCAATGCTCGTCGGCAAGAAACGCTTGTCGAGGCGTTGACGTGCCTGTTCTTCGAGCAGCGTCGGTGGAGGCATTTCGGGGAGGCGCCGAACCGAAAGGAGATGCGCTACATCCGGTCGCTGGTTCGGCGAATCCGCATACTTGCCGCGCCTGGCAAGACGCCACGGCGACGCAGGTAGTCCGCGTGTCCCGAGCATTCGCTTCGGCCGGCGAACTCAGCCAATCTGCCCTGCTAGAAGAGGCGATCGGGATATGCAAGGATGTCCTTGAAATCCTGGGCGCTACATTCCGACAGGTGAGAAGCGCCTGGAATGCTGATTGATGCCAGCTCTCGGAGTTTCTGCGAGGTGCACGTGCGATGAAGATTCGTGGCGTCCAAGCCGACTTTCCTGACAGCCTTGTCGATCCGGTTACCGGGTTGAAGCCCAGAACCGAGCGAGAAGTGACAGCGTTGCTGTGGCTCCGCCATCAGGATCAGGCAGTAGATTGGAAGCGGGTGAGGCTATACAGATACGATCTGAAGGACAGCGGTCTCCGCGCAGATGCAATCTTCACACCGGGATCCACTCTTTGCTACGAGTACCCGCTGATGTCCACGAATCGACATGGCGGACGGGTATGGGGTGCCATGCCCGCGGACCTGTTACTTCTTTCGCGATCCAGAAGGCCGCTTGCAGCTATCGAATGCAAGCTTGCCCCGCACTTCACCAGCGGGGGCACGAGAAGACGAACCGGCCAGCTCGCCCGCCTTGCGCGCTATCTAGAGAGGGCGCTCGAGCGGGTACCCGGCGAAATGTCGACGCTTCTCCTGGTATGTCCTAGGTGCAATTGCGATCGGTGGCAGGAATCCCCGTACGCGATCGCCCTGAAGAATGCGATTCCTTTACGGAAGCAGGGGTCAAGCCGCGTCAACGGCTATTTGATCTTTTGGGAGGACATTGCGGATGCCCTCAATGCGGCCGAGCTGAAGGTGCGAAGGCAACGAGGTTGAGCCGGCGGGGTGCAGATCGAGTGGGATCGACGAAAGAAATGGCACGTTGATCGCCCTGCGAGCCCCTCAGCCTCCCATCACGGCACGAGTTCGAACACCCATGCCGCGAGAGATCGGCGTGGACGTATACCCTGAACGGGCTGACAGGTGCCTAGGTTCGATCGTCACACCCCGCTCCGCGCTCCCAGCTCCCGCAAGGGAAGACCACGACATGCTCGGCTCGTGTACACCACAGGTGTGTGCCGTCGTAGCCGGTCGAGTGGGTGCATGTCCAGCAGGCTGTGTGCGTTAACGCACCAGAAAACGGAGAGACATAGGCGTGTGGCCCGGGTGACGTGACGTCCGGCATGGCGCGAGGGTAGAGCAGGTGGTGGCTCACCCCCTGAGCCACCCCCCTGCGCATACTGGGCTCCCGTCCCCGAAAGGAGCCGAACATGCCCGCTTCCCACGTCAAGGAAATCGCTGCCTCGCTCGAAGGCCTCGCCATCGGCACGCCGCAGGTGCACCGCAATCTCGCGTTCTTCCCGCTCTTCGGGCCCGATGCAGGTCCGGGGGCGGCCGATTACCTGCTTCTGGACGAGGCGCTCGAGCGAAAGCTCGCCCGCGTGACCGAGGTTTCGGGGGCGGGCAGCGTGCCCGAGCTCGCGTTCGAGAACACTTCTGCCGAGAAGATCCTGCTCGTGGACGGGGACGAACTCGTCGGCGCGAAGCAGAACCGAATCATCAATCTTTCCATCCTCGTGGGCGGTGGCATGCGCATTCCGATCCCGGTGTCCTGCGTGGAGCAGGGTCGCTGGTCGTACCGTACGTCCGAGTTCGGCTCCGCGAAGCGCTCGCTCTTTGCGAAGGCCCGTGCCAAGAAAATGGGTCGCGTCTCGGAGTCCCTGCGCGAGAGCGGCATGCGCTACTCCAAGCAGGGGGAGGTCTGGGAGGATGTCGCCGCCAAAGTGATGTTCAGCCGCGCCGAGTCGCCCACTGGCTCGATGTCGGACGCCTACGATTCCAGCCGCGAGGCGCTGGATACCTACAGCCACGCCTTCCGCGCGGAGCCCGGCCAGCGCGGCGCGGTGGCCGCGATAGACGGCAAGGTGGTGGGTCTCGAACTCTTCGATTCCGCAGCGACCTTCGCCAAGTATCTCGACAAGCTCGTGGCCAGCTACGCGTTCGATGCGCTCGAAACAGCCGGCGGCAAAGCCGGTGCTGCTTCCCTCAAGCAAGTCGAGCGCTTCCTCGGGCGCATGCAGTCTGCGGTCGCGGAGAAGTTCGCCGCGTTGGGCGAAGGCGAAGACATCCGCCTCTCGGGCGAAGGCATCGCGGGCGGTGCGCTTTCAGCCGGTGGCCGGGTGATCCACCTTGCGGGTTTCGAGGTGCCGTCATGATCGGCGCTTCCGTCCCGCTCGATCTACTGCTCGTTCTCTCGCCCTGGATCGTGCTGACCGTGATCTGGCTGGTCAGGGAGTGAGGCCGCCATGCAACCGGCCCTCACGCGCCACGCTCAAGCCCGCATGCGCCAGCGCGGCATCGGAGCCGAGGCGCTCGACTGCATCCTCGACTACGGTCGCGAGGCGTTTGACCACCATGGCGGCGTAGTCCTCTACTTCGACAAGGCCGCGCGCCGGCGCCTCGCCCGCGCCGCGGCCGGGCGCAAGGACCTCGAGCGCGTCGCCCGCTGCTACGCCGTCCTCTCGACGGACGGCGACATCATCACCGTCGGGCACCGGCGCCGTAGAATCAACCGGGCTTGAATGCTGAGGAGGCGGCAGTGAGAGAAACCTTCCGTATCGGCGACCTTGCGTGCGTCGTACGCACCTGTTGCGCCGGCTCGTTCGGCGAAACCGGGGGCCGCATTGCCCCTGTCGCCGGGATCGGCCGAAAGGGCACACGCTGCCTCCATTGCCAAGCAAAGAACGTCGGGCTCCACGCCGGGTCCGCGATGGATCGGCCAGGTGTGCCCGTTCTCTGGCTGAAGCGGATCGACCGGCATCCAGACTTGGAGCGTGTGCACGAACAGGACGAAGCGATCATTCCGGCGTAGGAAGAAATCGGGGTCAGGGCCGGATCTCCGCGACTAGGGGGGAAACTATGAACGCCTTACAGGGAACGTTCTACAGCACGCCTTTTCGGGTCCGCGACGAGCAGGCCTTTGCAACCGACCCCGCGATCGTGGAAATGCAGAAGCACATGGACATGTTTGCGGCCGAACTGGATGGCGCAACGGTTCACTGCATTTGCAGCAAGGGCACGCAGCCGAAAACGATCCTCCAGGTGTTCGCCCCGGCGATCGGCGGCCTGCTGGCCGAAGTGCGTTCGGACGTGGTCATGGACGATTCACTTGGATGGATCGGGACGCTGCAACGCCACCTTCAGGCCGATTACGGCATCGTGATCGACGAGACCGTAGGCGACCAGAGGTTCTTTACCTATGTCGCGGCCGATCGTGCGGGATGGACAAGGCAGAAGGGCTGAAAAGCGTCTCGGTTTGATCGAAAGCGGTCATTTCCAAATATCCGCTAACTGCGCCGTGCATTCCTCCCGCTGCGGAACGGCGAAAGGCGCAGACGATTTTGAAGATCGTCTCGGAAGGCGCAAGGCGGATGTATCGAACGTTCTCTCCGGACAGGCAACTTTCTTTGCTTGTCACATCGCGTTCGGGTATAGTGTCACCTGCATCAAGAGTTGGGTCGACGCCCAAGCCAACCTGCCCCTCCCGGGCAAGGTGGATCGCGAAAGCGGATGTGGCTCCTAGCGGGCAACCAAGCGGGAAGCGTCGACCCTCCTGATACGGAGGGTTTTTTGTTGGCGTACTCTGAAATTCCGGCTGAAAAGATCGATGCCTACCTCAAGACCGAGTACCGGTTTGGGAAAGGGCTCGACGCCGTCACGTTGTGCATCGACCGGCGATCGGACGAGCTGGCGCGGCTTTACGCGTCCTCCGGGACGGCGTGCGGCGTCTTTGCCACTGCCTTCAACCCGTTCGGCCGCGTCCAGAGCATCGAGGACAACGAGGCTGCGCATGAACGCCTGGGCACCGACCTGCGAGCGTTGTCTGCGCGGGTCATCGAGGGGGCCGGCGCCGATCCGTCGGGGGCTTGGCCGGAAGAGAAGAGTTTTTTTGCCCTCGGTGTTGATCTCGACGCCGCGAGAAACCTCGGTAATCGCTGCAGGCAGGATGCCATTGTGTGGGCCGGAGCCGACGCTGTGCCGAAACTGATATTGCTGCGATGACTTGACGGACTGGCCCGCCTAACGGGCTGGGGGGATTTGTTCCGGATTGCCGCCCCCGACAATTCGTCGAATGCGGCTAAACAGGAGGTGTTCCATGCTCAAAGACGAGTGGAAGTTCGACTACACGGCCGCCAAGGTCGCGGAGGCGGCAAGGGCCAAGATCGGGTATCACGAGAGCCGCCTGGCATTCTGGAAGGGGAAGCGCGAGGAGGTCATCGCTACCATCCGCGCCGAGGGCATCGAGGTCGACGAGAAGATCGTCCTGGCGCAGCGTCATCCGAAGGCGCGCGACTGGGAGCAGGGCGGCGAGGTCATGATCAGGAACGACTTGCGCAAGGACCTCGCGGAATGCTTTGGGAAGCTGGCGTACCACACGGAGCTGCGCGACAGCTTTGACGGCTGGAGGCAGGTGCTCGAAGCGAACCCGGAGAACCGGCTGTCTCTGCAGATCGACGATTGGCTGTACTTTTTCGGCGCGGACACGGGCCGGGAGCAGTAACGAGACCATGCTAGCTGCCGGCGTCCTACGCCAGTGCGCGCTGCGTCGCCGCCTTTTGGTTGGCGGCAAGCTGGGCCAGCGTTGCGCGCACCGTCGAGGCGCCGCGGCAGAGGCTCATCCTATGAGCCACCACCACGCGCATACTGTGCGTGTCGCCGATTTAAGCAACAACTTGCGGGCGACTAACAAATGCCGCTAAAGCGCTGGCGGCCTTCCCCCGGGGGGCCTTGCCAACGGTGATCCAACCGGGGCGAAAGAAAACGCCATGAGCGATTTCAAGGAGTTTCTTGACAAGGTGCTGGCACCTGTTCAGGCCGACACCACACATCAGCCTGCACGGGCGGGCGTGGCGCCGGAAGGCGAACCGCAGGCGGGCAGGCACGACGTAACGGATGACGAGTTGAAGCGGCGCTACGTGGAGGTGATGAATGCACTACTCGCGGACGCCCACGACCGCAACGCCGTGAACGTGTTCACCGACGTTGTCACGTGGAAGCTAGCGGTGGTCGCCTACCACTGGGGTCCCCGGGCGGCCGGCGATGTCGTGCACAAACTGGGTGGCCACTTGGGAATCCTCGCCGAGGCCGCGGATGCCCAGCGTGAGGCGGATGCTTCCAGGGAGGCGGGGCATAAGCCGAACTGAACACAGGCGCTGGCCGAGAGCGGGTCGCCAGTTCGTCCCGCCTCGCGGCCGCGAAATCGCGTTTTGCCAAACTGAGGTTGCTGCGCTGATTTGAAGGACTGGCCCACCTAAAGGGCTGGGGGGATTTGATCCGGATTGCCGCCCCCGACAATTCGTCGAATGCGGCTAAACAGGAGATTGACCATGTCTATCCGCAACGGCTTGTTCTCCTCGGAATCCGTTTCCGAGGGCCATCCCGACAAGCTTGCCGACCGAATCTCGGAC
>SXGT01623544.1_pt1 | contig 11656 bp, 14 predicted proteins | sample 3176221 | NCBI WGS metagenome assembly SXGT01 (sample SAMN11356862, study PRJNA531348) | freshwater metagenome | isolation source: freshwater sample F1-120 | place: China: Fuxian Lake, Yuxi | collected 2017-12-25
GTGCTGGGCCTCCGAGGACGCGACGATTGCCGACATCGCCGTCGCCACCAAGGCCGGCCAGATCACGACCGGCTCGACGAGCCGCACCGATCGCATTGCCAAGTACAACCAGTTACTCCGCATCGAAGAGGATCTTGGCGATCACGCCCGCTTCGGCTTGAAATCGTGATGCAGGACAACATGGATGTGGCAAGACCTACGCGACTACTGGCTGCCGTTGCTGCTTTTCTCGGCTGCGTTGCTCGTTGGCGGTGGGCTTCTTGCACTCGTGCTCGGCATGCCGTTTCTGCTTGAGTACCTGCCGTTCACGCATCCGCTGCTCGATTTGTATGCATCGGATGCGACCGTACGACGCTCATCGATCGCCGGTGCGGTCGGGTTGATCGTGACGGCGTTTGTGTTCTTTCGGCCCAAGACGCCAAGCTTATCACGAAAGCCCTCGTCAAAGAAAATGCCGCCTGATACGATGGCGGGCGCGTGACGCTCGTTCCCAAGCTCCGCTTGGGAACGCCAGACGGGAAGCTCCGCTTCCCCCCTGCGAGGAAGCAGAGCTTCCCGACTCGCGTGCCCAAGCAGAGCTTGGGCACGAGGAACAATCACATGTCTTGGCTCGTCGATAATACCAACACGATCTGTATTCTGCTCGGCCTCATCGCCGCGGCGCTCGTGGCGACGTGGCGATTCAACCAACGCGTCAAGTTTCTCGGTTACGCGGTTGGCGTGCTCGTTTTGCTCGTGCTGTTTTGGCTGGCGACCCGAATCATCGAAACGGATAGCAAACAACTCGAGAAAAGCGTCGGCGCAATGGCTCAGGCGGTCATGGACGGTAAGGTAGACGACCTCTTCAAGCACATCTCCAAGGACTTTGTCTACAAGGAGATGACACGCGACATGCTTTACGCTGCAGCACGCAAGTCGATCGAGAGCCACAGAGTTAAGAACATCCGCATCAGCAAGTTCAGGATGGAGGAGCCAATCCTGGCCAAGAAATCCGCGCGGACAAGCTTTCTGATCTCGGGGTCTGCCGTCGATTTCGATTTCTTCTACCGAGTTGAGACGGATTTTGTCTGGGAAGGCGATACCTGGAAACTGAAGACGATGCGCTTCTACAACCCGGTCGTGAATCAGGACCAGGAGATTCGGCTGCCGGGGATTTGAAATATCGCGGATGTGCTTGAGTGTTCGCCGGCTGCACGGTGGAATTCAACACCAGAAGGCGGTGGAGGATCGATCGGGCGATGCACAAGAAGGTGATCCTCCTGATGCCCTTGACCTACAACGACGGACAGCCGGTACTGCAGGAGGTGCGCGATGCGTTTCACGCAGAGCTCTATGAAATCTGCGGCGGCTTGACGCTTGTGGGCAAGGTGCAGGGCGCCTTCCGAATGGCCGACGGCACAAAACAAGAAGGCTTGTTGGAACAAGTCTGGCTTGCGATCGAGGAAGCCGATCTGCCAGCGCTCCGCGAACTAGTGTCTCGCATCGGGAGGACGTTAGGGCAGGAGAAAATGTACTTTGAGATCACGGACGCACGCGTTGAGTTGCTTCCGCCGCTGAGTGAGGAGGGTTTTCCGTCATGAGCAAGGCATCTGAGTTAGTTTGCCGAGCGAGGGAGTTGGCGCAAACCACGACAACGTGGGCCGATCTTTCGAATGCCCTCTTCGATCCTATTGAAGGGCTACTGGCGGGTGTATTCCCGACTCGAGAGGAGCGCAAACAATTCACGCAAACGGTCGAGTTCAGAGAAATCCAGCAGATACTGGCCGACTCCGTCGAACGCTTCGGTTTGATCGAAGGAGCCACGCCGACGAAAATCACTGGGTTTATGGTGCAATTGCATTGGACCTCGGACCACGATGCGACATCCGACACCAGTTTTCGTGTTACCACGAGCGCCGACCTACCGGCCCCATCGTCGAGCTTCAAGTAAGGCGCGCGGCCAGGTGTCTTACACCGTCCATTCCCAGTCCTTCATCTTTTCCAGCATCGCCGCATGCGTCAGGTTGAAGTGAAGCGGCGTTACGGTGATATAGCCTTCGCGCAGGGCGGTCTCGTCGGTGTCGGGGTGCGGATCGGGGCAGCCGAAGTCGGGCCCGCTCCAGAAATAGACGCGGCCGCGCGGATCGACCCGGCGATCGAACTTCTCCTGATACGGCGCCACATTCTGCCTGACGACGCGGATACCCTTGATCGGGCCCCCTTCCGGACTCGGGATGTTGACGTTGAAAAGACTGCCTCGACTCAAGGGATGACGAACGATTTGCTCGACGACCTTGCGAGCCCACCCGGCCGCTTCGGGAAAGTTGGGCATCTTCGGCTTGGAATACGCCAGCGAGACGGCAATACTGGTGCATTGAAAAAAGGCGCCTTCGACCGCCGCCGCCACGGTGCCGGAGTAAAGCACGTTGATTCCTGCGTTCGACCCGGCATTCATGCCGCTGACGATCAGGTCGGGCGGCTCCTGGAGGAGTTCGAGGAGCGCCAGCTTGACGCAATCGGCAGGCCGGCCTTCGACGGCCCAGCCCATCGGCGCCTGGTTTTCGTCCACAACTTCCTGCGTGATCAACGGCGTCAGCAGCGTGATCGAATGCCCGACAGCGCTCTGCTCGCCGACCGGTGCGACGACAGTGACCTCGCCGAGTTTTTGCAATTCCTTGCGCATGGCGCGCAAGCCCGGGGCGTAGACGCCGTCGTCGTTGGTCAACAAGATTCGCATCAAGACCTCCCTGGCGAACGGCCGGCGTAAGCCGGCTGATGCAATGCACGAGCTGCACCAGCCGGCTTACGCCGGCCGTTCGCCTCCATATTTCTTGCGATGCAGCAAATGGTGATAATGCTGCGCAAACCGATGCGCCTCGTCGCGCACATACTGCAACAACCGCAAGGCCGCGGAGTGACGGCTCAGCCGGAGTGGTTCCGCAACACCGGGGCGGTAGATCTCCTCCTCGTGCTTGGCGAGCGAGATCAGGCTCGGCGGCTCCTTGCCCAACATTCGGAACACATCGAGTGCCGCGCTCAGCTGTCCCTTTCCGCCGTCGATGAGAAGTATATCCGGAAAGACCTGCTCTTCCTCGCCGGAGAGTGGATTGCGAAATCGCCGTGCGATCACTTCACGGATCGACGCGAAGTCATCGATGCCTGACACCGATTTGATCTTGTAACGCCGATAGCTCGGCTTGAACGGCAACCCGTCGATGAAAGACACCAGTGACGCGACCATGTCCGCGCCGTCAAGGTGGGCGATGTCGATCCCCTCTATCGTCCGGGGAGTAGCAGCCAGTCCCAGGATCTTTCGCAAACCGATTGAGCCCTTGCGTGGCTCGATGTGAAACACCTCTGGCTGCACGTCCTTGTCAACATCGCCGCGCAGCCCCAGGCTCTTGAGCGACGCCGCCTCGTCCCGCAAGCGCGCTGCCTTTTCGAAATCAAGTTTTGCGCTGGCTTCCCTCATCGCTTGCTCAAGCTCTTTGATCAACGTCTCCTTTTTTCCTTCGAGAACCATGCGCAGTCGGCGAATTTGCTTGCGATAGTCGTCCCTGCTCACACGGAAGTTGCACGGGGCGGTGCATTGATGGATGCTGTGCAAAATGCACGGACGAAACCAGCGCCATTGTTCGTTGACTGATTTGATGTCAAGCCCACAGGTGCGGAATTGGAAGATCCGCTGCAACACCTGTATCGCTTGCCGCAGGCTTTTAGCGCTCGTGAATGGGCCGTACAACCGCACACCGCGGGCTCTGGGGGTGCGGGTGAACTCGATACGCGGAAACTCTTCACGCACGCGGATCTGCAGATACGGAAACGTCTTGTTGTCCTTGAGCTCGATATTGAAGCGAGGCTGAATGTCCTTGACGAGCCGAGCCTCCATCAACAAGGCGTCCACTTCGGAGTCGGCAGGTACGAATTCAATGTCGGCAATCAACTTGACGAGGTCGGCAGTCCGTGCGTCCTCGACGGCAGCTCTGGTAAAATAGTGCGATGCGCGGTTGCGCAGATTCTTCGCCTTGCCGACGTAGATGACGCGCCCTTCCGCGTCCTTCATCAGATAGACGCCAGGCGCTGGCGGGAACAGCTTCGCTTTCTCGCCGGGTGTCGTGGCGGGATCCTCATCGGCCAACGTTCGTCTCCATCAAACTCGTCTGGGCCACGGGCGGGTACAGCGAATCGGCAAAATCAATTCGGCGTCCGTTCATCCTTCTTCTCGTCCTTTGCCTGCGTGCCCAACTGGCACGAAGTCGGCCCTCAGCCGCCGCTGCGGACGCTGGTACGCATCAAGTAAAACCACGCGACAACAAAGACGACTCCAATGCCTGCGAGAATTAAGATTTCGACGGGGGACATGATCGCCTCCTCGCTCGCGCTGGGCAAGCGGCTCAACATGGGTTTGTGTCTACCTTATTCTACCCAATTCTGCTACACTTGGGGAAGCTTCTAGGCTGCGGTCGTACTTGATATGGCGGCTGCGTGATCGTATGATGTAAATAGCACTGGGATTATGCTGTATGCCCCTGCTTAACCGAAAAGTGGATTATGCCCTCCTGATTTTGTGCTACCTGCATCACAAAACCGAAGGCGCCTGTGCCCGCGAGATCGCCCAGCGTTTCGAGCTTAGCAGGCCATTCGTGGCCAACATCCTCAAGGACCTCTGCCGCGAGGGCTACGTGCTGAGCCAGCGCGGCGTCAAAGGCGGTTATGTGCTGCGGCCCCAGACAGGGGAGCGAACGCTGGCCGACCTGATTGACGCCCTTGACGACGTTGTGCAGCTCGCAGAATGCAACGCCGTGTCGCCGGAGGGTTGCTGCAATCTGCTGGACCAGTGCCCGATCCGCATACCGATTGCCGAGGTGCATCAACGTATCCGTGACGTGCTGGAGAACGTGAGACTGGTGGATTTGTTCCAAAAATCAACGATGAGTCAGCCAGTGCAATTGAATTTGTCGCGCTGTGAAAAGTGAATCTTGCGACCCGCCAGGAGCGTTTGATACGGAAGAAACAATGCCACGCCTGCCGATCTACATGGACAACCACGCCACGACGCGGACCGACCCGCGCGTAGTCGAGTCCATGCTTCCCTACTTCACTGAGCAGTTTGGCAACGCCAACAGCATTCATGCATTCGGTCAGCAGGCAGCGGAGGCGGTGGCTCGGGCACGGGGGCAGGTCGCTGCATTGATCAGCGCCGAACCGAAAGAAATTGTCTTTACCAGCGGCGCGACCGAGAGCAATAACCTCGCGATCAAAGGCGCCGCGGCGATGTATCGCCGACAGGGGAACCACATCGTCACGACGCAGATCGAGCATCGCGCAGTCCTTGACCCTTGCCGCCGACTGGAGCGTGAAGGCTTCCGCGTTACATACTTGCCGGTTGACCGTTTCGGACAGGTGTCGGTGCAGGACGTCGCCGAGGCGATCACCCCGGAGACCATACTTGTCAGCGTCATGCTCGCGAACAATGAGGTTGGCACGTTGCAGCCGGTTGCCGAAATCGGCGCGTTCTGTCACCAACATAAGGTGCTGCTGCACACGGATGCGACGCAGGCGCTCGGCAAGATTCCGGTTGATGTCGATAGCCTGAATGCCGATCTCTTGAGTATGTCCGCGCACAAGATGTATGGTCCAAAGGGCATTGGAGCGCTCTACGTGCGCCGCCGCGTACGTTTGGAGCCAGCCCTTGACGGCGGCGGACACGAGCGCGGCATGCGCAGTGGTACCCTCGCGGTTCCCAGCATCGTGGGCTTCGCCAAAGCGTGCGAGTTGAGTAAAAATCTGCTGGACGAGGAAGCAGTCAGCTGCCGCCGGATGCGCAACCGCCTGCACGAGGGTTTGATCGAAGCGATGGACGATTGCGCCCTCAACGGACATCCGGTGGAGCGGTTGCCCGGCAACCTCAACTTGAGCTTTGCCCACGTTCAAGGCGAGGCGCTGTTGATGGCCTTGAAAAACGTCGCCGTCAGCTCAGGGTCCGCGTGTACTTCGGCCAGCGTTGAGCCCAGTTATGTACTGCGCGCCATGGCTGTGCCGGACGACCTTGCCCACGCCAGCATCCGCTTCGGCCTGGGCCGTTATAATACACTGGAGGAAGTCGAATACGTTATCGACGAAGTCACCAGGGTCGTACGCCGGCTGCGTGCGATCAGTCCGTCGTTCCAACTGCAAGCCCATCGGTGAGCACCGCGAACCTTTGGGGTTCTACTGACATCCCTTTTTAAGGAGTTTTACGATGGCCGTTACCTTGACCGAAAAAGCAGCGTCCGAAGTAAAGAAGATCATCGCCGACCAGCTTGCCGCCCCCGATGCGCCGCCGAAGGTGTATCTGCGCATGAGCGTCAAAGGCGGCGGTTGCTCGGGCTTCCAGAACAAACTCGACCTCGACAAGGACATGAATCCGAAGATGGATGAAATCTTCGAACAGCACGGCGTAGAGATTGTCGTCGATCGCCGCAGCCTGATGTACCTCACCGACGTTACGGTCGATTTTCACGAGGACATCAACAAACGCGGCTTCAGCATCTCTAACCCGAACGCCAAGACGACCTGCGGTTGCGGCAGTTCCTACTCGATGTAACATGACTCAGCTAGCGGCTTGGCGCGATCGCCTAGCCGCTAGCGGCAATAGGGGGCGCTTAGCTCAGCGGCTAGAGCACCTGGTTTACACCCAGGAGATAGGGGTTCGATTCCCTTAGCGCCCAATGACTTACGTCAATCCGTGAACCCGTGGCACGTCAATTCAAAGCCCACAACTGACGCGATTCGCTCCTTTCAACCGCTGACGACGCTCACCTGACTTTCAATCAGGTCTATGGGTCATACCCGACATTAGAGAATTCGTTGCGCGGCCTGGTTGCACCCGCTTCCTTGTAAGTCGTTGCTGCCAGAGTTAGTTGTGGCCAGAAAAAGGGCGGTATGGCCAACTCTGATTCAATTCAATCGCGGTGCAACGCCAACTGTTTCAAATGGAACCTCGGCACCTTCAGCGATTCACCGACGAAATGCCAACTCTACCTCAACCCATTGCCCGTGTTCTCAACCAGGTTTGACAGATGGTTCGTGTTCGTGGCCGTTACATGTGTTCCGGCGTGCGGATCGAGTTCTCAATGAACAAGCTTCGGTTCACCGCGTTTACACCGAGAAGGAACACACCGGTAAAGAGGTCAAGAACCTTCGGTTCACCACGCCTCTCTGACCTACTCTCAAGCACGCGCTCCGTGACGAAGCCTGGTTCAGACGGCTTGGGTCAGCCGCTACTCTCATTTTCGTCACCGCAAGGTTGCTACCATAGAAGAAGTTTTCTACTATAGTGTCATGCATCCAAAACTCACTGATAACCCGGTAGCAGCAACCAAGGCCGACCGAGCGCTGAGTCTGGCCGACCTGGGCAATCGAGTTCGAGACGAGCGCTTGCAGCGCGGCTTGTCGCTCGACGAGTTGGCGAGTCGTTCCCGAGTCAGCAGGAGCATGATCTCCGCGATCGAGCGTGGGGCAAAGGCGGCCACAGTTCTCGTCTTGGATCGCATCGCCACTGGACTTGGGACCAGTCTTGCACGTCTCTTGACGTATGAGATCAGCGGGCGGGTAATCCTTTTGCCTCACGGAAAGCAATCCGTGGCGCGCGATTCGTCGGGTTGCGAGCAGCGAGTTCTTTCGCCCGTCCTGCCCGGCGTGGAATTCGAGTTCATGCGCACCACGCTTGGCCCAGGTGTCGATGCGGGAACGTATCTTCCGCACGCGCACGGCTCTCGCGAGTACGTCGCGATCGAAAAGGGGACGTTGTTGCTCACGCTCGATGGGGTGCCGTATACGCTCAATGCGGGAGACAGCATCTATTACGATGGCGACTGCATGCACGCGTTTGTAAATCCGCGGCGCAAACAAGAATGCGTTTACTATCTTGCCATGGACGTTACCGGGGATGCGGCTGGCACACAGCACCGGCGGGCGCCAACCGCGCAGGAGACTGACGATGAAAAGTGAACCGAACGTCCGCGAGATCGACGACGACCAGCTCACGTGGGAGTGGCCCGCCGAGGAGATCAAAAGGATCGGGTACCAGGTGATCGACTTGATTGCAGAGCACTTGACATCACTACCTCAAAGGCCCGTTTTCCAGCCCTTTCCACAAGACCTGGCCGCGAGCTATCTCGATGGCTCGGCTCTCTCCGAATCGGGTCAGAGCCCGGACGAAATACTGGCGACCTTCTCATCCGAGATCGAGCCGTTCCCATTCGGCAACGGCCACCCACGCTGTTTTGGCTGGGTCAACTCGCCACCGTCCGTCATCAGCATCATGGCCGAGGCGCTCGCGGCGGCGATGAACCCCAGTTGCGCAGGTGGAAATCACGCGGCCATCTATGTGGAGCGGCAGGTGATCGGCTGGTTCAAGCAGATGCTGAGCTTTCCAGCGGAAAGCATGGGGCTGCTCGTGAGCGGCGGGTCGATGGCTGCCGTGACCGGACTCGCCGTTGCTAGGCATGTGAAATCCGCAGTCGATATTCGCGCCCGGGGCGTCCAAGGGACTCCGAATCGGCTCTTGTTCTACAAGACGCGGGAAGGTCACGGCTGCTATCAGAAGGCCATCGAACTCTTGGGGATCGGTAGTGAGCAGTTGCGGATCGTCGAACACGATACGGCGCAGCGAATGGTCCCCGACGCGCTGGAGAAAATGATTCAAAGCGATGTGGCAGCGGGACATCGACCTGTCGCCGTGATTGCGAGCGTCGGCACGGTCAATACCGGAGCGATCGACCCGCTCGATGAACTGGCGGATGTTTGTGAACGGCATGATCTCTGGCTGCATGTGGACGGGGCTTACGGTGCCCCCGCGATCCTGAGTGCGAAATATCGAAGCAGGTTATCGGCATTGTCGCGAGCCGACAGCGTGGCCCTCGATCCGCACAAATGGCTCTACATACCGGTCGAAGCAGGACTCGTGTTGGTCCGCGACGCCGAGGCCATGCGTGCCGCCTTCAGTCTCGTTCCTCCATACATTCGAACGGACGGCAGTCCGACCGGCGTGGGCGGGCTTCCGTGGTACAGCGAGTACGGTTTTCAACAGACGCGCGGCTTCCGCGCTCTGAAAATCTGGATGTCGTTGAAGCATCACGGACTGGGCGGATACCGACGAGCCATCGAGCGGAATATCGCCCTCGCCGAATCTCTGGCCGAACTCATCCGCAGAGAAAACGACTTTGAACTGATTGAGCCGCAAAGCCTGAGCATTGTGTGCTTCCGGTATGCGCCCAGAGAAATGCGGGGAGATCGTAACGCGCTCGATTCGTTCAACAAGCTTCTTCTAGAGCGAATCCAAATGGGAGGCAAGGCATTCCTCTCCGGGACCGTCGTGAACGATGCATTTTGGTTACGGGCCTGTATTGTCAATTCGCGAACGTCACATGAGGACATTGAGGCGTTGGTCGAGATCGTGCGGGCCGCTGTGACGGGGGTGAACGAGGAGCGCAATGTCACGTGACAGCTATTCGGTAGGCTACGATCAAGCCGCCGCCGATTTCCTCGGCAGACGCCGGGCGAACACACATGCCGCGTTTTTCCTGGCGCATCTGCGTCCGGAAATGCGGCTGCTGGATGGCGGTTGCGGGCCGGGGACCATGACCACTGACCTTGCCAAGATCGTCGCGCCCGCCGAAGTGATCGGAATCGACATCGAGCCGAGTCAGATCAAACTGGCTCGGACGACGGCGGCCAAAAGCGGAGTGTCGAACGTTCGCTTCGAAGTGTCCGACCTCTATTCGCTTCCCTTTCCGGACGAATCGTTCGATGCCGCCTTTCTGCACGGCGTGTTGGAGCACTTGAGCGACCCGGTTCGCGGTTTGCGAGAAGTGTTGCGAGTCCTCAAGCGTGGCGGAGTTCTCGGGGCGCGACATGCCGACTTTGGCGGCTTTCTGCTGGAGCCGGCACCGGCACCGCTCGACCAGTTCGTGCCGTTGTTTGAACGGCTCATGATTCACAACGGTGCCGATCCGCGAGCTGGCCGCCACCAACTCCGCTGGCTCACCGAGGCGGGATTCACTCGGATCGAGATGTCGGCCTCCTACGACTGCTGGACCAGCACGCCGGAACAGAAGCGTGAGAGTGCTCGATTCCTGCAAAGCCTCGTCAGCGATTCGGACTTCGCGCGGCAGGTGCTCGCGGCGGGAATGGCCGATCGAGACTTGTTAGAGCAGTTGCGGCTCGCATTCGCGGACTGGGAAAAGAACCCTGTGTCGTTTGCGGCGGAAGCCTGGAGCGAAGCGGTTGCGTGGAATACGAAGTACGCTGAGGGAGATTGAAACTCATGCCAATCCGAATTCGACGAGAAAGTGAGCCTCGCCATGCTTGAATCCGTAACCCAACTCCCATTCAACCAACACGTCGGGATTCTCAAGGGATCGACTCCAGGTGCTCTTGTTGAGTTGCCGGCGGGTGGCCAATACCTCAACCATGTTGGAACGGTTCACGCGGGGGCACAATTGGTGCTCGCGGAGGCTTGCTCCGGTGAGTTTCTCCTTCGGAATCTGGTGTCGAGCTTTGGGGTTCTGCCCGTTGTTCGACGAGTCGAGGCGAAATTCAAGCGGCCTGCGAATGGACGGCTCATCGCCAACGTCATCACTCCGGTGGCAACGATCGTCGATGCGGTCGCCGTGTTAGAGCAGAAAGGACGTTGCCTGGTGACCATTGCCGTCGAAATCATTGATGAGAGTGGCCAAAGCACACTGGCTGCCAGCTTTGATTGGTTCATGGCCCAAGCATCAAACATTACACCGCCGGCTGGTCACGCTGGCTCATCGTCGGAGGGATAAGCGATGTCGCCGTTCAAAGTTGATTTCGATGCCCTGGAGTGGCAGTCGTCACTGCCAGGGGCGCGTGCCAAGGTTCATCGAGACGGTTCAAAACAGATTCGACTCGTCGAGTTCACTGCGGAGTTCGTCGAGCCGCAGTGGTGCGAGAAAGGCCATATCGGCTTCGTTCTCTCGGGCACGCTGGAGATCGACTTTCGAGACCAAGTCATTCTGTATCCGGAGGGTTCAGGGATTTTCATCTCTCCTGGTTCGAGCAGCGCCCACAAGGCACGCTCGGTGACGCCGGTTGTTCGCTTAGTTCTCGTGGAAGATGTCTTCGCAATCGAACGGAAAGGTGATGAATGATGTCGGAATATAAAGCGACGATCCTCTGGAAACGGAGCGGTTCTGCGTTCACCGACAATCGCTACAGCCGAGGACACGTTTGGCAGTTCGACGGCGGCATCGAGGTTCCAGCTTCCTCGTCGCCTCACGTCGTCCCTTTGCCGATGTCCGTCGCTGAGGCCGTTGATCCCGAAGAAGCATTCATCGCCGCTCTGTCGAGTTGCCACATGCTCTGGTTCTTGTCGATCGCCGCGAAGCGCGGCTTCGTGGTCGAAAGCTACCTCGACGAGGCCGTCGGCATCATGGGCAAGAATGCCGATGACCAGGTCGCGATCACGCAAGTGACACTGCGGCCGAAGGTGCTCTTCGGCGGCGACCAGCTTCCTTCGCGGGACGAAGTCATCAAGATGCACCACGAGTCGCACGAGCAATGCTGGAGCCGTCGACCAACACGGCCGCTGGATTCTCAACGGCGCGCCCGTCACGCTCCGGCTTGGCATGAATGGCCCGTTGGACGTCGAGGCGAAGGACCTCCTCAA
>SXGT01100343.1_pt1 | contig 11655 bp, 11 predicted proteins | sample 3176221 | NCBI WGS metagenome assembly SXGT01 (sample SAMN11356862, study PRJNA531348) | freshwater metagenome | isolation source: freshwater sample F1-120 | place: China: Fuxian Lake, Yuxi | collected 2017-12-25
GACGTGAAATTTCACCTGTTTCTAAGGTGAGCGTGTGCGCACCGTACTGTATGCTTTTCGTTACTTTATTAAACATTTTTTATCCTTTTCTCTTTTTAATATTCGTTATTCTGAAAGGCCGTGCAGCATAACACCCGATCCTCAGGAAACGACATTCCGTTCGGTAAGATTTGTTATTTGGCGGTGTAGCTCAGTTGGTTAGAGCACCGGCTTCATAAGCCGGGTGTCGGCGGTTCAAGTCCGCCCGCCGCTACTTTGTTGTCATGCCCCAGCCAGTCGGCCGCGGCGCGAACGGGATAATCTCGGCCCAGTTCCGTTACGCGACTGGATCGCAGATTGTGGAAGGCTCGGGGCCACGGCGTAAGGCCCGCCCTGCGGGCAAACCACTTGGCGGTTTCGTCGTCGATGGGGAGCTTCGTCAGACTGGCGGATCGCAAATGCGCCACCCGCAGGCAAAACGTTTCTGCCGTTTTCATCGGCATCGGCCCGAGTTAGATCGTCTTGCGGTCTTCATCCCGATCCATGAATCGGATCTTGCGATTGCCTTTGGCGTCGGTGCAGAATCTGGCCATTGTGCTACCTGCCTTTCCGTTTGGTTCTTCCCTTGCCGTCGGCCGTTTGCTTCTTCGCTGCCTGCTTCAGTACGCGGTCGAGTTTGTCGATGGTTGGCACGCTGGGAATGTGTTTGCCACTTTCGATCCGGCACAAATGTTCCACCGAAACGCCGGCGCGCATCGCCAATTCACGTTGGCTCAGTCCGACGGCTACTCGGTCGCGGATGATTTTCCGGGCCAGACTGGCGCGGGCGTATTCCACGGCCGGATAGTTGCCTTGGGCGTCCGGTGTGGGCAAGGGAGGCAAGTCCGCAGCCTTGGCCAGCGTGGTCAGCCGGTCGAATTCATCGCGTGGCAAGACCACGTAGGGCTTGCCGTCGAACAGGATCGTTTGCGCAGCCATTGGTTATTCCTCGTAAAACCCGTCGCGGTGGCCGATCGTCTCGACCGTCACCAGGCCGCCCGCGACTTGAAATTGAATCCGGTAATCGCCCGTTCGCATCCGATAGCGTCCTGCCAGATCGCCCCGCAAGGATTTCGCGCCGCTCACTTCGGGCAAGTTCTCCAATCGCCTAAACAGCTTCAGTACCCGGCCGTGAATCGGGTTGGCCCGCGCTTCAACTTGTGCGGCAGCTTCGCTGGTCAAGAGCACCGTGGCGATGCTGGAATCCTAATAGAAATTGATGAGAACATCAAGTATATAATTATAATTGATATCTGCGGGGTTGGGGCAAGGCTTTGCAGGGAATGGGCAATTACCTTAAATGCGTTCTTCCGCGTTGTTCCATTGTTCTGATCTCAACCTTGGCGACGTCAGCATATGGATGGTGGCTTGTGGACTTGACTCGTAAAGCCGGAATTGAGGTTCAGGAATGGTTCAATGTCGTACGTGACCCAACACCATGACAGACCAATCACGACGTAACCCGTATCCGCGAGGATTTGCGGCAGGCCAAATCGGTGAACCCGAGCGGCTACATTTCGGGCGATTCCACGGTCAGACTGTTGGAACGGTATACGTTGATTCGACGTCGGTCCCCATGGACCGCCCCCGGCGTACCTCGGTCGTTGGGCGATTTCAGACGCAATTAACCACAAGTCCACCGCGCACTCGATGCGTTGTCCACGTGCGTCGCCGTGTGCCGCGATTGCTTGTCACCGACTGGTTCTTGAAACACTCAGCGCAAACACAGCTTGCCGATTATCGTCCGGCGAATTGATTGTCGGTGGCCGATGAGCGGGAAACATAAAACACAAAGTCAACCTAGTTGCTTGATTGTCTGTCACGCCCTTGTAAACTGGTATCTGCTCATGGTGCCGTTAGCGATGACCAGCCGTCACAATGGATCATAAACCAAGAAAAGGAGCCGAACATGGGAATGCTGAAAGAGTTCAAAGAGTTTGCGATGCGCGGCAATGTCGTGGACCTGGCTGTCGGCATCGTTATCGGTGGCGCGTTTGGGAAGATTGTCAGTTCGCTGGTTAGCGATCTTCTCATGCCCCCGATGGGAAAGCTGATGGGCAATGTTAATTTCAGCGACCTGTTCGTCAGCCTCGATCCTGAAAAGACCGCTGGTATCAATTCGCTTGCCAAAGCCAGGGAAACAGGAGCGGCTGTCATTGCGTACGGATCGTGCATCAACACGGTGATCGACTTCATCATTATCGCTTTCTGCATCTTTCTGCTCGTCAAGGCCATGAATAAGCTGAAGAAGGCACCGGAAGCTGGTCCCGCGACAACCAAGGAATGTCCGCTTTGCTTGTCCACGATTCCGATCAAAGCCGTGCGTTGCGCTCACTGCACGTCTGAGGTCAAGTAATTGCCCAGCTCTGTGCCGAAACGCGGTCTAGCCTCCAAAAGGTCACAAACCGCGATCGCCCAACAAGCGGTTCAACCCGACGCGGACAAGCATCGGGTTTTCGGCTTGCCATGTCGGTCCTGTAATCGAACGTCAATCGTTACCAACGCCGCTTGTCCGTGCGGGTTACGCTGGTCGTTCGCCACTCAAGAGCGTTGGAACCTCGGCAACGCGGGGGATTGGAACCACGAAGGACGCGAAGGACGCGAAGACTGAAAGATGGCGTCAAACGTTTCGTTCCGTCAAACGTTTCGTTCTCTGATCACTTCGCGCTCTTCGTGCCCTTCGTGGTCAAACGATTGGCCACTACTTCACGATCGGTCGTCGGGGTGGGCAACGACCGTGGCGAACAAGGCGCACCCACGGGCCGGTCCCCGGCCCGTGAACGTTTACCCCTCGCTTACGCGTCGGGTTAGTATGCGAGGGCGGATTATCGGTTGAACAAAAACGCGGGGCTGTTCATCAGGGCCCACGCCAGATCCTGGGCGCCGGCGAGGCGTTGGTTGGCGGATTGGGAGAGGCTGGTGGCGATCGCCTGCGTAAGCTGCTGCCAGGCGGGGTCCTGTGAGCGGAAGAATTTCGCCAGCTCGGCCTTTTCCTCCGCGCTGCGCTCGGCAGCGGGCCTGGCGACGATTCCCGCGATGTTGGCGGCCAGGCTCTGTTGGCCGAGCGGGCGGGGCGAGCGCGTGATCGAGACTCGGAAGCGCCCCAGGATGTGCGTTCCGTCGGGGTACTGGTGGTCGAGCGTCAGCGCGAGTACCGAACCACCCTCGAAACCGAGGTCGTCCCGCGATTCGAAGATGGCGTGGTGGTCTTTACCAAATTGCTGCGAAACGGCCCAGCCGGTACCGGGACTGCCGTCGATCGCGCCGGCCACCAGCCAGTTATCTTGACTGAAATCGGACTGGGCGTTCTGCAAGACAACGGGTGCGGCCTTGCTGGGATCATTCTTGGGGGCGATCGTGGCTTTGAATTCCGAGAGCACAAAGTTGCCGTTGGGCGCCCTGCCGGGTCCGCGTGCGGCGAGGCGGTCGTCGGCCAGCGCTTCCAGTCGAATGCCCGTGATGCCGACCGCCTCGGTGGGAAACGTGACTGTGTTGCTGCCCAGGCCCGTGGGACCCTCGACGAAGATTGAGCCATCAGGCTGTTGGGTGAGCGTGGAATTGACCGTCGAAGTGGCGGCTTGCATCTCGAGCGGAGTCCAGACGATGGGGCCTTGTGCGGCTTCCCATTGGGCTTGTTTGGCGTCCAGCACTGGTTCGAGCTTTGCCAGATCAGCCACGAACCTGGCGTGGTCTTCGTCGCTGCCTTGGAAGGCATGCAGACTGGCTTCGATTTCCTTGGCCGTCGGCGGACGGTTGAGGATTCGCAGGAAGAGTTCCTTCACGACCTTGGCGTCGTCAGGTTCGGCCGCCACGAGTTTGGTGATGGCGTTATTCGGGTCGTTGATGGCGTCGGCCATGGTGGGGCCGTTGACCAGGGCCATCACGGGCCCGAGCATCATGCCGCTACTGCGTTCGCACTCACAGGCGCTTTCGCGGGCGGGCTTGCCGAAGGCTTCGAAGAATCCGCTGGGCAGCGTCAGTCCGGCATCGATGAGTTGGGCCGCTCGCGAGCCGGCGGGCATGCCAGGCAGTTGGCTGGCTGCGCCCGTGGCCCGATAAATGGCGTCGTACAGCGTTTCCGCTGGCAGGCGGCGAGCGATGGCGTGCGAGTAGTTGATGGTGTCATCTTCGTTCCACTTGTTGGGGACGATTGACAACTGATAGCTGCGCGACTTGCAGATTGTGCGCAGCATGTGTTGCGTGTCGAAGCCGTGGGTGACGAAGACCTGAGTCAAATAGTCGAGCAACTCGGGATTGGTCGGCGGGTTGCCGGCGCGGATGTCGTCGATCGGGTCGATAATACCAACGCCGAACAGATATCCCCACAGGCGATTGACGTAGCTCCTGGCGAAGTATTGGTTCTCTTTCGAGACCACCCACCTGGCGAGCTGCTCGCGGCGGGAGACGGTGTTGGCGCCCGTGTCGGCGTGCGAGTACGGAAAGGTCGGCTCGGCCGGTTTGCCGGTGCCCAGGTGCGTGACTTCGCCACCGCCGGTGTCGTAGATTTGCTCGACCAGCGGCTTGCCGGCTTCGACATCGGTTTGGCCGATGCGCTGGCCGTTGCTTGCCGGATCTTCCTTGCGGCCGACTTGCGCGAAGAACGCGGCCAGATGATAATATTCGCTCTGCGTCCAGCGCTCGAACGGATGATCGTGGCACTTGTTGCAGTTGAATCGCACGGCCAGGAACAACTGCGTGGTATTTTCCATTGTGACTTCCGGATCGCGCAGCACCTTGTAGTAGGCGGCGGGTGGATTCTCGAGGTTCGAGCCGCTGGCGGTGAGCACACTGAAGGCGAATTGGTCGTACGGCATGTTGCTGGCCACGGCCTGCTCGATCCAGCCGCGCAGGGCGGCCGAGCCTTCTTCTCCCAGAAATTTTCGGTTGACTTGCAGCAGGTCGGCCCACTTATTGGTCCAGTGTTCGACGTAGTCACCGCTGCCGACGAGTTGATCGATTAACGCATCGCGCTTGGTCTTGCTGTCCCGCGAATCGGACATCCAGGCCCGGACCTGGTCCGCGGTGGGGGGCAGGCCGGTAAGATCGATCGATACGCGGCGGAGGAACTCAGCATCGTCGCACAGTTCACTGGGCAGCGACTTAATGCGACGAAGCTTGGCGTAGACGAGTTCGTCGAGATCGTTGTTGGCCGGCGTTTCTTTCCACTCGTAGCCGGTGCGGTCGCCCATCACCGTGATGGTGGTGGCGGCGTAGGAGCCTTCGAAGCGGGCGAGCACCGGCGCTTCGCCGCGGCGCACCATGGTGAGCAGGCCCTTCTTGTCGTGCGTGGCCACTTCGGTGTTGCCGCTCTCAATGAACGCTTCCAGCGTCACGTCGCGAACCTGGCCGTCGGCGTACGTCGCCAGGACCATGACCTGCTGCCGCATGCCGGGCATTGGCACGACTGGATTGACGGGCAGCACTTCGATCTTGGTGACGCGGGAAACCTCAAGATCGCGATTCGCGCCGGCGGCGATCCAGCCGCGGATTATTTCGTAATAGGGTTCGCCGGGCGACGTCAGCGTACCGCCGACATGCGGCGCCACGCCGGACGACTTGAGCAGCATCAGGCTTTGGTCGGGGGCAGCGCGATTGAAGCGGCGGCCAGAAATGTCGTCGGTCAACGCGCGGTGATCATACAGCGGGTCGTAGCCGCGCAACGAGAGCTTAAAGCCGTTCTTGCCGTTGAGCGAGCCGTGGCAAGTGCCGGCATTGCAGCCGAGTTTGCTCATCGTGGGCATGACGTCGCGGACGAAGCTGACCTGGAAGTCGGCCGTCTGTCCCGACACCGTTACCGGCACGGCGATCGACTGGCCCGCGATCGAAATTTTTAACTCCCCCGCGCCGTCGGCATTGGGGCGAACGACGCGCGTGGACGAAACCTCGAGGTTGGGCGGCGCGACAACTTCCGCCAGCCGCGTCACGTCGAGCGATTCTCCGCTGGCAAGTTTAGCGGTGACGAGCAGTTGCGTGTATTCGTACTTGTGCGCGAGCATGATCGCCGCTGGGTTCACTTCGAGCGCAACCACCTGGGCGCCTTCGGGCAGCGCCTCCGGCGCGGGAGAACCGGCATCGGCGAGTGCGAAAATCGGCAATGCAAAAATGGCGAAACCACCAGCGATGGATCGGTGCATTAGCTTAAGGTATCGCATGGCAAATCCTTCACTTATTCGCAACCTGTTGAGGTACTTGCACCGGAGCAAATTCCCGCTGAAGTGCTCCGCTTTCCACGTCGTTGAGACGCACCTTGCCGTCAAAGCCGGCACTGGCGACGGTCTTGCCGTCGGGTGAAAAGCGCACGGTGAACACGCCACCCTGCTGGCCGTCAAGCTTGCGCAACAGCTTGTCGTTGTCAGTCTGATAGATTCGCACTTCGCCGGTTCCATCCAAGCTGCTGCCGGCGGCAAAACGCGTGCCGTCGCTGTTGAACGCCACATCGTAGATCCGGCCGGGCATCGCCTCGTAGGCTTTGAGCAGGTTCGCGTCGTCGCCGATCACGCGGGCCGTCGTACGAATCATCTTGTAGATTTTGGGTACACCGTCGGCGCCGCCGATCAAGAGCTCGTCTTTTTGAGGATGCCGATCGATTGCTTCCAGCCCGCCTTTGAGAGCACCGGGCGTAATACTGGTGACATTATCGATGAACCGCTGGGTGGCAACTTCGATCAACTTCATTGAACGATCGCGGCTGACACTAACCACATAGGCCGCGTCCTTCGAAAACACGGTGTCGAGGACCCAGTCATTGTGCGCGCCATTGAAGAGCACTTGCTTGCCGGCAGTGACTTCAATCACGCGGACGCTATTATCCGAGGCACATCCGAAGGCCACGCGAGTGCTGTCGTGCGACCAGCTTGCGCCATAGACGGTGTCGAACGTCACGGGAAGGCTGAGATGCAGCTTCCGGCTGGCGACGTCCCAGATTTGCACTTCTCCCATCCGCGCAGGTGAGCCACCCGTGACTGCCAGCCATTTGCCGTCCGGAGAGAAGTCGACCGACTCAATACGCTCCGATTGACCAATAAGCCGGGCCACCGGTTCGCTGCCATCGCCCTTCCAAAGCAAGACTTCGTGATAGCCGCTGACGGCGAGCAGCGCGCCATCGGCCGAGTAAGCCAGGCTGGTGAGCACCGGCAAGCCTTCGTAGACCGGCGGGTGTTCGGCATCAATGACGATGACCACGCTGGCCGGGGTGTCGTCCGTGGCTCCCTCGGCAATCCACTGGCGCACCTTGTCGACCTGAGCGGCGGTCAAAGGATCACGGTCCTTCGGCATTTCGGCCTTGCCGTCGGGGCCTGGAGTAATTTCTGCCAGGAGGCGGCTATTTTCGGGCTTGCCGGGCACGATCGCCGCTTCGCCGCTTTCGCCACCTCGAACGAGCCGGGCGAAGTCGGTCATCACGTATTCGCCGCTCGTCTTGGCCGGCTGGTGGCAGCCCTGGCAATTGGCCTGAAAGATCGGCCGGATGTCTTTGAAGTAGCTGAGTTGGGCAGCCGGTTTAGCCTCGTCAGCCAAGGCCACCCCGGTCAAAATCACGCAGCACAAGATCGAATCGCAGAATCGGATCATGCTCGGTCCCCTGCAATTGAAACGTGTCAGCACGGGCCGTACAACCCGTTTGCCGAAAACGACGCCCAGCGGGATCAACACGACGGGAGCAGATCGCACTGCCAGGGCATCGCAAGGTATGCACCCACGCGCATGGTTCAAGGGCGCCATCGCCCTCGGCTCCCACGCAAACCCTTCCAATTTAACGACCTAGGGGACGGAAGGCAAGGAAAAAACGCACGGCTACGACCCGAAGCCGGACTTGTCTGGACGATTCGTAGTGCCGATGTACGCCGGCTCATCGGGGGTACTTGGAGAATCCTGAGCTGTGGATTCCTCCGCCGAAGCCGCCTCCGCCAAAACCCCCTGCGGCTTGAGACGCGAGCTCCGGGTCGTAAGTGTTCGACGTGCTCAGGCGCGGGCTGACGTGCTTCGTAAGCGCGACTCCCCCTTCGGTTTTTGGAGCTTCAGCGTTGGCTTTTTGCAATTCGGTGAGAAACCCGATCGCATCTTCACGAGTGCAAGCTTTCGCCGACGGCTCGGCCACTTCCTTGGCAGCCTTAGCATTTTCGGCCCTATTGGCCGCGTCGAGAGCGTAGCTCTTTAGAAGCTTTGGCCAAAGCTTCTTGAAGAGTGGTGTCGATTCCAAAATATCTGCCGAATCGACCTTGCCATTGACGGCCACAATCACGCCGACCACCTGCTTCGCGTCAGCGATTGGCAATTGCATTTTTTCAAGATAAGGGTCAAGCCGACGGACAGCTTCCTCCTCCGAGTATTGCCCGGTGAACGTGCCTGAATCGGCCTTAACGCCGGACTTGTCATTTTCTTTGCCCACTTCTTCCCAGACTGCGGACTGGCCCTTACCTTCCTGAACGGCAATCCGTGTCTCTTTATTGACATTCCCCACGCTGCCGATGAACTTGCCCGAGCGCGCTTGTTTGGCGAGCTCTTGTGCAAGCTCTGCCTGGTACTGTGTATCAACCACGCCCTCTTGCCGGCGAATGCGCACTGCATCGCCGCTGGCGAGACTCACGGATTCACGCCGGGCTTCGTTCTCGACTGATTGCGTTTGCGAAATTACCAGGCTAAGGTTCTGCACATCGGGCGCTCCCCAGCGGCCGTGCTCCACGCAAAACACTTCGATCTCCACCGGCTCTTGCGACTGCGCTATGACATAGTCCTGCCCGATCGCGCGGTCCTGGTCGCCGCCGACGATGATTTCGCCAGCCATCAAGTACAGTGGCTTGTCGGAGTTATTGGCGACGATTAACCGGTTCACGGAGTTTCCGGCCGACCCGCCGAAGGGATCCTCACCTTCTTCCGCGGCTGCGGTGTGAGCAGGTTCGGAAGTGGTCGAAGGCTCAGCAAAGGGATCGTCATCTGGCAGCGGCGCTTCGGTTTGGGTCGGCGCGTCGGGTTTGGCGGCACCAAACGGATCCTCCGCTTCCGCGGCGGGTTCTGTTTCGGCTGGTTCGTTCGTGGACGGGGATTTCTCGAATAGATCTTCCACGGCTGAGTCGCTTTCGCTTTCCGCATTGTCGCGGGCGCCCACTTCGAAAATCGTGACCGTGCCCGCCTTCAGTCCTTCGTCGAGCGTGATGAACCGATCGGCGTCGCGCGGCGTGCGCGCGGTGACAGGAAAGATCGTCAGGTTGCCGTGACGAATCGGCTCGCCGACCACAAAATCACTGGCCTGTGGAGTGCTTGCCGGTTCAGCGGCTCGGCCGATCGCAGCCACACCCAGAATGAAACTCAATGCTCCAATTGACATGAACACGCGCCTCATGCGTCACCTCCTCTGTTGGCCAGAGTCCGCTGGCCGCCGGCGCGAGGGAGTGCCTCTTCCCCGCTGCGCGCATTCTACTCCTGCAGCGAGAAAGTTCACAAACGTAGCCCAAGTTACGGAGATGCGCGTGATTTTGAAGATTTTTGGGTCCGATTCCACTGCTGTCCGGCTGACGGACAGCAGTGTATCCGTGTAGGCAAGGTAACCACCGCCTCCAACTGCCGCCGCGGCGACGAAATTTCCCGAATTGTCGAGCACTCGTGTGAACAGGGTGTTGCCATTCGGATCGTAAAGCAGCCCGCGACACAACCGGCTACGCAAAAATAACTTACGACCTAAAAGGCCTGAAAGGGACGAATTGCTGCGGAGGGCGCAGCCCTTGCATTGGGCCGTGGAGCGGGGCGCGCAGCGGCAACCTTCCGGCTCGGTACGGCCTCAGTCTCCGTCGGTGGCGATGGCGTGAACGTGAGGATGAAAATGGGCCTGGGCTCCGAACGCCTGGATGCCTGAGATCAACCCGGCCGCCAGTACCCGTAGCGCCGCTGGTACCGCTCGGCATTAGGGCCAGACGACCACGCTGATGAACGGATGCTTCTGATTGATCGTGCTGCGCGGATCCTCCAACTCGTCAAAGTAACCAACCACTTCCTCCAACGTGATGTGAACTGTGGCCATGAGAAACCTCCGTGCGTGTACCCGAGAGCGACACCACGGAGTAAACTACGATGCAAAACACCCCCAGCACAAGTCTTCATGTCTTTCCACGGTAGCCCAGAGTGCGCGCTAGCCCGGCTGTCCCCCTCTCTTGGCCTAAGCAGCGCTACATCTAAGCAGCGCTACATCTAAGCAGGGCTGCCGAGTGCCGCTTTGACCTTGACGACGACGGAATCGAAACCTGCGGGATCGGCCACCGCCATTTCACTGAGCGTGCGGCGATCGAGCGTGATGGCGGCTTTTTGCAGGCCGTGGATGAACTCGCTATAGCGCAGTCCGCGCTCGCGCACGGCGGCATTAATGCGAATGATCCACAACTCGCGGAACTCGCGCTTGCGAACTCGGCGGTCGCGGAAGGCGTACACGCCTGCGCGGATGAGAGTTTCCTTGGCCGTTCGCAGCAGGCCGCCGCGGCCGCCGCGATAGCCTTTGACCTTCTTGAACAGCCGACGCTTCGCCTTGGCGCGAGCGTGGCCCTTTAATGTACGCATGGGAAAAGCTCCGTGCGCCTATCGCAAAGCGAGGCCCCGCGTTGGTCTTAGTCGCGGTGTTGGTTGCCCGTTTGCGTCCTGTCCGGCGATGCGATCACCGGCCTTACCATTTAATAACTGTATTTCCCCAGCGCGATGACCACGCCCTTGGCCGCCACGGAATTCAGCACGCCGGTGCCGCGGAGGTTGCGTTTTTGCTTGTGAGTCTTACGGGTCGCCAGGTGGCTCGTGCCGGCCCGGCGGTGCTTGACCTTGCCGGTGGCGGTCAGCCGAAAACGCTTCTTGACGCCCTTGTGTGTCTTTTGCTTGGGCATGCGGATGTCCCTGGATATCAATCGTTCGCTCGGGGGAATCGCATATACTAGCCAATTACCTGCTCCAATGAAAGCCCCTGTTTTTTCTGCTGCCCCGATGGGGTGTGGGCGCCGGAATTGTGGGTGAAAAATCCGCGAATCCATTGCGTCCGGCGGCGCTGGCCACGCCCCGGCGGAGCGAGGCGCTGTGACCCCTTCGGGGTCGGCGGGCGTTTTTGGATCCGTAACTTCGGCGGTGGCGCTGCACTGACTGCCGGCTGGCTAATGGCTGAAGTCCCTTGGGCAACCGTTCACGGGCCAAGAGAGGGGGACAGGCACATTCTCTTAGGAACCACGTTGTACAATCTCCTGACAGGACGATGCACCTCGCGCAAATTCGCCGGGAAAATAAGCCAGTCCCCGGCCCCGTGAACGGTTACTCCCAAGTTTCATTCCGGTCAGGCAAAGGTAGGTTAGTACCTGCTTCTTGTGAGCTGGTTGGACCTTTTCAACCGACTTAAGTTCCACGATCACCTTCTCCTCGACGATCAACGTGCCTATCTCGTTCTCATGCATCTCCGTGCCTCTGTGGCTCCGTGAGATAATCTGTTTGGGATCGCTCTTTCTTGGTTCTCACAGAGGCACTCACAGAGGCACGGAGCCACGGAGGGGGACTCCCAATCCGCCGCAGACGATTGGGGTAATGCCATCCTTCATCGAAGCTTTGACCCTCGTATTCGATAGAAATGGGAAGGTCAGCTACGGCATACGGAGTATGCCTGCTACGTAGCAGGCATACTCC
>SXGT01229516.1_pt1 | contig 11653 bp, 9 predicted proteins | sample 3176221 | NCBI WGS metagenome assembly SXGT01 (sample SAMN11356862, study PRJNA531348) | freshwater metagenome | isolation source: freshwater sample F1-120 | place: China: Fuxian Lake, Yuxi | collected 2017-12-25
AAGCTCAGCGCTTGAGTGCGCGGCGGAACAGAGAACGCATGCGTCGATTCGCGATCCTCGAACAGCTTGAAGTCCGGGATCTCCGTCGACGAAGCGACTCCGTCATGATCGGTCGACACCAGCAACTCGCCCCGTTCGATGATGCCGATCTTGTTGCAGACGTCGGCCAACTCGGGCAGGATGTGGCTGGAAACCATGATCGTCTTGCCCAAGCCGCGAAGCTCGCGCAATAGCGCCCGAATCTCGATCCGCGCGCGGGGGTCCAGGCCGCTGGCCGGTTCGTCGAGCAGCAGCACCTGCGGATCGTGCAGCAGCACGCGGGCGAGGCCGAGACGCTGCGTCATGCCGCGCGAAAGGCTCGTGACGAGCGCCTCGCGTTTGTAACCGAGGTCGACCAGATCGAGCACTTCGTCGCAGATCTTCCGCCGCGCGGCGCCTTTGATCCGATACGCCGCAGCGAAGAACTCGAGGTACTCGATCACCTTCATGTTGTCGTACACGCCGAAAAAGTCGGGCATGTAGCCGATGATGCGGCGGATTTCCTTCGGTTTCGAATAAATCGAATAGCCGCCGACGTACGCCTCGCCCCAGGTGGGGTTGAGCAGCGTCGCGAGAATCCGCATCGTCGTCGTCTTGCCGGCGCCATTGGGACCGATAAAGCCGAACACGTCGCCCTTCTCGAGCTTCAGGTCGATCTTATGGATGGCGTAGAGGTCGCCGTACTTCTTGGTGAGGTCGCGGGCTTCGATCATGGGATGGGTTCAGGGGTCGGGGTTCAGGGTTCAGTAAAGGCGAAGAGATCGGGGCTTTTAACTGAACCCCGAACCCTGAACCCTCTACTCTTCCTCTTCCAACGGAATCACAAACCGATAGTAGACCCAGCGGCGGTCCTGATCGCTGGCGAGGGGTTCTTCGCCGTCGGTCCAGTTCGAGCCGGCGACATTCGCCGCGCGGGCCAGCAGGATGGCCTGGTTGCCTTGCAGCAGGCGGCTCATGTCGAGGAACGCCTGATAGCGGCTCGGGCCTTGCGCATCAGCCTCGGCGCCGAGGACGTCGTGGAACATCATCGCTATGGCCAGGCGCGGCATGTCGGTGGAGTGGACGTCGAGCCGCACGGGTCCGTCGGGCGCCCTGGTCGGCAAGGCGACTTGGTCTTCGGCGGCGGCCAGGAGCGCGGTCTTCACGCGGGTCGGCTGCAGCGCATCGTCGATCGTCGCGACGGCGCCGTCGGCGAGATTCGGCAGGGCGTAGGCGAGGTTGCCGTGCATCAGCACGCAGTCTTGCAATTCGACGCCGGTCCGATTGGTGAGATGCCCCGCGAGCAGGTCGTCGTCGAGGGCGCGGAGTTCTGCGGCGATCGGCTCGACGAGCTCGCCAGTCCAGCGGCCGACGAGCGTGCGGGTGGACCATTCCTGGACCGGCAGACCGACGATCTGGGTGAGGGGCGGACTGAAGGCATAGCCGCGTTCAAAGAGCGTCGACTGGGCGCCGCTGCTACGCATGCCGTCGAGGCCGTAGCCGGTGGCGCCTAGCCAGGCGACGAGCTGCAGCTGGTTGGCGCCGGGGTCGGGACGACCCGGCTCGCCGAGGGGTTTGCCGGCGAAGTTGGGGGCGAGGGCGAGATCGTACCGCTCGACTCGCGGGCTGAAGAAGTGGGTGTAAACCGTCCCGCGCACGCTGCCGGTCGAGAGGTCGACGTCGACGAACTCGACCTGATTCACCCGCAAGCTGTCCCCCTTCATCCAGTGCGCCGCCCAATACGCCGCGACGGAAACGCCGACGACGATCAGCGGGAAGGTGATCCAGGTGAGTTCCAACCGCCGCAGGACGTTCTTCAGAAAGAAGTAGTCGCCCGGGCCAATCAGCAGAATATAGCCAATCACCAACAGCGCCACGAGCGCGAACGGCGCGGGCGTCACTCCCTGGAAGACGACGTCGAGCGCCCGGCGGAGCCGATCGATGAGGTCGTCCTGGTAGGCGTAGACGTTGTCGTTCTCGGGCGTCGACGTCCACTGCAGCGCCTTCCGCAGCAAATTCGGCCGACCCGACCAGTCGGCAAGCGGGGCCGCGTCGGGATCGACCGCAACGAACGTCACCTCGCCCAGCCCCTGCCGCGCCCGGACGACCAGCGGCATCTCGGCGGGATTGGATCCCGAGAAGGCGAGGATGCGTCCCGCGACCTCGGTCAGCTTCGGCACTTGCAGCCGGAGGTTCTCGCCGCCGGGGATCGGATCGGGCGCCACGGCGAACCCTTCAATCGGCTGCGACTCGCGGAGCGTCGTCATCGCGTCGAACGTGCCGGGCGCGAACGAGGCCAACGGACCGTCGGGTCCGATCAGCTCCGGCGCGTTGGCTCCGCAGAAGATGACCAGTCGACCGCCCAGTTCGACCCACTTCTGCAGCGCCTCGACCCGCTGCGGATTGGCCGCTAGCGGCCGGTACGCTTCGACGTTCGTCCCGCCGAGGACCATGACGTCGATCGCCTCGTAGCCGTACCACTCCGTCGGCCAATCGGCGGCGCTAGTGAACTCGACGATGCGCGTGGCGAGAGCGCTATCCTGGTTTCCTTCGGTGCGGGCCAACTCGGCCACGCCGCGGGTCATGCCGAAGGTCGCGACGAACCGATTCGTCGCAGGGCTGCCGTAGCTGACGTACTCGTCCCCCGGTTCGGGGCCGGGTTGAAAACGGCGCTTGGCGCGAGTTTGGCCCTTTTCGTCCAACACGCGCACCTCGTACGCCCCGCCGTCCTGGCCGGGCCGCACGAACAGCCGCGCCTGCGTCGACTTGCCCGCGAACACGCCGACCGGGCGGTCGGGCGCGGTGAACACCGAGGTCGGCACCCCTTCGGGATCAGGCGTGATCACCTGAATGGCGGCGGTGAAGCTTTCGTCGCCCCCGCGCAGCGTCACTTCGACTGGGGTCCAGCACCCCAATTTGTAGGCGCCGTTGAAGCCGAGCTTCAGCGAGGGAATCTCGAGCTTCGGCGGTTCTTGGGCCTGAGCCGCCCAGCCGCTGCACGCCAATGCCGAGAGCGCAACGAAACAGTTTAAAAGTGCACGTATTGTCCCTCTCCCCCCTCGGGAGAGGTTAGGTGAGGGGAGCGATATCGTAGTTACGTCGATTGTCATGGGTAATGGCAGCTGTGGGATCAATCCCTCCCCTGGCCCCTCCCTTCGAGGGAGGGGGATGTTGCTATGGCTTCTCCGCATCGTCGCAGGTGCAGACGAGGTGGCCGCAACCGGGGCAACCGCCGCCATACTTCTTCTGAACCGCCGCCGACAGATCGACCCCCGCCACGTTGGCGATCGTCGTCAGCCACGCCAGCACGTCGGCGAACTCGAGCGATTGCTCCTCGAGCGTCCCCTCGCGGAGCGCCGCGGCCAGTTCTCCCACCTCCTCCATCAGCCACATGAAGGTCCCGTCGACGCCGCGGGCGACGTCCTTCTCATGATACATCCCGCGGATGAGCTGCTGGAACTCGCGAAGCGAAACGTCGGCGTGGGGGCTGTCGGCTGTCGGCTGTCGACTGTCGGCCATACTCATCGCGTGGGACTCGATTTTGTATTCAACCGCGGGGATAGCGAAGAAGCGATCAGCCTACAATCGTAACCTGTCTGGCCGACAGCTGACAGCCAATAGCCGACAGCCGGCGCCGCCGGTTAAACTGGCTGCTCCAGGAGCCATTTTCCATGTCCGAGTTCATCACCGTTGCCCGCGTTGGCGCCATTCCCGAGGGCCAGGGGGGGACCTTCCAGGTTGGCGAACGGCTGGTCGCCGTCTTCAATCGCGGCGGCGATTACTTCGCCATCGACGACCTCTGCCCGCACATGGGGGCGTCGCTCGGCGCCGGCTACATGGATGCCGAGGGGGTGGTCACCTGCCCCTGGCATGCGTGGCACTTCTCGGTCTGCGACGGCACCTGGTGCGACAATCCGCGGATCAAGATCGACGCGTTCGAGACCCGCGTCGTGGGGGAGGAGATTCAGGTGAAAGCAACGCCGACGAAACCGCAGTAGCCGCGGCTCAACGAGCCGCCGGAGCGGTTTCCACGTCATTCTGAGCGGAGCGAAGAATCTGGCATCGCTAGACACGCTAGATTCTAAGCTCCGCTCAGGATGACCCAAGCCCGCTCCGGCCGGTCGCCCGCCGGCGGCAGCTTGGGGCGGTGCTCAGTCGACGTTCGGCACCCATTCGACGCGGATGGTTTGCTCGATCTTCTGCTCGACGACCTGTCCGGCGGCGGTGATCTTCAGGTTCGTCGCCTGCGTGATCGTCGATTGCTCGAGCCGGCCCTCGACGGCATTGAATAGCACTTCGCCGCTCGATTCTTGACTCGGAATCTCGACGCTCACTTCGCCGCCGGCAAAACTCACCTCGACCTCGGCGGTGAACTTCTCGAGCTTCGTGCCGTCGGTCTCGACGGGGCCGTCGTACTTGTAGGTGGTGACGGCGGTCTGCGTGCCAACGACGGGGAGCTTCGCTTCCGTCGTACTGGTCCACTCCTTGCCGACTTCAAGCTTCTCAGGAAGCACGAACGACGCTTGGCCGACCATCTTCTTGAAACCGGCGGCGCTGGCCAACTCGCCCATCTGCGCCGCGCCGGGCTGGTTCTTGAGCGCCTCGGCCACGGCGTCGGGGACGATCACGTCGGTCACTTCGCCGCGAGGCGTCATCGTCACCGTAAACGCGTTGCCCGTGACGGCCTTCAGCAGCGGCGCGGCCATTGCCGCCTGGCCCTGCGCGTCTTCCTTGGCGTCGGTGTCGATCTCCGACTTCATTCCCTCGGCGGTGGAGATTGTCATCCGCATCCGATCGACCCGCTGCTCGAGCACGGCCGAACCGTCGGGCTTCACTTCCTTGACAGTCCACGACATGTCGATCGTCAGCACCGAGTCGACCGACATATCGCCCCCCGCGCCCGTCTTGACGACCTTCGTCTCCTGGCTCATCTGAAACCGGTTGGTGAGCCCTGGCGTGAACTTCCAGACAACCGCGTCGGCAGCGGTAGCCGACGACGCCGCGGCGAGCAGCAGAAGGGTACAAGCCAGAACTTGCGGCCGTAAGAAAGTGACGAGCGACGACATAGGTTCTTGTTCCGTATGGTTGGCTAGCGAGCGAATCAACAGAGCGGGAAATGAAATTGGATACGTCGTGAATCCCTCCCCGAGCCCCTCCCTTCGAGGGAGGGGACGCCAGTGGCGCCCAGCGAGCCCCTCCCTTGATGGGAGGGGTCTTCCGAATTCCCAGGAATCATACCACGAAGCTGCCGCCCGGTTCGACCACCAATGGCTCCGCCGCCGTCTTCCGGCGGACTTCCTCCCCCCACGCGGCCGCGTCCTGGGCGATCGGCGGCCAGGTGTTGTAGTGGCAGGGGGCGACTTTTCGTGGGTTTAAGAATTTTATCGCCTCGATGGAATCTTCGGGGCCCATCGTGAATTGATCGCCAATCGGCAGCACCGCGAGGTCGAGGCCGGCGAGGCCGATCAGCTTCATATCGAGGAACAGCGCCGTGTCGCCGGCGAAGTAGAGCCGCTTCCCTGCTAGCTCGAGCAGGAACCCGCCCGGCGTGCCGCCGTACGCCCCGTCGGGCGTGCTGCTGCTGTGGTGGGCGATGGTGAACTTGGCGCGCCCAAACGGCTGCTGAACGCTGCCGCCGGGATTCATCGGGACGACCTTCTCCTCGGCAACGCCTTCGCGCTTGAGCCATTCGGTCACTTCGTGCCCGGCCAGGACCGTGGCGCCGGTCCGTTTGGCGATCGCCGGGGCGTCGGCCACGTGGTCGAAGTGGCCGTGGGTGAGGAGGATGAAATCGGCCTCGGCCTGATCGGCCTTGATGGGGGCCGCGGAGTTGTCGTTCAGGAAGGGGTCGATCAGCAGGCGCTGGCCGTCGGCTTCGAGGGCGAAACAGGAGTGGCCGAGCCAAGTGATTGTAACGGACATGCGGATTCTCGCGGGCAAGTGACGGTGGACGCGCTGCCTAGACTTGTACCCCGGTAGGTACAATGGAGGCAAGCGCCACGGCCCATCGTGGCGTTGCACCGAAGGATATTGAATGGGCGCCACTGGCGTGTCGCCAGTGGGAAGTGCCGCAATGGTATCGCTACAAATCGGTTTGCAAGCAGCCTGAAGATGAAGGCCGCCTGCTGCTCGCAGTTGATGGAAGCCGTGTACCCAGTTCCCACTGGCGACATGCCAGTGGCGCCCTTACGGCGAGCGCGGACTACCGCCCGCGGCTAAATGGGTCCGGCGAGGTGGGAAGTTCATCCTTGGGTTCTTGATGTACTTGCGACGGTTGGCAATTTGTTCGTTCGCGCTGATGATCGCGCCGTTCGCGCGAGCCGCCGATGCTCCGCCGCCGCGCGAGGTCGACGCCCAGCGCGCCGCTGCCGCGGGGATTCGCGAATCGTCGGGGCGCTACATCCGCCTCTTCACCGATCTGCCGTCGAGCCCGGCCGTCGACGAGTTGCCCACATTGTTCGACGCGGCGATTCCGCTCTGGGCGAAGTACTTCGGACTCGACGAGAATTCAGTGCGCGGCAAGTTTCTCGGCTTCCTCGTCAGCGATCGTGAGAAGTTCGCCGCGTTGGGATTGTTGCCCGCGGAGAATCCCGAGTTCGTCAACGGCTACGCCCGCAACTACGAGTTCTGGCTCGTCGAGCAGCCAAGCGACTACTACCGTCGGCATCTGTTCCTGCACGAAGGAACGCACGCGTTGATGCAGACGCAACTCGGCGGCGCCGGACCGGGCTGGTACATGGAGGGAATGGCGGAACTGCTCGGTACGCATCGCTGGCAGAATGGGCAGCTCGAACTCGGCGTGATGCCCGCGTCGAAAGACGACGTGCCGATGTGGGGTCGCGTGAAGATCATTCGCGACGCCGTGCAGGCGGGGAAGCCGTGGCCGATTGAAGCGGTTCTAGAGGTCGACAATCGTCGGCAGCTAGATACTGAGCACTATGCGTGGACGTGGGCGCTGACGGCGATGCTCGATGGAACGCCGGCGTTTCGCGAGGAATTTCGGTCGCTGCAGCAGCATGTGGCCGACCCGGCGTTTAATGAGAAGTTCAAGGAAACGTTCGGCGGCCAGTGGGGACTAATCAATCAGCAATGGGCCGCCTACCTCGCCCAACTTGATTACGGTTACGACTTGGAGCGGATGGCGATCGCGTTGCAGCCAGCCGCCAAGCGCGGTGCGGCGGAAGTCTCAATCGCCGCCGATCGCGGCTGGCAGGCGACCGGCTGGAAACTCGAAGCGGGGAAATCGTACCGCATCACCGCGACGGGGCACTTTCAAATTGCCCACGATGGCGAGCCATGGCCCTGCGAACCGAACGGCGTGACGATCGAGTATAACGACGGCATGCCACTAGGCGCCTTGCTCGGCGCCATCGCGAGCACGAAGCCGAGCGCAGGCGACCCTTCCTTCGCGACGCCGCTGCTGATCGGCAGCGAGGCGGTTATCCAGCCGAAGAGCGACGGCGTGCTGTGCCTGCGGGTGAACGACTCGCCGGCGAAGCTGGGCGACAATGCTGGGAGCATTGAGGTCGGGATTGAGCCCGTCGCCGCTAAGTGAGTTGCAACGCCGCCTTCAACGCTTGATCGGTCTGTTTCAATAGCGACGGCGAAAGCTGTCCGATCACGCGCAGCACGTCTTGCTGGGCGATCGTAAAGAGATTGCCGCACTTGATTGCTGAAGGGCCGTTCAATCCAGCCGATCGTCCATCGACGGTTGCCGGATCAACTAGCACTTGCGTTGCCTCGCCAACGTGGCGTGTGTTGCCAGTGATCATGGCGATCACGGTGTGAGTTAATCGCTGATTATCGCGGTCGTTCTGCACCACCAGAGCCGGACGGTTCTTGCCGCGCGAGCCGTCAACGTACGGAAACTGCACGATGACAACGTCGCCGCGTTTCATTGATAGCTGTCGAGTAGGGGATCGTGGGCGTCATCATCGGCCATCAAGCGTTCAATGATCGGATACGCTGCGCGAGGATCGACCGTATCGCCCGCATTGATGGACTGATACTGCTCTGCCGACAGCAAATAAAAGACTTGATTCGTCGCCGAGTCGACAAGCTCGACTGGCGTGCCGACCTGAATCGCTTGCTTCAAATTCGGATCAAGTTCTGTGCGGTGCATGCTGTAATTATAGCTCGCCCCTACCAATAAACATACCGCTGGAACAGCTCCCGCTCCTTCGGCGGCAGGGTCTGCACGTCCGGGACGAGGAACCGGTTGTCGTCGAGGTCGAGCAGCATCTTGCCGCGCTCGCCGAAGTCTTGGACCTGGCTTTGGCTCCACCGCATCGTGAACCGTCGCGGGCCGTGCGGGGTGCGGACTTCGCCATGCAGGTGGCCTAGTTCGACGCGGAGCGAATCGACGCCGATAATCGTCTGCAGGAAGTAACGGCGATCGAGCGCCGAGCGGACGAGCCGTTGGGCTTCTTCGGGCCACTCTTTCAGGTTGCGGAGAATGCCGACTTCCTGCTGCTCGCCGTCGCGGGTCCAGACGCGCAGGCTGATGTAGTCTTCGGGGTTGGTGGCGGGGAACAGGTTCACGGCAAAGACGCCGCGGTGTGCAACCAACAAACCTCCTACTCCCTCCCCCTGGTGGGGAGGGTTGGGGAGAGGGGATGCAGCGTCGAACCGCGTCCCATTGGCCATCACCCCTCCCCCGGCCCCTCCCCCTCGAGGGGAGGGGAGAGAACCAGGCGCGTGTAACGTGACCGTCATCGTATCGCGAGCACCCGCGCAGATCTGAGCGTCGTTTGGCAGCAGCCAGCGGGGCAGGAACTTCTTCGATTCGTTCGCCGCCTCTTGCTCCGCAGTCGCTTTCGCCTCATCGGCGGTGGCGTCATCGGCCTTCTCCAGAAGGTCATCAATCGAAGCCTTCGGCGAAGTCTGCGACTGCAGCCGCACGAGCTTCGCATAACGGCCATTCTCGGCAATGAGCTGCTCGTGGCTTCCCTGTTCGACTAGGCGGCCGCGATCGAACACCAAGATCCGGTGCGCATCACGCAGTGTCGACAGCCGGTGGGCGATCGCGATCGTCGTCCGCCCGCGAGTGAGCGCTTTGAGCGCCTGCTGAATCGCTTGCTCGCTCTCGGCGTCGACGCTGCTGGTCGCTTCGTCGAGGACCAAGATCGGCGGATCGTACAGAATCGCCCGGGCGATCGAGAGGCGTTGCCGTTCGCCGCCGGAGAGGCCCGTGCCGCGCTCGCCTAGCCAAGTGTCGTACCCGAGGGGCGAGTTGAGGATGAACTCGTGCGACTGGGCCGCCTTCGCCGCGGCGATCGCTTGCTCGGGACTGCTTGACGGTAGGCCGTAGACGAGGTTGTCCCAGATCGTGCCGCGGAACATGAAGGGCTCCTGCAGCACGACGCCGACTTGTCGGCGGAGTTGGTTGGCGGCCAACTGCCGCACATCGACGCCGTCAACCAGCACGCGGCCCTCGTTGACGTCGTAGAATCGGCAGAGCAGGTTTACCAGCGTCGTCTTGCCGCTGCCGCTTTTACCGACGATGCCGATCGTTTCGCCCGGTTCGATGGCGAAGTTGACGCCGCGCAGCACCGGTTGGTGACGTTCGTAGCCGAAGGTGACGTTGTCGAACTCGATGCGACCCTTCACTTCTGGGAGGTCGACCGGTTCAGCGGGGTCGGTCGATTCGACCGGCGTATCGAGCAGTTCGAACACCCGCTGGCAGCCGGTCATAAAGTTGGTGAGCCAGGTGGTGAACTGCGAGAGCGTCGCCAGCGGCGTGTAGAACATCGCGAGGTACGCCAAGAACGCCATCAGCGAACCGAGCGTCATCTTGCCGGCCAGCACATCGCGGCCGCCGACGTACCAGACGATCAGGCCGCCGAGGCTGAAGATCAGCTGCATCGTCGCCGAGAAGGCGGCGGTGGAGTAATCGACGCGGATGCGTGACGTGCGGAGGTAATCGCTGATCCGGTTGAAGCGGTCATACTCGCGATCTTCCTGGGCGAACGCCTTCACGACGCGGATGCCCGACAGCATGCCGGTGAGCATGCCCGCCTGTTTGCTGCTGCTGTCCCAGTAGCGGTAATGCTTCGGGTGGACCCGTTTCCAAAAGAACCAGCTGCCGGCGATCACCAGCGGCGCCGGGATAAGCGTGTAGACGGCCAGCTTCGGGTTGAGCGTGAAGAGCATGACGCCCACCGCGGTCACCTGGACGATCTGCAGCAGGAAGCCGCCGGTGATTTGCTGCAGCAAGCTCTGGATCACTTCGCTGTCGTAGGCAACGCGGCTGGTGATCGAGCCGACCTGATGGCGGTCGTAGTAGCCGAGGCCGAGCGTGTGGAGTTTTTCGACCAGCTTCGCTCGCAGGTCGAAGGTGAGCGCGACGCCCACCCGCGTGGCGAGGCGTCCCTTGGCGAAGTTCACCACGCTGAGCACGATACGGGCGAGGGCGAGCGCCGAGACGACCGCAAACAGCGCCGTGAGCAGCGACTGCGGATCAAGGGCTTGCTGCCCTCCCTTGAGAATGTCGTCGACGAGGTACTGTTGCAGCTTCGGCGGTGCGAGCTCCGCGGCGACGGCCACCAGCATCAGTCCGCACATGATCGCCGCCGTCACGCGATAGGGCCACAACATTTGGGCGAGCCGGCCGATGATCGCCTTCCGCGGCAAGCAGCGGGGGCAGGCCTCGCCCGGCGTCGGCAACCGCTGGTCGCACTTCTCGCAGTGGGTCTTCAGCGGCGGTTCGCCATCGACGGCTGCGATGGCGCCAGTGGTTCGCAGTTCTTCGAGACTGCGAGCAATGCGATGGAACCGGTCGGCCTCGGCGTTCGAGTAGCGGGCCAGATCGACCCAGTGGTCGTCGACGTACGCCTGCAAGAAACCTGAACCGACGGCGCCCTGGGTGCGGAACTCCTGCACGTCGGCGACGGGGACGTAGCTTTCCACGCGCGTGACCGAGTCGCCATTGGCGTCAGTATCCTGCTCGGCGACGGCCGTCACGTTGGCGTGGGTGGCGACGATCCAATGCCGGCGCGGCTTCCCCGAGAGGGAAAGGTCGGTGCTGGTCGACAGCAGCACCGGGACCCCGTTGAGTCCCTGAACGTCGAGTTCCTTCTTGACGGCGAGCGGCAGTTCTTCGTGAAGCATAGCGGTCGTGATAATCGTCTCCGGGCGAAACGTGCAAGATGAACCCGTGCGGGGGCGCCTGCCGCTGCCAGCACGTTACGGTGGCGGCGGAAGGGGAGGAACGCGGCGACGCTCCAGCCCTCGGCTAGCTCGCCGAGGGTTAGAAGCACGGCGAGGCGTCAAATCGGCGGTAAGGTGGGCATCGCAGGAAAGGCGCCGGGGGCCGCCGGAGGGCGGCACGCAGAGGCCCCGCTGCCAAAACCGAGCGGGAACATAGGATTATAGAAGTTCGCCCCGCGCGGACAATTCTTGGCGGAGTGGGCGAAGAACGCTGGCGCGTGCGCGATCCGCGGCGATTGACACCCTTCGCCAGTGCTCTGACAATTACAATGTTGCGTCTATATGGAGCCGCGATAATCAGTTGCGATGCTTGCGGCGTCGCTCTCCGTCACGTCGTCCGTTTAGCCCCAGGCTAGCTAGCCTGGGGCTAAACGGACGACGTGACGGAGAGCGACGCCGCAAGCATCGCAACTGATTATCGCGGCTC
>SXGT01835278.1_pt1 | contig 11653 bp, 11 predicted proteins | sample 3176221 | NCBI WGS metagenome assembly SXGT01 (sample SAMN11356862, study PRJNA531348) | freshwater metagenome | isolation source: freshwater sample F1-120 | place: China: Fuxian Lake, Yuxi | collected 2017-12-25
CGAAGACGGCAACGGATTGATCGGCGGTTCGTGCATCGTTTCGCCCACCGGAGAAATTGCGGCAAAAGCCAGCACCGAGGACGACGAACTCATCGTCGCCAACTGCGATCTTGCGCTGTGTGATTACATCAAATCGACCGTGTTCGATTTCAAGCGCCACCGGCGCATCGAACACTACGGTTTGATTACCGCGCGGGCGGGTGCGGAGGCGCCGGCTGAATAGGCGGCGGTAAGCCGGGATGCTTAGCGCGCAACCTTGCGCAGAATCTTGCCATTGCGCGCGCCGGTCGGCATGCCGTTCGTTACGGCGGCGACCCCAACCCGCCAGGTTGGCAAGTGATCGTTCTGTCACGCATGGCCGGATTCGCTGTAGCGCTGTTCGCTCGGCTGGAGCCGCATCACTGGGTTGCCGTTGGCGCCAGCGTCGCGCTGCATCTGGCGGTCATCCTGGGCTGGCCGTCGGAACCGCCGCCGGAGCCGCAAGCCATCCAGTTCGAGATCGCCTTCGAACCGCCCGCCGCTGAGCCGTTGTCGGTATTGAAGGAGAGAACAAAACCACTCGCCAAGCAGCCCAGGCCCCGAAAGGTGGCGGCGAAGAAGAAGCCGCGCCAGCTTCGCGCACAACATGAGCCGCACTTGCTCGACGCCAACTGGCGTGCCGAAAGCAAGACCGGCAAGGACGCGCCGGCGCTGGCCTTGCCTGACGCAATCGCATCGGGCGCGCAAGCCGTCGTTGCCGGTGATGCACAAGACCGGCCGCGCACGGCGCGGCTGGAGGCATCAGAAACCAACACGCGGGCAGACACGCAGCCAAGCAGTCGAGCAAGCGCCGGACCGCAAGCCAAACATGCCGCAAATGCAGCCAACGATGCCGCCGCCGGAGCGGCAAGCGCTGGCGGCCCGGGCTTGAGCGAACCGGATGCCGCCGGTATCGGCGGCGCCAGCGGACGTTCCGCCGAAAGTGGCGTGACGCTGGCAAATTCGCCGACGCAGGCCGCCCATCAGGCGCTCAGCCCTGAAAATGGCGGCGCCGGCGCGCAGGAAAGCGGCGCGGTCGCCACGCTTGCCACGTTACCCGCCGCATCCGGCAGCGGCGCCAGCCAGGGCGGCCTGCAAACCGCCCAAGTGTCGCAAACCGCCCTGCACGCGACATCCGGTGCCGGCACTGCGGCCGCCAGTGTCACGAACACCGTCAACCCCGCCGCTGCCAAGGCCGGAGGCGACGAACCGCAGGGCGTGCGCTTGTCCACCAGCGGTGCCCTGGTCAGCGCGCCCGCTTTGCCGGCTGGTCCAGGTTCGCTCGCTGCTGGCCCGCGCGCGGCCGCTTTGACAGGAAGCTCTGCCCAATCCGCGCGCGCCAACCCGTCCTCGTCCGCTGTCGGCGGCAGCGGTCTGGCGACCAGCTCGGCCGTTGCCGGCGGTGCGCTATTCATGCCGGCGCGTGCCGGTGCCGCGCAAGACAACTCCGGCGGGGTTGGGGCAGGCCGCGGCGGGCCTCGGCGCGAAGCCACTGGCCGACTCGGTGTCGCCACTGCCACGCCTGCCGCCTTGCCGGGCCTGTCCGGCGCGGCAAGCACGCCCGGCCGCTCCATCGAGGCTGGCACCAGCGTCGCCCTCGCCCCCGGCGAACCGGGTGGCAGTCCTGGACTTGCCGTCTCCTTGCAGCCCCTTGTCGCCAGCCTGGCGAATCCCTACCTGCCGGCCCGCACAGCCCGTTCCGGTGCCGGTGCCAGCCGCGAGCCCGCTGCCAGCAGTGTCAATGCGGGCGGCAGTCGTGGTGCGAGCCAGCCAACCAGCGGCCTGGCCTCACCGACGCTCGCTGCCTCGGTGGGCCATGCAGCACCTGTTTCTGGTCGCGTCGCTGCTTCGTCAGGCGGCGTTGGCGGCCTGAGTGTCGCGCCCCGACTTGCTGCCTCGGCGGCCGTCCTTGATGCTGCGCGCGATGCCGGGCAGATGCCGGTCGTATTGCGGGCGGCTCAGGTAGTGCCGGTGCAAGTAGTTCGGCCGGATACCGAAATTCAGCGTCTAGAGGTACTTGCACCCTCCAACTATTGCCCATTGCCGTTGCCCGGCCACAGCCAGCCGGAAAACCGCGCACCGCTGCCGGATCGCAACCTGATCGAGCAGCCCGCCTATGCACTCGACAACCCGGTCATCACCTACCCGGTGCTGGCCAACATTCGTGGCGTCGAAGGTCGCGTTACAGTGCGTGTGGAAGTGATGATGGATGGCCGACCCGGAAAAATGTGGCTGAAACAGAGCAGCGGATCGGGCATTCTCGATTCGGACGCGCAAGCCCAGCTCAAGCAATGGCGTTTCGTGCCTGCACGCAAGAATGGTCAGACCGTGACAGCCTGGATCGATGTACCGGTGTTGTATCGTTTGAATGAATCACGTTGAATCCAGTCTGTTGTCCGCAATCGATTTTGTTCAGTAGAGAAGGAATTCCCATGAATCTGCGCATCCTCAGCCTTGTTATTGCCTTGCATGCCGCCCCGCTTTCGGCTTCCGGTCCCGTCGTGCCGGTCCCGCTGATGCCGGATCCGCTCCAGGCTATGCAGATGGCCTTGCGTTATTACCAGATGGCCGCGAACGCCGGCGATGCCGAAGCGCAAACCAAGATGGGCTGGCTATTCGAACAAGGTCTGGGGGTCGGCAAGGACATCGCCGAGGCGGCCAAATGGTATGAGCGTGCCGCTTTGCAGAAGGAGCCGACCGGGCTTTACAACCTGGGCCTGCTGTTTTTGAAAGGCCAGGGGGTTGCGCCGGATGCCGAACGGGCCGCCTCGTTGATGACCGGCGCGGCGGAACTGAATCTGGCAGCCGCGCAATCGCAACTTGCCGTGATGCATGAAAAGGGCCTCGGCGTGCCGGTCAGCCTTGAACTTGCGGCATTCTGGATGCAGAAAGCGGCGGAGTTGGGTGATGTGCCGGCGCAAAACAATATGGGCATCAAATACGCCTACGGGCAGGGCGTGAAGGTGGACTACACCGAAGCGGTGAAATGGTTCACCAAAGCAGCCGAAGCCGGCAACGCAGAGGCGCAGGGAAATCTCGGCCTGATCTACCGGGATGGCCTGGGCGGAATTACGCAGGACCTGCTGGCCGCTGCAAACTGGATGGCACTGGCCGGCAGCCAGGGCCATGTCCCCTCGCAAAGCCGCCTGGGCTGGATGTTTGAAAAGGGACAGGGCATTCCGAAGAATATGGCCGAGGCGGCGCGCTGGTTCCAGATGGCCGCCGATGCCGGGGATGCCGCCGCCGCCACACATCTCGGCTGGCTGCATGAAACAGGTGCGCTTGGCCGCACCGATCCAGCCGCTGCGCTGGCCTGGTATCAGCGCGCTGCGGCCGGCAATGACGCCACCGCACAAAATAATCTCGGCCGCCTCTATCGTGAAGGACTCGGCGTTGTCGCCGATGCCGCGCAGGCGCGCACCTGGTTTCTCAAGGCCGCAGCGCAGAACGAAGCCCTGGCCTGGTACAACCTGGGCCTGATGGCCGAGCACGGTCAGGGCATGGAGAAGAATGAAACCGAAGCGATGGACTGGTATCGCAGGGCGGCGGACAAGAACGTCGTCGGCGCACAAAGCCGTCTCGGCTGGCTGCTGAGCAAGGCCGGCAACCCGGACGAAGCGGTAGCCTGGTTGACCAAGGCCGCAGAAGCCAACGATATCGCCGCACAGAACAACCTAGGCGTGATCTTCGAGCAGGGCAAGGGTGTTGCGAAAGACCCCGCTGCTGCCTCCAGGTGGTATCGCAAGGCGGCCGAAGCCGGCGACAAGGTCGCCCAGCACAATCTTGGTGTGCTGTATCGGGATGGCCTTGGCGTTGAGCGCAACGAAGCCGAGGCGCTGGTCTGGTTACAGAAATCGGCTGATCAGGGCTATGCCAAGGCGCAACTCAATCTGGGCCAGTTGTTCGAAAAATTGGCCGGCCAGAAAAAATAGCGCCGTCTGCGTTCAGCCTTCATGACCCCCGCGATCAATGCCGCGAAGCAGGCCAAAGTGGTGTTTGAGGTGCATGCGTATGCGCACGACCCGAAAGCCGAGTCGTATGGCGAGGAAGCGGCGGAGAAGCTGAATCTTCCCCTGGCGCGGGTGTTCAAGACGCTGGTGGTGGAACTCGACGGCAAGATGCTGGCGGTCGCGGTGGTGCCGGTGGCCGGCAAGCTGGACATGAAGGCTGCTGCAACCAGCCTGGGCGGCAAGAAATGCGAAATGGCGGCGCAGAAGGCAGCCGAACGCGCGACCGGCTATGTGCTGGGCGGGATCAGTCCGCTTGGCCAGAAAAAGCGGCTGCCGACGCTGATCGACACTTCGGCGCAGGATTTTGCCAGCGTCTTTGTCAGCGCAGGTCGACGCGGACTGGAAATCGAACTGGCGGCCGACGATCTGGCCAGATTGACCGGCGCGCATTTCTCGGCAATCAGCCGGAGCGTTTGAAGCGAACGAGATAGAAGCCGGTTCAACCGAGGTTTGTGGCTGCCACGAATGCAGCGCCCTTGAGACCGATGTCCGGATCGAGAATGACCGCTACCGGGACGCGCAGCATCCAGTCGCGGTAGCGGCCCTTGGCCTGGAAACCGTCCAGAAATGCGCTGCTTTGCAGGATTGGCAGCAGTTTCGGGGCGATGCCGCCGGCCAGATAGATTCCGCCGCGTGCTTGCAGGGCCAATGCCCAGTCGCCGGCGGTCTGGCCATAGATCGAGGCAAACAGACGCAGGCAATGCGCTGCAATCGGGTCGGTCTGTTCCAGTCCGGCACGGCTGATCGCCGCTGCGCCAAGCAATGTGCAGGGGGTTTGGTCATGTTCGGCCAGACAGAATCGATATAGATCGACCAGCCCGGGACCGGAAAGAATGCGTTCGACCGATACCCGGCCATGTTGCGCGCGTAAAAAGGCCAGCAGGCGATCCTGTTCGCTGTCGCACGGCGCAAAGCCGACATGGCCACCCTCCGAAGCCAGTGGCTGAAAGTGGTTTTCGCGCCAGGCGCACAGGCTGACGCCCAGGCCGGTGCCGGCGCCGAGGGCGACGCGTGCGCCATCCGTAACGGGTTCGCCGTTCTGCAATGTGGCCAAATCCTCTTCGTCGAGCGTGTTCAGACCCCAGCCGACAGCCGCGAAATCGTTGACCAGACGGCAGTGGCCAAAGCCGAAGCGCCGAGTCAGTGCCGTGGTGTCGATCTGCCAGTCCAGGTTGGTGACTTGCACGCTGCGGCCGTCGGTCGGGCCGGCCACAGCGAGGCAGCAGGCGGTGTCGCAGGGGGCGCCAGCCAGTTCGTTTGACGCGAGAAAGCCGTCAAGAATGTCATCCAGGTCGACATGCTCACTATTGAGATAGCGTGCCGACCGAGACAGGCTGATTCGACCGTCACGCAGTTCGGCACAAGCCAGGCGAGTATGCGTACCCCCGAGATCACCAACCAGAATGTGCATGTTCAAGACCTTTTGGGTGAATCCGATCGACGGCTCGCCAGGGAACCGCTGATTTATTCGTCACCCCGGCGAAAGCCGGGGTCCAGACGCTTGATTTAACTGGATTCCGGCCTTCGCCGGTATGACGGAGTTGGATTTAGTCAGCGCTTCCCTGGCGAGATTTTGTCAAGTCCAGGTATCCGTTGTAGCGAAGGGGGTGAATTTCCTCGGCAGCTACGGCTTCATCCATTTCCTGCAAATAACCGTAGGTCGGCTTGAGCGACCAGCGCAGATATCGCGTTTCCCCCGCCAAACCTTGATACGTCATTGCTTCTCCGCCTGGCTGCGCTTTGCTCGACTGCCGCCACTCCACCCGGGTCAGGTTGGCGGGCGCATCGACCACAGACACGGAACCCGGTTGCAGGAAGTTTTCGTTCACCGGCGAGCCCTGAATCCCCATTTGCTGCCCGTTGACCATGACAACGGGCTTGCCATGCATGCCTACCAGCGTCTGGGGTCGATAAATGAACAACCGGATACTTTCCGCAGGCTGTTGCGGTGCTTCAAGACGCGCACGCTGACGAAGATCGGAAGTTGTGGAACAGCCTGCAAGCAGGCAGGTCACACCGACAAATAGGGTGGCAGTCAGCATGTAAACATTCATTTTTCCCCCTTTTCGGTCAACCCGCGACCGCGTGACAGTTTCCGCCCGTTTTCACGATTTACGAGCGCAGCCCCGGTGCCACCTGCCGATCCATGCAGGTTGCCTGCGATACGCGTGCATATCGTACTCATGACCAGAGCCGGCGCCGGCTATGCAATAAGCGCTGTCGCAGCCAGAAATCCAGGCTGAGCTTGCCTGGTCCGGACAGGATCAGCGGCAGCAGCATGATCAGATAGATCAGCGGCAGTTTCCAGCCGCCTTCAGCGATTGTGTATCCATGTCCGACATGCACGGCGGCGATGGCGACCAGGGTCAGGATCGACAGGGAGAGCGCGAAGAAACGGGTGCCGAGTCCCAGTACGAGGGCAAGCGGTCCGATGATTTCAAAACCGGTTGCAAGTTGCCAGCTGAGGTCGGGCGGGACCAGATTGAATGGCCAGGGAAACTGGTCCTGAATCTCGAAGAACCAGTTGTCGCCATGCCATTTCTCGATGCCGGCATCCCAGAATTCCTTTGCCAGAATCAGACGCAACGCCAAGGGGGCGAGCCAGGGCGAGGCGGAATCGAGCCGTTCAAACAGGGTTCCGAGTCTGTCGATCAGGCGATGCATGGGCGAGCCTCATTGATGGTGAACCACGATTTCGTTGCGGCCATTCTGCTTGGCCTGGTAACACGCGGCATCTGCCGCCGCCAGACATTCATCCAGGCTGTTCCAATGCGGCGGGACATGGACCAGGCCGATGCTGGCACCGACATGGTATTCCTTGCCATTCCAGACAAATTTGAAATCGGAGATGCTGTCGCGCAGTGCAAGTGCAATTCGCTCCGCGATTTCCGGCGGGCAAGCGCCCAACATGACGCCGAACTCGTCGCCCCCAAGGCGCGCCAGCAGATCATCCTCCCGTATCCGGGTTTGCATTATCTGGCCCAGTTGGCGCAGAAGCTGGTCGCCGGCGGCATGGCCGGCGTTGTCGTTGACCTGTTTGAAACGGTCCAGGTCGATGAACAGGATTGAGGTGGGGAATTCGGTTGCGCGTTTGCTACCCAGCGTGCGTGTGACCTTTTCTTCAAATGCACGCCGGTTGGTCAGTCCGGTGAGGCTGTCGTGGCTCGCCTGCCAGTGCAGTTTGCGCTGCATTTCGCGGGCTTCCGTCACGTCGCGCAGTACCAGTACGGCGCCGATGATTTCGGCTTGCGGGGTATGGATGGGAGAGCAGACACCCTCGACTTCATACTCCATTTCCTGTGCCGAAGTCAGACCGGTGCCGTGGGGGAGCGCGCAGGGGTCACCGCGCAAGGCTTCCTGGCAGATGTCGGGAGTAATGCTCTGGCGTCCGACTTTGTCGAACAGGCGCAGCACCGTGTCGATCGGTTTGCCTGCGGCTTCACGCGAGGACAGACCGACCAGATTTTCGGCGACCGGGTTGAGGTAGCGGGTCAGCAGATGCGCGTCGATGCGGACTACGGCGTCGCCAATCGCTTGCAAGGTGATATGGGCACGCTCCTTCTCCTCGAACAGGTCTTTTTCCAGGCGCCGGCTCAGGCGCACGACGAACACTGCGATGATGGCGCCGACCAGCAAAGCCGCTGCGGAAAGCGAGATCGCAAGGGTCTGCGCGCGGTCACGCGCGGCATAGGCCTGGGTCAGTGCCTGGGTGTTTTTCTGGCGTTGCAGTTCGAGCAGCCCGACCCAGCCCTGCATCATGCGTAACTGCCGAATCGCCAGCTCCTGCTGGATGTAAGCGCGCGCTTGCGGTAATTGATCCGCCTGGAGCAGGTCTATCACACGGCGGGCATGCTCGCCGACCTCCCTTACCTCGCCGCGCATGGCCTGCCAGAGCGCGCGCTCGGAAGCATCCAGCGGCAAGGCAAGGAAGCGATCGCGGACCTGGATGAATTCAAGTGCCATATTCGAGAAACGCATGATTTCATCGTCACGGGCGAAGACGTCGTCCAGACTGCTCGCCAGCAACAAGGCTTGAAAGCGCGCCTCATGCAAACTGCGCATGGTGGCGGCATATTCCGATTTCTGATTGCGTTCCGAGACGATGGCGGTGAGCTGATTGCTGAGCAGCCGGATATGCGTCACGCCGATGGCGGTCACCGCGAGAAGCAGCAGCAGCATGACACTGAAGCCGGCGATGACGGGGAGCAGGGCGGATGACGGCGTCTTCATGCGCAGTGCGCTACGGGTCGAGTATTTCGAGTTCCAGCAAGGCGTCGTTGAGGCCGGACAGGTCGTCGGTCAGAACCCGAACGATGCGTGATTCAACGCCGTAATCGCCAACCTGGCCATGCAGATTCGGCAGCAGGCTGGCGGTATTGCCGGTCGGCGCCTGGTGCAAGAGTTCAAGTACCAGCGACGGGGGCGAGTCGAGCACCTCGATGACCACGCATGGCGTGCCCTGATGCCTCACCCGCAGGCCGATCAGGCTGCGCAGGCGGGGCAGGGCGAGGGGATCGAACGCGGTGTCGGCTGCGTCGCTCAAGTTGCGATGCCCTCCAGCCAGCGCGCATAGAGCACTTCGGCGACGCGATGCAACGGCGCCAGCCGAGTGGCGGCCTCTTCCAGCATGCGCGGTGCCGATTGCACCGCCGGGCTGGCGCCGGCGGCGGCGAGTTCATCGCCACCGATTGCGCACCATTGTTCGATCATGGGCTGTGTCATTTCGACGTGACATTGCATGCCCAGATGCTTGCCCATCCCTGTGCCAAGAACATAAGCCTGATTGATACAGTGGGCGCTTGTCAGGATATGGCTGGCTCCCGGTGGCAGGGTGAAGGTTTCGCCATGCCAATGAAACGCCTGAAAGGTTTTGATGTCGCCGAACCAGTGGCGGGCTTGCGGTGTATCGGTCACGCCGACTTCACCCCAGCCGATTTCCTTGACCGGATTCGGTTCGACTTTGCCGCCAAGCGCCTTGGCGATGAGTTGGCCGCCGAGACAATGTCCGAGTACCGGGATATCCGCCGCTACGGCCTGACGAATCAGATGCAGCGTCGGTTCGATCCAGGGCAGATCGTCATTCACGCTCATTGGACCGCCCATGAACACCAGACCGGCAAAGCCGTCCGGACTATCCGGCACATGCTCGCCCGCATCTATTGCAAACAGGCGCCAGGGTCGCGTGTGGCGTTCAAGAAAACTGGCAAAATGCCCCGGACCTTCGCTGGGGGCGTGACGGAAAATGGCAATGGGCAGCATGAGTGTGTTTTCGAAGGCGTTGGCGGTGTGCGGGGCATTATGCCTGCTTGCATTGGGCCCTTGCAGCCATGCCGCAAGTCAGGTCTCTGTCCAGGGTGTATTCGGCGAAAAGGCCTTGATTGCGGTTGGCGCCGAGCCGGCGCGCGTCATGTCGATCGGTGAACGCGTGCTAGGCGTCCGCTTGCTGGAGGTGCGGGGTCAGCAGGTCGAGATCGACGATAACGGCAAGCGCCGCACGCTTCAAATCGGCTTCGGCGCAGTGCCGTTTGCCGCTTCCGAACCGACTGCCGTTGCCGTGATCACTGCGGATTCACGCGGTCAATTCTTCGTAGCTGGAGAAGTCAACGGCCATAGCCTGCGCTTTCTGGTCGATACCGGCGCCAGCGTGGTCGCCTTGCCGCGCAGCGTGGCGGAAAAAATCGGCGTGTCGCAGCATGCTTCCAGGCGCGTGCTGGTGACTACCGCCAATGGCCGTGCCCGCGCCGGCAAGGTTCTGCTCAATTCGGTACGTGTCGGCGGAGTCAAAGCAAATCTGGTCGAAGCCATCATTCTGGAAGATGCCCAGTTGTCGCTGCCGCTGCTGGGTATGAGTTTCCTCAGGCGAACCAATATAAAGAATGAAGGCGATCGATTGACGCTGACCCAGCGCTATTGAGCCGCGCAGCGGGGAGGCGACCCCGGAGGCGGGAATAAAACTTCGAATTTCAGGTGCTGAGGGTTGCGCTCTTGTCGCGCTCGATCAAGGCATAGGCGAAATGATTGTGGATAGACTCGAAGTAAACCGCCGCAGGGCGGAGCAGGCACCCCGCGCAGCGGGGAGGCGACCCCGGAGGCGGGAATAAAACTTCGAATTTCAGGTGCTGAGGGTTGCGCTCTTGTCGCGCTCGATCAGGGCGTAGGCGGAATGATTGTGGATAGACTCGAAGTTTTCCGCCTCCACCACATAGGCGTCTATGCGTTGATCCTTGTTCAACGCGGCGGCGACATCGCGTACCAGATCTTCGACGAACTTCGGGTTTTCATAGGCTTTTTCCGTGACGAATTTCTCGTCCGGACGCTTGAGCAGGCCATAGAGCTGACTGGATGCGTTTTCCTCGGCGATCTGGATGATGTCCTCGATCCAGACGAAGGTGTTGGTGCGGGCGGTGATGGTGACGTGCGAACGCTGATTGTGGGCGCCGTACTGCGAAATCTGTTTTGAGCAGGGGCACAGGCTGGTACAGGGCACCAGTACCTTCATGGTCTGGATGTATTCGCCCTGGCGAATTTCGCCGATGAAGGTCACGTCGTAGTCCATCAGGCTTTGCACCCCGGAGACCGGCGCCTTCTTGTTGACGAAGTAGGGGAAATTCATTTCGACATGGCCGGATTCGGCTTCCAGCTTGAGCACCATCTGGCGCAGCGTCTGCTCGAAGGATTCAACCGAAAACTCACGTTCGTTGCCGTTCAGGATCTCGATGAAACGGGACATGTGCGTCCCTTTGAAATGGTGCGGCAGATACACATACATGCCGAAAGTGGCGATGGTGTGCTGCGCGCCGCCGGTCTTGTCGAGCACCTTGACCGGGTGGCGGATGGCTTTGATGCCGACCTTGTCGATGGCGATATTGCGCGAGTCGGCGTAGTTCTGAACATCGGCAATGGGTTGGTCTTTAGGGCAGGGAGCGAGCGTGTCACAGACTGTTTCACAGGTGCTCATGGCAAATACCTCATGGCGAATTTCCGATTAGCGAAGTTGGCGGCAGTATAAGCCGACGCTAATGCTTGAGTAAATTACTCGGGTAAGAATTTTTTCACGCTGGCCAGAATGCCATCGCTGTCGAGTCCGCAGCGCGTGAGCAGAACGGCTGGGTCGCCATGCTCGACGAAACGGTCGGGCAGGCCGAGATGCAGCATCGGCTTTTCGATGCCGACATCGTGCAGCACTTCGGAGACTGCCGAGCCGGCACCACCCATGACCACGTTTTCCTCGACCGTGACCAGATAGTCGTGATTACGGGCCAGGGTCTGGATCAGGTCGCGGTCGATGGGTTTGACGAAGCGCATGTCGGCCAGCGTTGCATCCAGTGCTTCCGCAGCCTTGAGCGCAGCCGTGACGACGCTGCAGAAGGCCAGGATGGCGACCCGCCTGCCTTGTCGGCGCAGGCTGCCCTTGCCGATCGGCAAGGGGGTCAGCGCGTTTTCGATCTCGGTGCCCGGGCCGGTACCGCGCGGATAACGTACCGCGCTGGGGCCGTCGAAATGGTAGGCAGTGGTCAGCAGAAGGCGACATTCGTTTTCATCCGAAGGCGTCGCGATCAGCATGTTGGGTATACAGCGCAGAAAGGAGATATCGAACGCGCCCGCGTGCGTCGGACCATCCGCGC